>Ga0111538_10001907_pt1 | contig 29217 bp, 20 predicted proteins | sample SoiMethybrSBSTD1_FD_79669 | JGI IMG/M metagenome (GOLD analysis project Ga0111538, IMG submission 79669) | Bulk soil microbial communities from a Populus tree surrounding site in Tennessee, USA - Soil MetaG P. TD hybrid SBSTD1 (version 2)... | ecosystem: Environmental > Terrestrial > Soil >... | reverse complement strand
CGGGCATCAGCCGTCGCAATCGCGTCCTCGTACCCCGCGTCGGCATGGCGCGCGACGCCAATTCCAGGATCGGCCGTGAGCACCCGCTGCAGGCGCTCGTCCGCATCAGGTGTGCCGTCGGCGACGATCACCATGCCGGCGTGCAGTGAGTAGCCGATGCCCACGCCGCCGCCGTGATGAACCGAGACCCACGTCGCACCTGCTGATGCGTTGAGCAGCGCGTTGAGGATCGGCCAGTCCGCAATCGCATCGCTGCCGTCACGCATTCCTTCTGTCTCGCGGTTGGGCGAGGCCACCGAGCCCGTGTCCAGGTGATCGCGGCCGATGACGATCGGCGCGCGGACCTGCTTGGTGCGTACGAGCTCGTTGATCTTGAGACCGAACCGTGCGCGCGCACCGTAGCCGAGCCAGCAGATGCGCGCGGGCAAGCCCTGAAACGCGACACGCTCGCGCGCCATACGAATCCAACGACAGAGTGCGGCGTCATCCGCAAACATGTCGAGCGCTGCCTCATCGGTTACATGAATGTCGTCTGGATCACCAGAGAGTGCTGCCCAGCGGAACGGTCCCTTGCCCTCGCAGAACAGAGGCCGGACATATTCCGGCACGAAGCCGGGAATGTCAAACGCGTTTTTTACGCCGGCGTGCATCGCCTGCGCGCGAATGTTGTTGCCGTAGTCGAAGGTCACTGCACCACGCGTCTTCAACGCGAGCATTGCTTCCACGTGTCGTGCCATCGACTGCATCGATTGCCCGACATACCTGTCTGCATCGCGCTCACGCAGGCGCGTCGCTTCAGCAAGCGTCATGCCGCCGGGTACGTAACCGTTGAGTGCATCATGTGCAGACGTTTGATCCGTCAATACATCCGGTACGACACCGCGACGCACGAGCTCGGGCAGCACGTCCGCGGCGTTTCCTTCGAGACCAATCGAACGTGCCACCTTGTCGCGGCGCCAGGCCGTCAAGGTCTGCAGCGCTTCGTCGAGGTTCTTCGTCGCTCCATCGAGATACCGCGTCTCGAGACGGCGGGCGATCCGATGTGGATCAACTTCGATCACCAGCGCCGCGGCGCCGTTCATCGTGGCGGCGAGCGGCTGCGCGCCACCCATGCCGCCGAGACCGGCGGTGACGACGGTCCGTCCGCTCAGGGTGCCGCCGAAATGACGCCGCGCAGCGGCGGCGAAAGTCTCGTAGGTTCCCTGCAAAATGCCCTGGGTGCCGATGTAGATCCAACTGCCGGCCGTCATCTGGCCGTACATCGTCAACCCACGGTGTTCGAGGTCGCGAAATGTTTCCCAGGTGGCCCACGCCGGCACCAGCATGGAGTTCACAATGATGACACGTGGCGCGCCGGCGTGCGTGCGGAAAACCCCTATGGGCTTTCCCGACTGCACGAGCAACGTCTCGTCGTCCTCGAGACGGCGGAGCTCCGACACGATGGCGTCGAACGCGTCCCAGTTGCGCGCGGCCTTTCCGGATCCACCGTAGACAACGAGATCATCCGGACGTTCGGCAACGTCGGGATCGAGATTGTTCATCAGCATCCGCAGCGCAGCTTCCTGCGGCCATCCCTTGCACGAGCGCTCAGTGCCTCGTGGTGCGCGAATGGTGCGAGTGCCGATCGTCATCACATGAAATGCCGGTCGCCGGGGGCGTACACCGCGATCGGAAAGATCAGACCTTAAGAATGCCGCGCGTGCTTGTCAATCGATTCGCGAAAAAAAATTTATTTGACTTTCAGCGCGCACGCGCGTTCGAGATCGCCGGCCTCGATCATCGCAGTAATCTGCGAGATGTCGTGCGACGGTGGACGATCGCGTTCGAGTGTTGGTACACGCGCGCGAATAGTTTCATGCACGCGCATGAGCGGCGCTGATGACGTCAGCGGTGCGAGCAGATCGATCGCCTGACAGGCGCACAACACCTCGACAGCGACGACCTGTCGCGCGAGCTCGAGCGCGCGCGATGCTTTCAACGCCGCCGCCATGCTCATGCTGACATGGTCTTCGGTGTTGCCGGATGTCGGGATGGTGTCCACGCTCGCCGGATGCGCGATCGTTTTGAGTTCCGACGTCAATGCCGCGGCAGTGACCTGCGCCATCATCAACCCCGATTGCAGTCCGCCGTGGCGAGTGAGGAACGCAGGCAGTCCGCTGCTGGACGGGTTGACCAGGCGATCGGATCGCCGCTCGCTGATCGTCGCGAGCTGGGACAGTCCGAGACACAGCACATCGGCGGCGACGCTGACCGGCGCGCCGTGAAAGTTTCCACCGGAGATGATCTCGCCGGTGTCGGCGAAGACCATCGGGTTGTCGGTCGCCGCGTTGGCCTCGGCATCGAACGTGCGGTGCGCGAACGCGAAGGCGTCTCGCGCGGTGCCGTGCACTTGCGCGGCGCAGCGCATGGAATAGGCGTCCTGGACCCGGCCGCAGTTGGCGTGAGCGGCGTTGATCGGGCTGTCGGCGAGGAAATTCCTGAGGTTCTCGGCCGATACGCGCTGGCCGGGGAGGCCACGGGCCTCGTGAATGCGCGGGTCGAACGGCTTGGTCGAGCCCTGAAGGCCGTCGATGCTGAGCGCCGCAGCGATATCGGCCGTCCGCGCCAGCCGCAGCGCGCCCGCCAATGTCAGGCCCAGGAGCGCGGTGGACGGCTGTGTGCCGTTGATCAGCGCCAGGCCTTCCTTGGGCGCCAGCGACACGGGCGCCAAGCCCGCCCGAGCCAGCGCCGCGGCACCCGGCTCACGCGTGGCGTCGCGCCACGCTTCGCCTTCGCCGATGACGACGAGACAGAGATGCGCCAGCGGCGCCAGATCGCCGCTCGCGCCGACCGATCCACGCGACGGCACGACCGGATGCACGCGCTGGTTGAGCATGGCGAGCAGGAGTTCCAGCGTCTGGACACGGATGCCGGAGAAGCCTTTCGCCAGCACATTGGCCCGCAGCGCCATCGTCGCGCGCACGACCGGAATCGGTAACGGATCTCCGACACCAGCCGCGTGACTGCGCAGCAGATTGAGCTGCAACTCGGCCAGCGAATCGTGGGCAATGCGGACGTCGGCGAAGTTGCCGAAGCCGGTGTTGATACCGTACGCCGGCGTGTCGAGTTGTGCGGCCTGGTCCACGACCACTCGCGCGGCGCGCACCCGCTCGCGCGCGGCGTGGCTCAACGACACCTGCACGTCGCCGTAGGCGATGGCGGTCAGATCGTCGAGCGTGAGCGAGCCGCCATCCAGCTGAATCATGTGCGAGTGGTTATCTTCCTAGTTTACCTGTTCGTGCGCTTCGTGTTCTTCGTGAGCTTCGTGGTTGAATATACGACTGGATGAAAACGAACATCGCAGTTCTGGGCGCGCAGTGGGGCGACGAGGGCAAGGGCAAGATCGTGGACATGCTGACGCCGCACTTCGCGGCCGTCGCACGCTATCAGGGCGGCCACAACGCCGGACACACCGTCTACGTGAACGGCAAGAAGTTCGTGCTGCATTTGATCCCCTCCGGCATCCTCCATCCTGGCGTCACGTGCCTGATCGGCAACGGCGTGGTGATCGATCCGCACGCGCTCTTCGCCGAGGTCGAGGAACTGGCGCGTGGCGGCATCACCGTGGACGGACGGCTGAAGATCAGCGAGAAGGCGCACATCATCCTGCCGTATCACCGTGAGCTCGACGTCCTGTCCGAGGCCCGGCGCGGTGAACGCAAAATTGGCACGACCTCGCGCGGCATCGGCCCGGCCTACGAGGACAAGATCGGGCGCCGCGGCATCCGCGTCTGTGACCTGCTCGGCGATCGCACCGCGCTTGCCGACGAAGTGCGCGAGAACGTCAGCGCGCGCAACCGCATGATCATCGACTCGACGCTCGACTGGAAGCCGGTGTTCGAGCAAGTGGTCGCCTTCGGCGAACGGATGAAGCCATGGGTCGCCGACGTCTCGCTGTGCCTGCACGCGATGATGGCCGACGGCAAGGCGGTGATGTTCGAGGGCGCGCAGGCGACGCTGCTCGACATCGATCACGGGACGTATCCGTTTGTGACCTCGTCGAATGCGTCGATCGGCGGCGTCTGCACCGGACTGGGTGTGCCGGCGCGCGCGATTGGCGGCGTGCTCGGCGTCGCCAAAGCCTACACCACGCGAGTGGGCGAGGGGCCGCTGCCGACGGAGCTCACTGGCGCGCTGGCCGATCGACTGCGTGAAAGCGGTCAGGAGTACGGCGCCTCCACCGGCCGGCCGCGCCGCTGCGGCTGGTACGACGCCGTGGTCGTCCGTTATTCGGCGCGCGTCAACGGCCTCGACGCCGTCGCGCTGACCAAGCTCGATGTGCTCGACGACCTGCCCGAGGTGCTGATCTGCACCGGCTACAAAACGAGCGCCGGAACGATCACTGAGTTCCCAGCCGATCTGCGAATCCTGTCCGGCGCTGAGCCGGTGTACGAGCGCATGCCTGGCTGGTCGTCACCGACCAAAGGCATCACCGAGTTCGATCGGCTGCCCGCCGAGGCGCAACGGTATGTGAAGCGTCTGGAGGATGTGACCGGCGTGGACTGCGCGATCGTCTCGACCGGCTCGGATCGCCGCGAGACGATCATCAAGAAGGGATCGGCGGTCGAGCGCTGGTTGTCTAACTGACTTTGTTTTTGTCGATGAAGCGATCGAGGTTGCCGGCCTCGGCGTCGAAAAACTCGATGCCGGCGCGATACACCGGGCCCGACTTCGGCATCTCGAACGCCGCCCACGCCACTCCGGCCATCAGACGGATCGGGCCTTCCGCGTCCGGCAGCGTGATCCGTACGCGCTGATTCGGCTTCAGGATCGTCGGCGACACGACCTGCGCGCCGACGACCGACACGTTGATCAGCGCCGCCGGTTTCCCGTCGATCGTCACTTCGATCCCTTTGACGATGAAGCGCGGTGCGCGCCTGGTGCCGCGCTGATCGAGTGGCGGCGCCGGCACGGGGGTCGCTGCTGCGGGCGGCGGTGACGGCCGTCGCTCTTCGACCGGTGGCGTGGCGCCACCCTCTTTCTTCTTCTTCGCCGTCAGCGGCTTGCCGTCGTGCGAGATGATCTTGATCTCGCAGCCGGAGAGCGCCGGGTCGGCCTTGATGCGCTTGATCAGCGCGGCGCCGCGCGACGTCGCCGCAAACACCTTCTCGAGGACGACCGACGGCGGCTTGTCGCGCGTGATCGCTTCGAGCGCCTTGAGCGCGTCGGCGTCGGAAAACGCCAGCGCGTCCGCGAAGCCGTGCTCTTTCAGCGCCGCAAGATGTTCTGGGGCTGCGATGAGGACCGTCTGGGCCACTGAGTGGTCAGTCTATCTCAAAACTCGAAACGCAAAACTCAAACACCTCGGCGTGTGAGCGACACGGTGTGCACTTGCATGACAGACAATAGAACCGTGAGTACGCCGGCGGTCCTGTGTCGGGATCTGAAAAAGCGCTACGGCGACGTCGTCGCGGTTGATGGCCTCTCGCTGGACGTCCTGCGCGGTGAGTGCTTCGGGCTGCTCGGACCGAACGGCGCAGGGAAGACGACGACGATCGAAATCCTCGAGGGCCTGCTGACGCCCGATTCAGGCGACGTCGAGGTGCTCGGACTGCGATGGCCGCGCGACGAGCGAGCGCTGCGCCAGCGCCTGGGCATCCAATTGCAAGAGGCGCAGTTCATCGACAAGCTGACGGTTGAAGAGACGCTCCGTGTGTTTCGCTCGTTCTACCATCGCGGCAAGACGATCGACGAGTTGCTGTCGCTCGTCGAGCTCGAGAGCAAGCGTTCGAGTTGGGTCGTGAAACTCTCGGGCGGACAGCGGCAGCGGTTGTCGGTCGCGTGCGCGTTGGTCGGCGATCCGGATTTGCTGTTTCTCGACGAGCCGAGCACCGGACTCGACCCGCAGTCGCGCCGGCAGTTGTGGGGCGTGTTGCAGCGCTTCCGCAGCAGCGGCGGCACGATCCTGCTGACCACGCACTACATGGACGAGGCCGAGGTGTTGTGTGACCGCGTGGCCATCGTCGATCACGGAAAGATCATCGCGCTCGACACGCCGAAGGCACTCGTCTCCGCTCTGGGAGCGCCACAGGTCGTCGTGCACGAGGGCACCCTCGAAGACGTGTTCATGTCGCTGACCGGACGGCATCTGCGTGACGAGTGACGGCGCGCGCGGCGGAGCGCACCATCCGCTGATCGAGCTCTCGCTCGCCCGTCTTCGCGAGTTCGTCCGTGAACCCGAAGCGCTGTTCTGGTCGTTCGTCTTCCCGATCGTGATGTCGGTGGCGATGGCGATCGCGTTTCCGTCGCGAGGCTCGCAGCCGGTGCGCGTCGGTGTGCCGCCCGGCGCCGCGTCCGACATGCTGCGGCACACGCTCGCCTCGAACTCCGGCATCGTCGTCCGTGAGGTGCCGGCAGACCAGGAGCTGCGTCAGCTCCGTGAAGGTGATGTGCACGTGATCGTCCGGCCGGGTCACCCTCCGACCTACCGGTTCGATCCCGATCGCGAGGAGAGCCACATCGCACGGCTCGTCGTGGACGATGTGCTGAAGCGCGCGGGCGGGCGCGACGATCCATGGAAGGCCCACGAAGATGCCGTGGCGATTCCCGGCTCGCGTTACGTGGATTGGCTGATTCCGGGCATCGTGGCGCTCGGCATCATGAGCAACTCGATGTGGAGCATCGGGTTCATGACCGTCCAGATGCGACTGCGCAAGCTGTTGAAGCGGCTGGCGGCGAGCCCGATGAAGAAGCGGGAGTTTCTGCTGGCACAGCTGCTTGCGCGCTTGCTGTTTCTCGGACCGGAGGTGGCGGTGCCGCTCGTGTTCGGCGTGCTGGCGTTCAGCATGCCGGTCCGTGGTTCGGTCCTGGCCATCGTGGCCGTCGCATTGAGCGGCGCGGTGGCATTCGGATCGATCGGCCTGCTGATCGGGAGCCGCGTGCGCACCATCGAGGCGGTGTCAGGTCTGATGAACCTGAGCATGGTGCCGATGTGGGTGCTGAGCGGCGTCTTCTTTTCGTCGTCGAATTTTCCCGCGGTGATTCAGCCGCTGATTCGAGCGCTGCCGCTGACCGCGCTCGTCAATGCCATGCGCGGAGTGGTGCTGGAAGGCGCGACGCTGGGCGGAATTCGATTTGAGCTTGCGACGCTGGCGGCGTGGGCGTTCGTGTCCTTCTCGATCGGCCTGCGTATCTTCAAATGGCGGTAGGGCGGGTTGCAGGGTAGGGCGGGTCTTGCTCTTTAGACCCGCCGGAACCTAGTTGGCCCCCGTATCGAACGACGATCCTGCGAAGACCTGGCGCCCATCGGGGAGCGTGACCGCTCTGGCGTTGGCAATGTACGGCTGCGTCTTCGAGTGGAAGCCGCTGATCGTGACCTTCTGACCCTGCTTCAGCGAGTTCCTGGTCCAGCCGTTCCGCATGAGGCCATTGGGCGGACCGAGCTCGAAGTCCCACACCACCGGTTTGCCGTTTTCCATCGCCTCAATCACCAGACGTGCGTGCGGGTTGGTCCACTCGAGCCTCACAACAGTGCCGCTGACCGTGAGCGGACGGTTGGAGTCGAACTCGGCCGCGAATGAATGATGGGCGGCGAGTTCCACCGTGGACAGGACGACCGCTGCGACCGCCGCGATTGCCAGGAAGCCCCGTCGGTTCATGCCTTTCTCCGTGTCGAGCATAATACGCTGGTTCGCGGCAGGGAGGATTTCGGGATGACGCGAGTAGTCCGTTGGTTGGCAACGTGCGCGTTTGTCATGACGATCGCGCCGGCTCTTCTCGCGCAGTGGCCGGCCTATCCGTCCGGCACCGTGCCGAAAAACGCCAAAGGCGAGCCGGACATGGATGCGCCGGTTCCGCGCACGCCGGACGGCAAGCCCGACTTCAGCGGACTCTGGCGCGGTGCGCCTACCGGCGGACGCGGCCAGCCGGCTCCCGTCGCTCCTCCCGGCACGCCGCCGATCGCGATGTTCCGCGACGTCGGCCAGAACTTCCCGGGCGGGCTGCCGATCAAGCCGGAGTTTGCCGCCATCAAGAAAGAGCGTCAGGACAACAACAGCAAGGACAACCCCGAGGCCCACTGCCTGCCGATGGGCCTGATGCAGTTCCACACGCAGGGGTTTGCGCGGAAGTTCATCCAGACACCCAAGCTGCTGGTGATCCTCTACGAAGCGAGCTACGGCATCCGTCAGATCTTTCTCGACGGCCGGCCGCTGCCGAACAACGACCCGCAGCCGTGGTACTACGGGTACTCGACTGGCCGTTGGGACGGCGACACGCTCGTCGTCGAGACGTCCGGCTTCCGGGACGACGGATGGCTCGACATCGTCGGGACGCCGATGACCGATCAGGCCAAGATGACGGAACGGTTCCGCCGCGTCAGCTACGGGCGAATGGAGATCGACATCACGGTTGACGATCCGAAGGCGTACACCAAGCCGTGGACCGTCAGGCACAACCAGGTGTTCATGCCAGATCAGGAAATCATCGAGTTCATCTGCGAGGAGAACCAGCGGTTCGGGCCGCAGCCGGGACTGGGCCCAGCAGCAGGGACGAAGAAGAAGTAATCACAGCTTCAGTGCGGGCGGCGTGATCTCGCGGGGTTTCACATCGCTGCGAAGTCCCGCGAAGACCGGCGCGCGCAACCGAGTGTCGTTGGTCCATTCGGCGAAGAGGACGTCACAGACCAGCACCGGCTTCACCCAGTGCGCCAGGCGCTCGGGGCCTTTCAGGATCGGCGGATCGAACGGGCACTGCCGCTGTTCGAGTGCGTCGAGGCGCTCACGAAGCTCGATCGCGAAAGTGTTGGAGAATCCGGTGCCGACGCGGCCGGCGTACACCAACCGCTTGCCGCCCCTCGACTTGCGCTCAGCCCGCCCGGAGCTTTGTCGAGGGGCGTAGTAGCCGACCAGCAGAGCACTGATCCCCTGGCGCGTCCCCTGCGGGTCGGTCACGCCGCCGATCACAAATGGGCTACGTTTTCTGACCTTGGACTTTCGCCAGCTGTCGTGGCGGCCCGGGTGATAGGGAAGATCGCGCCGCTTGGAGATGATGCCCTCGAGTCCGATTCGTGAGGCATGCTCCAACAGCTGTTCGCCGTCGCCGGCGATGTGCTCGGCGTAGCGAATGCGCCCGGCCTTCGCCTGCGGCTTCGGCGCGGCAGGCTCCGCCTTCGCCTTCTTCGGCTTCGGCGAGACAGGGTCGATGAACGCGCGGAGCCGTGCCTTGCGCTCCTCGAGCGGCAGTCGATCGAGGCGCTCGCCGTCGAGTCGCAACAGATCGAAGACGAAGTAGACCAGCGGCGCATGAGATGCCGTGCCGGCTGCGGCCTGCTGCAGCGCGGCAAAGCTCGTGCGACCGTCGGGCATGACCATCGCCACCTCGCCGTCGATCAGCGCGTCGCTCGTGTGCAGCTTCTTCGCCGCTTCAGCGATCGATGGGAAGACCTTCGTCCAGTCGTTGCCGTTGCGGCTGAGCAGGCGAACGGTGTTCTTGTCGATCAGGCAGCCGATGCGATAGCCGTCGTACTTGATCTCATGGACCCAGCGATCACCGCTGGGCGGCTCGCTGGTGAGCGTCGCGAGCTGCGGGTTGTACTCGGCATGCGCCATCCGCGGGCCATCGTCTCATGGTCCGGCTGAAGACGAACATGCGTAGGATCTGCCATGCGGTGCGGAGCGACATGTGGGCCCGCAGGGCGGCAATACTGTGACCTTCAATCAGGGACCTTGATTCACTCGAACATCAATAGTTTCGTCGCAAATCCATGCCGGCGTATAGATGCTGCACCTGATCGGCGTAGCCGTTGAAGGGCAGCGTGCGTGTCGTCCTGAAGAGCGAGGGAAGCCGCGCTTCGCGCGCCTGGCTCCAGTTGGGATGGTCGACCGCCGGGTTGACGTTGGCGTAGAAACCGTAGGCCTGTGGATACTGGCGCTGCCAGGTGTTGATCGGCTGGCGCTCGACGAAACGCATCTTGACGATCGACTTGATGCTCTTGAACCCGTACTTCCAGGGCACAACGAGGCGAATTGGCGCGCCGTTCTGATTCGGCAGGACCTCGCCGTACAGTCCGACGGCGAGGATCGCCAGCGGGTGCATCGCTTCGTCGAGACGAAGGCCCTCGACATATGGCCACTCGAGGGCGTTGGTGCGCTGCTGCGGAAACTGTCCGACGTCGTGCAGCGTGTAGAACTCCACGAACCGCGCCTTCGAGGTTGGCTCGACACGCTTGATCACGTCGGCGAGCGGAATGCCGATCCACGGGATGACGAGCGACCAGGCCTCGACGCAGCGAAAGCGGTAGATGCGTTCCTCGAGCACGTGCGGTTTGATGAAGTCGCCGAGGGCGTACGAGGCTGGCTTGGCGACGTGACCGTCAACGGCGATGCTCCACGGGCTCGGGCGGAACCGGCCGGAACGCTTCTTCGGACCGTCGCCGGCGCCTGAGTCGAACTCGTAGAAGTTGTTGAAGCTGGTGATGTGCTCGTAGGTGTTCGGCGTCTCGCCCGTGCTCAGCGGACTCTTCCGCACGCCTTCGAGCTTCTTCCGTGTCTGGCCGGTCGCCAGGTCCGGCGTGAACGCGGCGATGCCGCCGATTGTCGCGGCGGAGACCTTCATGAAGGCGCGCCGGTTCACATACACGTGCTTCGGTGTGATCTCCGAGCTGCGGATCCTAGCCATGGAACCTCACTTCGGCGTTCATGCGCACTTTGATCGGGCGGCCGTCCTTTTGCGCCGGGCTGAATCGCCACTGCTCGAACGCGCGAACGGCCATCTCGTCGGCGGCGGTGCCAAGGGAGCGCAGGATCCGGACGATCCGCGGCGTGCCATTCTCGAGCAGCACGACGTCGAGGACCACGGTGCCCGTGGCGCCGGCGCGCGGTGTGCGGACGTACGCGACTCGAACCGCCTGCGGTGGCGTGACGCCCGGTCCGACCAGCGACACCATGTCGTTGGCGATCTGCGCATTGATCGAGTCGCTGCGCAGCGTGAATCCGATCTCGACGTCAACGTCCATCGCCCGAGCGATGCCGTGACGGGTGCCGGGTCGGAAGCGCCACTGCCGCAACGCGACCAGCGCGTTCTGATCGAGACCGAACCCAAGTCCGGTCGTGATTCGCGCCGCATCCACGCGACCAGCGGCGTCGATATGTGCCTGCACGACAACCGTGCCTTCGATGCCACTCCGGCGCGCCTCGTCTGAGTACAGTGGGGGTGTCGTGTACTCGGCGACTGACGGAGCCCTGTCTCCCTCGATCGCACTGAGGATTCGGATGTCGCGCACCGGTTCGGTGTCGTCGCGGACGAGATCCCGCACCACCGTGTCGTCGATCGGCGGAAGATTGGACGTCCTGATCTCGATATTCGAGCGGCCGCCTGCGCTGAGTGCGGCGAGTGGACCGGCGATCACGCAGGTTCCAGCCAGAATCGTGATCGCCTGACCACGCGACAGGCGCGCGCGATTCACGAGCGCGCTGAGCAGCGCGGCGATACGGCGCTCGAGGCCAGAGCCGCGGCCGAAGCCAGAGCTTCGGGCCATCGCGACGGTCGCTGCCAGCCCGCCATCCGAACGAGCGGCGCGCACGATCTCAATCAGATGCGATGCGTATTCCGGCCCGCTCGCACCAAGCCCGATGACGATATCGTCCGCTGCGCGCTCGCTGTCGCGGCTCAATCGGTTTCTGGCCGTCCAGAACAGCGGATGGAACCAGTACATGCGGCACACGATCTCGGCGAGCAGATGCACGATCCAGTCGCCGCGTGAGATGTGCGCCATCTCGTGGGCGAACACCGCCCAGACGCGTTCCTCGGGCCAATCACGCGATCCGCGTGGGAGCAGGACATGCGCTCGCCTGATCCCCCATGCGAGCGGGATGCCGATGCGATCGCAGCGTGTCACGCGTGGTGTCGCCAGGCCGAGTGAATCGGCAATCTGCCTGGCGATGGCTGCATGCGGCGCATCAACAGCGACTCCGGTCGAGGCCAGCCGTTTCAGCTGCATCGCTTGCATCGCGAGCGTGAACAGCAACACGACGGCGCCGGTTGCCCACAGCCACGGCAGGGCACCGGCGATCGTCCAGGGGCTCGACTCGATGCCGGTTGCGCGGACCACGATGTCGCCGGCGCTGACAGCCGTCGATCCCGTGTTGAATGCGGTAGGCCAGGTCTCGGCCACGCGCTGTGCCCACGCCGGTTCCCACGCCGGCAGCAGCCAGGTCAGAAGCGGGAGGACCGCGGCCATGGCCAGCGACGCCGTCCACAGCGCATGCCGCTCTGCAGCCGATCGCTTTCGAAGCAGGGGAATCAGCAGGTGAGCGGCGAGCAGGACGATCGTGCCTTTGATCATCGGCCACCTTCGCCAAGGCTTCGGCGCGCAAGCCGCCGACTCTCGCGCTTGGCGCGTTCGATCAGATCGGCGATGCGATCGAGCTCTTCGCGTGAGAGGCCGGATCCATCCTTGCCGAGCAGCGCCTCGACGACTTGCTCCGGCGAGCCCTGGAAGAACGTGTCGAGTACGTGCTTGAGTGCGGAGCGGCTGGCGACGCGGTGCGACTGCGCCGGCAGATAGACGTAGCGCAGCTGCTCCTCTTCATGACGGACGTGGCCTTTCTCCTCGAGGACGCGCAGCTGGGCGCGGACGGTGGAGTAGGCCGGCTCGCCCGAGAGCTCGGTCATCACCTCGGCGACCGTCGCCCGTCCCCGGCGATGCAGGATGTCCATGATCAGCCGCTCACGGCGGCTCAGATGCGGCGCAGACATGCCTAATTTTCTAGCACATTGCTAGAGAACTAGCAAACGAATTTCTCTGCCTTGCGCAGAATGGCCGCGAAGCACTGCACTCTGCACCCTCTGTGCTTCCAACAAGTTTGTGCCGAGATCCGCCAGAGAGGGGAGAACACAGTGGACAGGGTCATGTATCGACGGTGGTCGGTCGGGTTGGTCGGGTCAGTCGCGTGCATGCTTGCAGCCACCAGTTCGGTGGTCTGGGCCCAGGGCGTCGTGCCACAGGGAAAGGTCGCCACCTTTGATGGTCAGGGCGCCAACGCCTGGTCTGGCAACATCCGCGCCTCCGACGATGAACTGGTCGCGCTGCTCGAGGATGGCATCAAGCGATCGGCGACGTTCAAGGGTCTGGTCGATCGGTTGTCGAAGTCCGACGTGATCCTCTACGTCCGGCCGGATGTCACCGCCAAGGGCAACGCGCCCACCAAGCTGACGTTTCTCGCCGCAAAAGGTGGCTTCCGCTACTTGGTCATCCGCGTGGGTGCCGGCCTCCCGAAGGACAAGCAACTGGCCACCCTCGGACACGAGTTGCAGCACGCGGTCACGATCGCCGATGCCGCGTCGGTCGTGGATTCGGCGAGCCTGCGTCGCGAGTTCGAACGCGTCGGCAAGCTGACGCAGCCCAATGTCGGCGACGACTTCTTCTTCGAGAGCCCGGTGGCCGAAGAAGTCCGCAAGCGCATTCTGGTCGAGGTCAACCAGAGGTAGCGCGCTCGCGTCGCGTGCGCGAGTACAGTGGTCGCATGACCACTGCTCAGACTGAGGCGTGGCAGCGCGGGCCCGTGCCCGGGTTCGAGCCGCTGCTGATGCCTGTCGTCCACGCACTCATTCAGGCGCGCGAGGATCTCGAGCGCCTGATCGCCAGCGTCCCCCCCGAACATGTGTGGCGCCGCCCTGGCGGCGCCGGGTCTCTCGGCTTTCATGTCCGCCACGCCGGCGGCGCGCTCGATCGACTGTTCACCTACGCGCGAGGAGAGACGTTGTCGGACGCGCAGCGCGCGGCGCTGAAGGCCGAAGGCGAGCCGGGCGATCCGCCCGCGCCGCTCACGGAGCTCGTCGCCGCGGTGCATCGCATCATCGACACGGCGATGGAGCAGCTGCGGTCCACGCCGCGGACGTCGCTGCTCGAGGATCGCACGGTCGGCCGCGCCGGTCTTCCGGCGACCGTGCTTGGTCTGCTGTTTCACGCCGCCGAGCACACCACCCGCCACGTCGGCCAGGCGATCACCACCGCACTCGTGCAGAGGTGAGAAAGCCCTCAAATTGCGGTCAGACAGCGCTTGATTTCGGATAACGAAACCGATTTTCGCCAGACGAGTGTATTCTTCGCTGTCGACCCTGCTCGTCGCGACAGTCGATAATTCGTCTCAACTATGACCACGACAGATCCGAGAGACATCATTGCCAGCGCGCAGATGCGCCCGCTGCAGTGGGGCATTGTCTTCCTCACCATCGCGCTCAACGCACTGGACGGCTTCGACGTGCTCTCCATCAGCTTTGCCTCGCCAGGCATCGCGCAGGAGTGGGGCATCGACCGTGCCCAGCTCGGCATCGTGTTGTCGATGGAACTGATCGGCATGGCGCTGGGCTCCGTGTTCCTCGGCGGCGTCGCCGACAAGATCGGCCGGCGCCCGACAATCCTCGGCTGCCTCGTGGTCATGGCGTTCGGCATGATGATGGCGACCACGGTGCGCGGCCTCGTGGATCTGTCGGCCTGGCGAATCGTGACCGGACTGGGTATCGGCGGCATGCTGGCGGCGATCAATGCCGTGGCTGCTGAATTCTCGAACACCCGCCGACGCGATTTGAGCGTCTCGCTGATGTCGATCGGATATCCGGTCGGCGCCGTGCTCGGTGGCCTCGTCGCGGCGCAACTGCTGCGCGGGAACGACTGGCGTACCGTCTTCTACTTTGGTGCGGCCGTCACCGCCGTGTTGATTCCGGTCGTGTACTTCGTCATCCCGGAATCGGTGCACTGGCTGGCGCGTAAGCAGCCGGTCGGCGCGCTCGATAAGATCAATAGCGCCATGCGGCGGATGGGCCATGCGACAGTGAACGCCCTGCCCGAACTCTCGGCCGCGGCGCGCTCGCGAACGATTGCCGAGATCTTCCAGCCCGGCCTCGTCGCCATCACCACCATCGTCACGCTGGCCTACTTCTTCCACATCACGACGTTCTACTTCATCGTGAAGTGGATTCCGAAGATCGTCGTCGATATGGGGTTCGCGCCCTCCTCGGCGGCTGGCGTGCTGGTCTGGACCAACGTCGGCGGCGCGACCGGCGGCGCGGTATTCGGGCTGCTCACGCTGCGCTTCGGGCTCAAGCCGCTGACGATCGTCCTGCTGGTGCTGTCCACGGTGATGGTGATGCTCTTCGGCCGCAGTCCGGCCGACCTGCAACGTCTGTCCTTGATCTGCGCGGCGGCCGGCTTCTGCACCAACGCCGGCATCGTCGGTCTCTACGCCATCATCGCCCGCGTGTTCCCGACGCAGGTCCGTGCCTTCGGCACCGGCTTCACGGTAGGTGTCGGGCGCGGCGGGTCGGTGCTGGCGCCGATCATCGCCGGCTTCCTCTTTAGCTACGGGTATTCGCTGCCGATCGTATCGATGACGATGGCCAGCGGGTCGCTCCTGGCTGCTGCAGTGCTGATCCTGCTCAAGCTCGGAGATCGTCCCGCCGTGCCGGGACAAGACCGGCCGATGCGGACGACGCCTCTTCCGGAACCGCGACCTGCCCGATGAGACACAGTGGCAGCCGCATTCTCACCACACACGTCGGCAGCCTGATTCGACCGGCCGAACTGCTCGAGCGGTCGAACGCGGCGAAGCAGTCGGCGCAAGACCAGACGCGCTACGAGCAGACGCTGCGTTCGGCAACCGTCGATGTCGTGACGCAGCAGGTCGAGGCCGGCCTCGACATCGTCAACGACGGCGAGTTCGCCAAGTCGAGCTGGTCCAACTACATCCTCGAGCGGTTGACCGGTTTCGAGCGACGGCCTGAGTCAAATTACGAGCCGGTGTGGCTCGGCCGCGATCGCATTCGGTTCCGCCAGTTCATGGAAGACGAATTCCCGCGCGGCGCCGCCGGTGTGCCTGGGCACGTCTGCGTCGCGTCGATTGCGTATCGCGGACACGATGCGATTCGCCGCAACATTGCCGCATTCAAAGCGGCGCTGGATGCCGCGAGTCTTGAGGAAGGCTTCCTCACCGCCGTCGCGCCGGGGAGCACGGGTTACGACTCGTCGAACGAGTACTACACGGACGATCGCGATTACGTGTTCGCCATTGCTGAGGCATTGCGCGAAGAGTACCTGGAGATCATCAACGCCGGACTCATCCTGCAGGTTGACGACGCCGTGCTGGCGAACATGTACGATGAACTTGTCCAGTACGGCCAGGCCCGATACCGGCAATGGGCCGAGTTGCGCGTCGAGGCGCTGAATCATGCGCTGCGCGGCATCCCTGAGGATCGCGTGCGCTATCACGTGTGCTTCGGCAGCTGGCACGTCCCCCACGTGGCGGACGCGCCGCTCGAAGCGCTGCTTCCGCTGATTCTGAAGGTGCGCGCCGGCGCCTATGCGATCGAGGCGGCCAACGTGCGGCACGAGCACGAATGGCGTCTATGGCAAACGACGAAGCTGCCGGCGGGCAAGGTCTTGATTCCAGGCGTCGTGACACACCACACGACGACAGTGGAGCACCCGCGCCTGGTTGCCGATCGGATCGTGCAGTTCGCGAAGCTGGTTGGACGCGAGAACCTGATCGCGGGCACCGACTGTGGCTTCGCGCAGGTCGAGACGTTTCAACGAGTACACCCGCAGGTGATGTGGGCGAAGCTGAACGCGCTGAGTGAAGGCGCGCGGCTCGCGTCACAGGAGCTGTGGGGGTTGCGACTTTCTCAAGGAGCGTGAATGAGCAAGAAGAGTCTGGAGGACGTGATACAGGCGGCAGGCAATCCGGTCACGCTGCTGCGCAATCAGCAGACCGGACCCAATGTCTATCCCGGCGTGCCGCCGGAATACACCAATTGGCGCGACGAGACGCAAGCGTGGCAGAAGACGTGTGTGCTCTTCAACCAGTCGTACCACATGGCGGATCTGCTGGTGGAAGGGCCGGACGCCCTGAAGCTTCTGTCGCACCTCGGCGTCAACAGCGTCGCTGGCTTCGCGGTTGACAAGGCCAAGCAGTTTGTTCCGTGCAGCCACGACGGCTACGTGATCGGCGACGTAATCTGGTTCTACCTCGCCCCGAATCAGTTCAACCTGGTGGGAAGGATTCCGGCGCTCAACTGGATCCAGTTCCACGCGGCGACCGGCGGTTACGACGTTCGAGTGGAACTCGACGAACGCTCGGCAGCGCGGCCCGATCCCTTCAACCGCAAGTCGTATCGCTTCCAGCTGCAAGGCCCGAACGCGATGAAGGTGCTGGAGAAGGTGATCGGCAGCAAAGCGCCCGAGCTCAAGTTCTTCAACATGGGTCACGTCACCATCGCCAGCAAACCGGTGCGCGCGCTTCGGCACGGGATGGCGGGTCAGCCCGGATACGAGCTGTTCGGACCGTACGCCGAGCACGACCTGATTCGCGACGCGATCTTCAAGGCGGGCGAGGAATTCGGTCTGCGCCTGGTGGGCGGCCGTGCCTACTCGGCCAACACGTTGGAGTCGGGCTGGGTTCCGTCGCCGCTGCCGGCCGTGTACACGGGCGAGAAGATGAAGTCGTACCGGCAGTGGCTCCCGGCCGACTCGTATGAGGCGAAGGCGTCGATTGGTGGCAGTTTCGTGTCCTCGAACATCGAGGACTACTACCTCACGCCATGGGACCTCGGCTACGGCCCGCACGTGAAGTTCGATCACGACTTCATCGGCCGCGAGGCGCTCGAGCAGCGCGCCAAGGGCCCGCATCGCACGAAGGTGACCCTCGCGCTCAACACCGACGACGCCATGCACGCGATCGGCAGTCAGTTCCAGAGGGACCATCGAGCGAAGTTCATCGAGTTCCCATCCGCGGTCTATTCGATGCACCCTTACGACAAGGTCACGAAGAACGGAAAGACGATCGGGATCTCGACGTGGGTGGGCTACAGCGCGAACGCAGGCCAGATGCTGACGCTCGCCATCCTCGACGCCGCGCACGCGACGATCGGGAACGAAGTGACCTTCGTCTGGGGCGAGGAGAACGGCGGCACGTCGAAGCCGACGGTCGAGCGCCACGAACAAATGGAGATGCGCGCGATCGTCAGTCCCGTGCCTTACAGCGAAGTCGCACGCAGTGAATACACCGCCGCGGGCTGGCGTACTGCGGCCACCAGGTAAATTGTCGATTTGCCGATTTGTGATTGTTGATTGAATTGTTGATTGGTGATTTGCGATTGTTGATTGAGAACGCAACGAGCTAGCTCCCAATCAACAATCAGCAATCGCCAATCAACGACCATTCAACAATCAAAGATCACTCAATCAAAAATCGAACTGAATGCTCAACTGCGTGAACCGCGGCGACACCAGGCTCGTCGGGCTGCCCCAGTTGTTGACTTCGATCTGTGGCGTGGCCGGGTTGTCGAGCGTGTAGGTGTCGTTGTAGTTATCGATGGCGTCGGAGTTGAACAGGTTGAAGATGTCCACGCCGATGTTGAGCCGCTTCCTGGCGAAGCGGAAGTTCTTCCCCAGCTTCAAGTCGAAGAGCGTGAGGCGCTCGCCCCACAGGTCGCTGAAGTCCGCCGCATTGACCGTGAAGTTGTTGTTCGTCGAGCCAAACGGGAGGCCGTAAAGACAGCCCACCGGCGCGGCGCCCGCCCCTGTTGCCGGGCAGCCGATGGTGTTAGTGGCGCGCCACTCGCTGCCAGGTGCCCACGTGACATCGCGATAGGTGTAGGTGACGTTGGCGGTCCGTTCGACGCCCGGCCGCGACTGGAAGACGACGCTGGCCAGCACGTCTACCCATGGAATCGTGTAGGTGCCCGAGCCGCGCACGTTGGTCTGCCACGGCCGCCAGACCATGCACGAGGGGCCTCGTCCTCCCTCGCGCTGGCGCTGCGACGGCTGGTTGATCTCGAAGTCGCACAGGTCTCGGACTGACTTGCCGGTGCTCGTGCCGCCGTTGACGCGGATGCCGCCGCGCATGCGATAGACGAAGTTCGTGTCGATCCCGCGCCAGCCGTACGTGTACGGCACCATGACGATTGCCTCGGGGCCGGCGAGCGCGGCCGCCGTGTTGCGATCGACTAGACCGTTGATCATGTATCCGCCGCCGTTCGGCAGGCGCGGATCGAGAGGGGCACGCACGGAGTAGAAGCTGTACTGCGGGCTTCTCAGATTCGCCACATCCGACATGCACTGCTCGGTGCTGCTCGAATACAGGTCACAGCCGACACCGAGCGTATCGGTCAGCGTCTGGTTCTGATACCAGCGCTGATTGAAGGTGACCTCGGCGGAAAGACGCGTGAGGATCTCACGCTGGACGCCAAGGCCGATTTGCCACTCGGAGCGGCGCTTGCCCCAGCCCGAGAGGAGGTTCTGTCCGGAGCGCCCGCAGTAGTCCTTGACTGCCTGTGGAATCCCCGTCTCCGAGCGCCCGCAGTGCGTGGTCTGCAAGCCGATCGCGTCACCAGTCTCGTCTAGCTTGTACGGGTCGGTGGCGAAACGACGGAAGCTCTGGAGGTTGGTCACCGCGCTGCAGGTATCGCCCAGGTTCGAGTGCGCCGCTGCGTTTGTAAAATCGCAGTCCGGGCGGCGATTGCCGTTGGAGTCCTCCCAGTTTCTCGTCAGCGTGCTGAGCGTGCGGCGTGCGGGGTTAGCGCCGTTGAAGATGCCCTGGAAACCGGCAGCACCCAGGAACTTGCCGCTGTTGAACTTGATCGCGGTCTTGCCGTCGCCGAAGACGTTCCACGCCGCAGTGATTCGTGGCGTAATGTCCTGGAAGCTGACGCCGTCGGTTGCCGGCGTGCAATAGCCGGCCGGCACGAACACGTCGGGACCGACGCATGTCTCCCCGTAGCTGCTGCGCGCCTGGTCGTAGCGAAGCGCGCCGCTCATCGTCAGCCGGCGCATCGTCCATTGATCCTGGATGTAGAACGAGTTCGTCCACACGCGCTCGTCGTAGGCACGGTCGCCGACGTTGATCTCGACGCTCGACGGCACGGGACGACGGGCCTGATTGAAGGGATCGCTCGGATAGTACAGGCTGGTGTTTCCGCAGGTCGATGAAGACGGATTCGCGGCGTTGAAGCAGGTGGCGCCTGGCGTCGTGTACGTGAAGCGCATCCGAGGTTGGTTGACGATGGTGGCCTGATTCTGCCAGTAGTACTGACCATCCCATCCGATCTTGGCGTTGTGCGCGCCGCTCACGTACGACGCGGAGAGACGCGTCCGGTAGTTGTCGTAGTCGTCGAGATTGCCTGTGTAGATTGAACCCGACTGGAGTGAGAAGCCCGGCGAGCCCGCGAACGCGTTCAAGCGAGTCGCAACGGAGTCGCCGCCTGCGGTGTCACCGCTCTCGAGAATGTTTGGAATGCCCTGAGGGTTATCGAAGTCGAGTTTCTTCGTGAAGTTGTAGTGCTGCATCACGATGTTGAGCCCGCCCTCGAAGAGCAACCTGTTGGTGCGCGGATTGGTCCACGAGACTTGCGCGACGCGATTCGGGAACGTCTGGACGGACCACTGGGCCTCAGGGGACCAGTAGGAGGCAACGGTGCCCTGGCATGGGTCCTGACACGAGTCCTGCTCGTCCCAGAAGAGATTGAACTTGTTCTTCGTGGATGCCTGCAAGGTAAGACGCGTATTGGCGTTGCGCCAGCGGTTCTTGTAGGTCAGCGCCTCCTGGCTGCGGTCCGGCTGATAGTTTGCGCCCCACGAGCCGGCATTCAGGTTGGGATAGATCGAACCTCCACCCGCAATCTGCTCTTTCCCCTGAGTTCGCGCAACCGAGTAGAACCAGAGTCGATCTCGCTTGATCGGGCCGCCAAACGCAAACGACGAGTCGTAGTTGTGCTTGACCAGATTCGAGACGGTGACGCTCGTGTGCGTCTCGTTGTTGACGTCGAACCAGGAATTGCGCGTATAGGTCTGGCTGAAATTCCCGGCGTAGCGATTGCCGCCTGTCCTCGGCACGATGTTGATCGACGTGCCGCCGGTTTCCGATTCGCCGAGCGCCCCCGAAAGATTGAACGACACTTCCTGCACGTTGGTGACATCGGCGATATAGCCGCCGGCGGCGCCGGTGATCGGATTGCTCGCCGTGTTCAGCACCATGCCGTCCACGAGCACGCGCCCCTGACGGAGCCCGTCGGCGTCGAGGGCCGAGTTGTGGGCGTTGAAGCCGTACGCGTTCGGTGAGCACCAGACGCCGATGCCGCCCACACAAATGCCCGCATCGGCGTTCAGAACGCCGGTTTGCATCGTGATGCCGGGCACGAGATGCATGATGCTCGACAGGTTGCGCGCGGTTGGCAGATCCTTCAGGTCGTCGCCGGTGAACACCGTCACCTGACGCGCTGTCTGCACATCGACCGTCGGCGATGCCACCACGACCGAGACGGTCTCGGTGATCTTTCCGACGGCGAGCTTGGCATCGACCGGCGCCGTGAAGCCGCTGCTCAGCATCACGTCTTCTCGCCGCACGGTGCTGAACCCGGCGAGAGAGAAGGTCACCGTGTAGGTGCCGACCGGCAGGGCAGTGATGCGGTACTGCCCTCTGCCGTCCGTGGTTGTCGAGCGAGCTTTTTCGATGAGCGCCGGGCTCGTGACTTCCACGACCACGCCCGGCAGAATCGCGTCTGAAGAATCCATGACGATGCCGGCGATCGCGCCGTCCTGCGCGTACGCCACGGCGGGGATCACAAGAAGGATCCCGAGCAGCGTCACTCGTCTGCCAATTCGACCCATACCGCGCCTCCCTGCGTGATGGATTGAAATCGCTTACAAGCGAATCGAGGTGCCAGACGTTAAGCGGAGAACGGCGAGGCCGTCAAGACGGTACGCGAAAACGCCCGCGTGCTTTGCAGCACGCGGGCGTTTCACTCAGGCAAAGACCTTAGAAGTTGAGAGTCGCCGTAAAGCGCATGAAGCGCGGGTTCACCAGCCCGTTGATGTTCCCCCAGCCTTCGACGACGGTCGTAGCCGGATTGTCAGCATTGTTCACCGTCCACGTGCCGTCGGCATTATACGTCGCGGTGTAGGTGCCGTTATAGCCGGTCGCCGCGTCGCTGTTGAGCACGTTGTAGATGTCAACACCGAAGTTCAGCCGCTTCCCGGCGAAGCGAACGTTCTTCCGCAGCGTCAGGTCCCAGTTGTTCTGACGCTCGCCGTACATGTCGCCGAAGTCGAGCAGGTTGACAGTCTGAGTCGCGGTTGCAACGACGCCGTTGAACGCTGTGCCGGTGCCGCGGCTGGTGGCGGTGGGTTCCCAGATCGCCGCTGCGTACGGCACGTTCAGGTTCGCAGTGATTGCACCGCCAGGTCTCGACTGGAACACGACACCGGCCAGGACATCCACCCACGGAATCGTGTAGCTGCCGCTGGCGCGTGCATTCAGCTGGAACGGGTTGTAGATGTCGCAGCCGCCGCCATAGAGATTGCCTTCACGGCCCTTGAACGCGTTCAAACCGAGCCCACTCAGGTCACCATCGACGCGACACGTGTTCCGGAGCGACCGCCCGAGGCTCGTGCCTCCCGAGATACGCACTCCGCCGGGCCCGCGATACACGAAGTTGGTGTCCACGCCCTTCCACGTGTACTGCAGCGACTCCTGGATGGTTGTGACATCCCCGGCCCCCGGTAATGCGCCGAGGTTCTTCTGGTTGGCCAAGCCCCTGATCACATACCCGCCCCCGTTCGGGAGCTTCGGATCGACCGGAACACGGACGCTGTAGAAGTCGTGGTTCGGTGCCTGGAACTTCAGGAGGTTGTCGAAGCAGGTGTCTGCGTCGGCACCGAGGAAGTAGTCGCAGTTCAGCCCGACCGTGTCTGAGTCGGTGAGGTTGTAGTACTTCCTGTAGTTCCACGTCACCTCGCCCGAGAGCCGCGGCAGGATCTCGTGCTGGACGCCGATACCGAACTGCCACTCGCTGCGGCGGACTCCCGACCCGGACAACAGGTTCTGTCCCGACGCGGCGCAGTAGTCGCGGTGCAGCTGGGAGGAATTCTCCGTGCGGCCGCAGAACGAGTTCGCTGTGAAGAGCTGAGCCGCAGTCGGGGGACGTCCGAACGTCTGGAACTGGGTCGTCGCCTGGCCGTTTGGCTGGAGCAACGTTCCGCAGACGTCACCCGATGGAGAGGTGTGCGGCGCGGGATTGAGGAAGTCGCACTCCACGATCCGGTTGCCGTTGACATCGTCCCACGCGCGGGTCAGCTGGTTCGTCGAGCGACGCGCGGAATTGTTGTCGGTGTAGAGGCCGCCAAAGCCCGCCGCCTGCAGGTATTTGCCCGTGTTCACCTTGACAGAGGTCTTTCCGGTGCCGAACAGGTCCCACGCACCGGCAAAGCGCGGCGTGACGTCGTTGTATTTCACACCGTTGGCCGGGGCCGAGCACCAGAAGTTCTTGCCGTCGGCCTGAACGGGAACGAACCGATCGGGTCCGATACACGTTTCGCCGTACCGGCTCTGCGCGTGATCGTAGCGGACCGCGCCGCTGAGAGTGAACCGCTTCAGCGTCCACTGATCCTGCAGGTAGAGCGCCCCGAACCACACGCGCTCATTTGCCGTGCCCAGACCGGTGTTCATGTCGAACCCGATCGGGCGGGGACGTCTGAGCTGGTTAGTTGGGTCCGTGGCTCCCCACTGCAGCGTCATGTTGCCGCACGGGTACGGATTCTCGGGCGTTGGCGTGGTCGTGAGACACGTAACGTCTGGCGTCCCGTAGTGGTACGAGAGCCGCATGTCGTTGACGACGTTGGTCGTGCCTTCGGCGAAGTAGGCGCCCTCAAATCCAATCTTGGCGTTGTGCGATCCGGTGACGTACGACGCGGTCGCCCGGGTCCGGTACGTGTCGTCGTCCAGCACCTGAATGCCGCTCTGGTTGTTGAACCCCTCGTTGAGCGAACCGGAGATCATGGTGTTGAAGATGCTGCAGTTGCCCGCAGCCCCCCCAGGGGCGGCAACGACGTTGTCGGTAATGGTGGTGTTCACCTTGATCGACGTCGAGTCCATGCCGGTTGTCGAACCTGCTTCGCAGACGCGCGGAAGCTCGGAGCGGTTCTGGTACTCGCGGTGCCGGGTCGAGTCCTGTTTCGTGTTGATGGCGGTGATGCCGGCTTCGAACAGGATTTTGTTCGTGTACGGGTTCGTCCACGAGGCGGACCGCAGACGGTTCGGCCGGTTCTGCAGCGAGAAGTAGCTCTCGGGAGAATCGACGATGTTGATCATGCCACCGCAGGGGTTCGTGCACGCGTCCTGCTCGTCCCAAGAAAAGTTGAACTTGTTTCGCTGGGAGGCTTGTAGCGTGAGCCGAAGAGCGAGATTCTTCTGCTTGTTGGTATACGTGAGCCAATAGTCCTTGCTGCCATCGCCGCGTAACGGCTGATAGTTCGCCGCGAACTTGCCCTCGTTGAGGTTGGCGAATCCGCCGACGGTGCCACCGTTCGGATACTTCTCGTCGCCGCGCGTGCGGCCCTGCAGGAAGAACCAGAGTTTGTTCCGCTTGATGGGCCCACCGAAGGAGCCGTTCACGTCGTAGTCCTTGACCAGGTCCTGCGTGGCCGGCGTATTCGACAGTCGCGTGCCACGGTTGCGATCGAAGAACTGGTCGTTGGTGTAACTCGTGAAGTACGACCCTGCGAAGCGGTTCCCACCGGTGCGCGGCACGATGGTGATTGCCGCGCCACCCGTCTCCGACTCACCCAGCGCTCCCGAAAGCGTGAAGGTCAGTTCCTGGACGTTGGCGGTGTCGAAGGAGATGCCGTTGGTCGCGCCGGTGTTGAGGTTGATGCCCTGCGGCGCGGCGCCACGGTTGATCGTCATGCCGTCCACGACGATGCGGCCCTGGTTCTGGCCATCGGCGTCGAGGGCTGAGACGTGCGAGTTGAAGGCTGGAGCGATGCCGTTACAGAAGGCGCCGACGCCGCCGATGCATGAGCCCTGGTTCGTCGTGACCGACGGCACCAGGTTCAGAAGGCCACCGAGGTCGCGCTCAGTCGGGAGGTCGGCAATGTCATCGCCCTTGAACACGTACTGGACCTTCGCGTTCTGAATGTCCACCGCCGGCGATTCGGCGACGACGCTCACGGTCTCGGAGATGTTGCCGACGGCGAGCTGCGCGTTGATGGTCGCCGTGAAGTCGGACGTCAACTGAACGTCAGGTCGTTCGACGGTACTGAACCCTGCTAACGCGAACGTGACTTTGTAGGTGCCGACGGGCAAGGTGGTGATCTGATAGCGGCCGTTGTCGTCGGTGATCGAAGAACGCACCTTCTCGATGAGCGCGGGGCTTGTGACTTCAACAGTGACGCCTGGCATCACGCCGCCGGACGCGTCGCGGACCGTGCCAGCGATGTTGCCAGTTTGTGCGAATGCGAGTGTGGGTGCTATCAGAACGCCGGCGAGCAGCAGAAACACGTACCTAGACAAAAAACGCATCCAAACCTCCCATTTTGAGATGCTCTGACGGACCGCCCCCCCGCGCAGGTGCGGACCGGCGTGGACGCTTTGTACGGCCGAGCAGGCCGGGCTGTCAACTGATTTGGCAAATCTGCGTCAAAAGTATCCGGGAATGTCTGTATTGGCCCGTCTTTTCCCTAGCGCCGCGAGCGGCGGAAGTCCTCGAGCCGGAGCCGCTCGTAGGTCTCGCGGGCCAGGGCGCTCTCGCGGGTGCGCCCCAGGCGGGCGAGAACGTCAGCGAGTCGCAGGTGGACTTCGGCGACGCCATCCAGCTCCGCCGTCTTGACGAAGTACTGCAGGCTCTCCTCGAGCCGTCCGGCCTTGACGAGGGTTTCCGCCAAATCGAGATAGTTCTGCGCCACGTTTGGCTCGAGCGCGATCACCTTCTTCCAGGTCGCGACGGCCTGGACGTGTTGTCCCGCGGCCGACTTCGTGGCCGCATCGGCCTTAGCCGCAGCGATATCGATGTCCCGCTGCTCGCGTGCGACGGCTTCCGTTCGTTGTCGCTCGAACTCCACCAGCTGCCGCCTCGCCTCGTCTGGTTTCGAGGCGCGCGTCAAGGCTTGTGCGAGCGCGTATCGCGCTTCTCGTAAGTTGGGTTGCAGCGTCATCGCATGCTCGAGCGCCGCCACAGCGACCTCGTCACGGCCATCGGCCATGAGACCGCGCCCGAGCGCCACGAACGTCAGCGCATCGTTCGGATCGAGCCATGCGGCGATGGCCAGCTCGGCGAACGCTTCGTCCTGACGTCCTTGCCTGATGTACACGCTGGCGAGGTCACGATGCGCCGACGCGTCGTTGAGGTTCGCGCGAACGCGCCGATCAACGGCGGCCGCCGTGCTCTCTGCGTCGAGTTGCATCAATGCGAGTGTGGCGACAGCCTGGTGCACCTGCGCGCGGCCTGAGAGAGGTGCGAGTCGCTCCGCCTCGCGATACTGCGATAGCGCGTCGGCATTCTGCTCGGCCTTCACGAGAAGCCCGGCCAGCCTCCATCGCAGCCCACCCGAGTCCGGTATGGCGGCGACAGCCTTCTCGAGCGTGCGGACCGCTTCGAGCGGCGCTCCAGTTTCGACGTGGGTATTCGCGAGCGCCATCCACGACCGCTCATCGTCGGGACGGATCCGGAGCGCTGATTCGAAATGCTCGATGCTCGTACGCGTGTCGCCGGCGATCGCCGCCGCGGTTCCGAGCATGCGATGCGCTTCTGAGGAACGGGGCAACGTTGCAACGACCTTCTCGAGCGACGCACGGGCCGTACGCAGACTGCCTCGTCTTAGGGACTCTGCCACTTGACGCAGGTCCTCGGTTTGAGAAGCCGGGTCGGCGATCAAAGGGTCACTCGTCGCGGCTGCGCGAAGACGTGCCACGGCCTGGTCGATCTGCCCCCGTGTCGCAAGCGCGAAGCCATCGGCATAGCGGGCCAGTGGAAACAGGGGAGTGCCGTCGGGTTCGCTCAGAGACACAGGCGGACTCGAGAACGGAGTTGGAGTCCCGGAACGGGCGCCGCGGATCACTCCCCGGACGGTGCGTAACAGCGTGTCGCGCACCCGCGTGAGATCCGCCTCGACAGTGGCGGACCGTGCGGCTGCGAGGTACGCGATGACCGGGTCGTCAGGAGCAAGCGTCCATGCCTGGCGGAATGCGGCAGTGGCGAGGTCAGGGCTGCCGTTCGCGTCGTGCGCGAATGCCCGCAGCATATGCAGCGGCGCTCGTTGTGGCGCGAGTCGGCTTGCTGCCTCGAACTCGGTGACGGCATCGGCGAATCGACCACGTTCGATGTACGCAGATCCCAACGTCTCGTGGGCGATCGCCGCATCATCCGGACTTGCGCCTTCAATCCGTGGGCGAAGCTTCAACTCGGTCTCACGAATCGATCGATCCCAGTTCGCCCCGGCCTCTGAGAGCGCGTCGAGCCGGCGCGCGACCTCGCTGCCTTCGTCGCCGTAGGTGCCGTCGAGCGCATTGCGCAGGTCCGTCAGCGCGCGAACGACTGGAGCGCGTTGCGCGGCCGCGTCGCGTGGAGAGGCCAGCGAAGCGACGACCAGGGCGACGAGCAGCCCGATGCTCATCCGCCTCGCCGGCCTGCGCCTCTCAGCGTGCGAACGGCACACGCCGCGTCTCCCCCTGACCTTCACGAACGGTGATGACGTGATTGACGGGCAGGTTCTCGATCACATCCATCCGTCCGTCAGGCCATGTGATCTCCAGACGGTCGGCCTTTGTTGCCGTGCCCAGACCGAAGTGCACGCGCATATCGTTCTGCGCGAGGTAGCTGGATCCACTGGTCACCTGATCGACGAAGGTTCGCCCGCCGGCCGTGAGGCGGAGGCGTGCGCCAATGCCGTCGCGGTTACCAGGAGCGACGCCGATGGCTCGCACCAGGAGCGCGTTGTTGCGATTGCCACCCTCATTTCGCAACAGCTGCACGGCGCCGCCGTTGCTCGTGATGAGCAGGTCGAGGTCGCCGTCGTTGTCGATGTCGCCCTTGGCCAGCGCGCGGCTCACCGTCTCGACCGCGAACGGCGGCCCGGACTGTTTGCCGACACTCTGAAAGCGGTTGCCGGCGTTGCGAAGCAGCAGGCTCGGCTGCGCATGCTTGGCGCCCTTGCGAAACTCGGCGATGTTGTCCACGACGTTCCCGTTGACGATCGCGAGGTCGCGTCTGCCGTCGTTGTCGTAGTCCACGAACGCGACGCCAAATCCCACGTACGGCAGCGTCACCGGTCCGACCCCGCTCTCGAGCGTGACGTCGGTAAACACGCCGCCACCCAGATTGCGAAACAGGCTGTGCATCTCGAACTCGTGGTTGGTGACCACCAAGTCGAGCCGGCCGTCTCCATCGTAATCGCCGAACGCGGTGCCCATGCCGGCGCGCGGCTTGGCGTCGGCGGCGAGCGAAACACCGGTCAGGAGACCGGACTCCTCGAACTTGCCGCCACCGAGATTTCGGAAGAGAAAATTCGGGCGACCGTCGTTGGCCACGAACACATCGGGCCAGCCGTCGTCGTTGACGTCGGTGACAGCGACGCCGAGCCCGTTGCTGCGAACGCCAGCAATGCCGGCCTTCACGCTGATGTCCTCGAACGTGCCCTTGCCGGTGTTGCGATAGAGCACGTTCGGCGACGGATCGTACGCAAGAGGATGACAGTAGCCGCGCAGCATCACCGGACTGCGCTTCCCGCAGAACTTGTTGTTGGTCTTCTCCGCCTGGACGTAGTTGGTGACGAAGAGATCCAGAAAGCCGTCGCGGTCCACGTCCGTGAACGCGCAGCTCGTGCTCCATAGCGCCGTCCCCGCACCGCCGGCTCGGAGCACCTCAGTGAAGCGTCCTTTGCCCATGTTCCGGTACAGCGCGTTGGGACCGTAGTTGGTGACGTACAAGTCAACCGCGCCGTCGTTGTCGTAATCCCCGGCGCAGGCGCCCATGCCGTATTCGTGATGGCGAATGCCGGACTGAGCCGTGACGTCCTCGAATGTTCCGTTCCCGCGGTTGCGGTACAAGCGGTGCTTCGCTGTCATCGCCACCTTGGGGTCGGCAATCGATCCGCCATCCACGATGAAGATGTCGAGCCACCCGTCATCGTCGAAGTCGAAGAACAGACCTCCGGATCCCATGATCTCGGCAAAGTACTTGTCGGGGCTCGCGCCGTTGACGTGTGTGACGTTCACGCCTGCGGTGGCGGCGATGTCGCGAAAGACGACGTCCGCGGACGCGACGTCCGCCTTCGCGGACGCGACGTCCGCCTTCGCGGACGAGGGCTGCTGACGCGCTGGAAGCTCCGGCGCGGCCAGAAAGAGAACAGCGAGGAGAACGATCGGGCTACGGCATCGCCCCATCGGTCGAGAGCACGATCTTCGCACCCGGGTGATT
>Ga0111538_10001906_pt1 | contig 29220 bp, 28 predicted proteins | sample SoiMethybrSBSTD1_FD_79669 | JGI IMG/M metagenome (GOLD analysis project Ga0111538, IMG submission 79669) | Bulk soil microbial communities from a Populus tree surrounding site in Tennessee, USA - Soil MetaG P. TD hybrid SBSTD1 (version 2)... | ecosystem: Environmental > Terrestrial > Soil >... | reverse complement strand
CAAACGGCCCGTAATGGTTTACATCCACGGTGGCGGATTTGGCACTCAATCCAGCTTGTTGACCTTGTTCTCGGACCGGCACGTGCGCGAGCAAGATGTTGTGCTGGTCGGAATCAACCACCGGCTGAACGTCTTCGGGTATACCTACCTGGGCGGTCTGAGCGAGAAATTCGCGGTGGGCAATGTCGGCCAGCTTGATTTGGTCGCGGCTCTGCAATGGGTGCGCGACAATATCGTAAATTTCGGGGGAGACCCGAAGAACGTAACTGTTTTCGGCGAGTCGGGCGGTGGTGGCAAGATCAGCGCCCTGATGGGCATGCCGAGCGCCAAGGGTCTGTTCCACAAGGCTATTGTCCAAAGCGGCTCTGTGCTTCGCGTCGGGAATGCGGAGGCCGCGACCAAAGCAGCGAAGGCCATGATGGACAAGTTGAACGTCAGCAAACCCGAGGATCTGCAAAAGGTCCCTGCGGGGGATCTCTTCAAGGCAGGACTAGGAAGAGAGATGGGAGGCGGTGGTCCTGTCGTCGACGGGCACTCAATCCCGAACCAGACTTGGGATCCCAAAGCGCCGGCGGAATCGGCGGGTGTCCCTCTGCTGGTCGGAAATTGCAAGGATGAATCCACGCTGTTTTCACGGTCAAACGAGACCCTCTTTAGCCTCGACGAGGCAGCGTTGAAAGCCGCGCTAGTCAAGAACGGAATACCCGCGGATAAGGTCGACCCGCTGCTCGCTCTATACCATCGCGACCATCCAAGGGAGAGCCCGTCCGATCTGTACTTCCGCATCTCGACGGATCGTGGCGCCCGCCGGAACGCGGCCAGACAGGCCGAATTAAGACTTGCGGAAGGCAAGACGAGCGTCTTCGTCTACTATTTCCAGTGGAACACCCCGCTGGACGCCGGCAAGCTGCGGGCATTCCATACCTCCGACCTGCCGCTGGAAATGCGCCTCACGCTCTATCCGGAGTCCGAACAGCTGTCCAAGCAACTCAGCGGCGCATGGGGAGCGTTTGCACGAACCGGAGACCCGAGCCAGCAGCACCTGCCCTGGCCGAAATACACACTCGGCCAGCGCTCCACAATGATGTTCGACGTGACTGAGAGCAAAGCTCTAGACGACCCAGACAAGGATGAACGCGTGATGCTGCGAGAGTTGCCATCCGGCGGCCTCCTGTAACCACGAGATGCACGGAACTAAACTATTTGAGGCTGGCACCGGAGAAGAGACCATGATGTTGAGAGCTCCCAATAGCTGCGGTCTCGCACCCAACTTCGTGAGTCCCGGCTGGTGTTTGTAAACTTCCAGCGCGAATGGAACTTCGTGCGGGCTTGGCTCCGGCGCGAGCTGCAATCCGGAGATCGCACGGGTAAAGGAGCAGTCAAGTGACCGCGGGCCAATGGGCGGAGGTGGAAAGGCTGATGCACGACGCGTTGCAGATTCCGCCCGCCGCTCGCCAGGCCTTTGTCGATTCGATTGCGGACGCGGCGGTGAGGGCGGAGGTCGCCTTGCTGTTGGCCGTGGAAGCGGGGCGGACCGTTTCCGGTATCGGTACCGCCGTCGCAGCGGCCGCGCAGGGTCTCGAACAACCTTCCGAAGGCAGCGTGATAGGCCGCTTTCGCGTGCTAGGCGAACTCGGCCGCGGCGGCATGGGTGTCGTTTACGTCGCCATAGACTCGAAGCTGCAGCGCCAGGTGGCGCTAAAGCTGTTGCCGGTGGGACTGCACCGCGACCAGGATCGGCTGCACCGCTTTGAGCGGGAGGCACGCCTGGCAGCAGCGCTGAATCACCCGAATATCGTGACGGTGTTCGAGATTGGCGAGTGGCAATCGCGCCCGTTCATCGCTGCCGAATTCGTTCCGGGCGAGACGCTGGCGCAACTCCTCACCCGCGGCCCTTTGCCCATGTCAGACGCCCTCAAAGTCAGTGGGCAGATCCTCGCTGCACTCGGTGCGGCGCACCAGGCCGGGATCGTCCATCGCGACCTTAAACCCGCGAACGTGATGATGCGGCCGGACGGAGTCGTGAAGGTGCTGGACTTTGGCTTGGCCCGCCTCATGCCGGCCGCTCAGCCTGTGACGCCCACCGATGAGACCAGATCCATGACTCACACGGTTGCAGGTCAGATTCTCGGCACGCCGGCGTACATGGCACCCGAGCAGTGGGAAGGCAAAGCTGTCGATGCACGTACCGATCTCTACGCTTTTGGCTGCCTCCTGTACGAGATCGTAATGGGATGCCGCGCCGGACGCGAGCGGCAACCCCTTTCGTCACCTGCTCTCGAAAAGATCGTAAGGCGGTGTCTCGAACCCGAGCCCGAGCGCCGCTGGCAATCCACTGCCGAGTTGGAGCTGGAACTCGCACGCCTTGCGAGGGGTGGAAATCGCCGTAAACAGATCGCGATCGCCGCGGGAGTGCTGCTCCCGGTGATAGGCGCCGTTTTCTTCTGGCTGCAGCGCACACCGGCGGCGGGCCTGACGGACAAGGACGTAGTGGTGATCTCCGAGTTCAGCAACGGGACCACCGATCCGGTATTTGAAGGCACGCTGCGGCAGGCGCTTACCATCCAAATCGAGCAGTCGCCATTCCTCAAAATTATGGACGACGCACAAATGCGGCAGGACCTTCGGCTGATGGGCCGCTCTCCCGCAGAGATAATCACCGGCCCCCTCGCCCATGACATCTGTGTGCGGAACGCGGCTGCCGCCACCATCGAAGGCAGTATCGTGAGCTTGGGAAAGGCGTATGCGCTCACCATTCAAGCGGTCAATTGCAAGAATGGATCCACGCTCGCTCGTGCGCAGAGCCAGGCCCCGGATAAGGAGCATGTGCTCGAAGCCGTGGCGACCGCCGCGACCGCTATGCGCGCCAAGCTCGGCGAGTCGCTCGCCTCGATCGAAAAGCTGAATAGTCCTCTGGACCGATACACCACATCCTCGCTCGAAGCACTTCAAAACTACGCTTTGGGCTATGTGCCCCAGTCCCAAGGTCAATTTCTGGCGGCGAGGCCTTTTTTTGAGCGGGCTGTGGAGCTCGACCCAAACTTTGCGATGGCATACATGGGCCTTTCGTTCGGCTACGGGAATGCCGGCGATATCGCGAAGCGCAACGAATATCAAAGGAAAGCCTTCGCGCTCGCCGATCGGGTCTCCGAATTCGAGCGTCTCCTCATTTCCGGACGGTATCACGAACAGATTGCCGGGGAGCTCGATAAGTCGATCGAGTTCTACCAGCGGTTAAGGCGGACCTATCCCCGGAGTTGGCAGGGTCCCGGACAGTTGCAGCTGATTTACAACAGTACCGGCGAGTATGAGAAGGCGGTTGAGGAAGGGCTCACGGCCATTCGCAACGATCCGCGTGTGGAACCGCCCTACCGCAACCTGGCGACCGCATATATCGGTTTGAACCAGCTCGCGGACGCCAAGGCCGTACTGGCGCAGGCACGGGCACAGCACCTGGACGGATCGAGATTGCATCAGCGGGTCCTTGAGATCGCATACGCCGAGGGCGACCAGGCAGCCGCCGGCCGGGAGGTCCAATGGTACGCGGGCAGGCCGGACGAATACATCGGTCTCGCTTTGGAGGCGGCGAATGCGGATGCCACCGGCAGGCGCGAGGAGGCCGGTAAGCTTTACCGGCGGGCAGCCGCGATGGCGCTTCAGCGAGGCCTTCGGGAAGGCGGCTTAGAGCTGGAAGACTTGGACGCGCGGGCTGAGGCGCTCTACGGAGACTGCCAGAGAGTGCGCCGTGCGGGGCGTCCGGCGCTCGCGCTCGCGTTGTGCGGCGAAACGGCCGCCGCCGAACGGCTCGTGGCGGAGACCTCGAAGCTGGTTCCGAACGGAACGCTCTGGAACGCAGTCCATCGTCCCGCCATTCTGGCGGCGAGTGAATTACGCCGGGGCGACTCTAACGGGGCCATCCAACGATTGGCATCGGCCGCTCCCTATGAACGAGCCTATCCTGAGATCTCTTATCTACGCAGTCTGGCATACCTGGGCCAACGCAAGGGATCGGAAGCGGCCACGGAATTCCGGAAGATCGTGGGCCATCGAGGGGCGCGTTGGGGAATCCTTTATGCTTTGTCCCAGGTTGGCCTCGGCCGCGCCGCCCTGCTCTCCGGTGACACCGCGTTAGCCCGGCGCACCTATCAGGACTTCTTCGCTCTTTGGAAGAATGCGGACGGCGGGGCGCGGATTCTGCGCGAAGCCCGTAAAGAGTTCGCCAGTATTCCCGAAGAAAAATAATCGCCACTCGTGAGGGGAAGTCTCCCCTTGCGGTGGAGCAGGAGGAGGACAACTTCTCATGAGCGTTCTGAACCTTTTCTTCGCGGCTCTGCAGCAAGCCGCCGTAGGCCATGGCTTTTATTTAGACCGGAAACTCAGCGGCACGTCCGTCTCCAGAGCGTATCCCTGCAGGTGAGGCCTCAAGGCTTCGAAAGTGAATTCGATTTCTCGGATTGCTTCGGGCGTCAATTCCACTTTGTGCTGACGCGAGACGGTGGTCTTGAACACCCCGCGCTTCTTCATGATGTACTGGCGCGTGCCTGGAATATGCTGCTCGAGATTGATCATCAGCATCAACTGGCTGAAAACGTCGCGTGCTTTTTCCTTCTGCCCCGACTGATAAAGCTTCCAGATCTTGGCATAGACGTCCGAGTAGGGTGCGCCGGGCATGGTTCCGTCGAAGCCCAGGCTCATTTCATACATCATTCCTCTTCCCGCTGCGCCGCTGAAGATCCCTTTAATCATAGGACGATGCTGCGCCAGCTCCTTCATGCGGTCGATCACCGGGTTGTACTCTTCCTTGATATAGCCGCAATTCGGAAACTCGCGGGCAAGCTCCACCAGGAACTCGACCGTGGGGGTGATTCCCGAAGCCCCACCGGTTGTCTGAACAAAAAGCGGCCGCTTTGTCGACCTTGCCAGCGCACGGTAATATTCGCGGAAGTTGTCCAGCGACTTCGCCTCCTGTGGTGGAATGGCGATGACGGCGTCCGGCCCTAGCTTTTCAGCGTGCTTCAGATACTCTAGCGCCTGCTCGGTGTTCGAGCCCTGAACTCCAAGGACAAGAGCCGGCTTTCTGCCGGCGGCCGCACGGGCCAGCACTTCCATCCCTCGCATTCGCTCTTCTTTGGTCAACTGCGTGTACTCGCTTGCCAACTGCGGCCAGACCATACCCTGCACGCCGCAGCGGTCGAGGAAGTCGACTTGGCGCGCAAGGTCCTCGTAGTCGACTTCCCTGGCCGCTGTGTATGGCGTTGCCATGATAATGAAAACGCCTCGCATCGGCTTTTCGCCGTCCGCAGGAAGAACTCTTCTTGGGAAAACTGCGACAACCGCGAGGGATGCCAGAACCTCCCGCCGAGTGTAAACTAGTTTCATACAGCCTCCTTTCGCCGCCGGGACGCCAAGGCTGATCCATTGGTGCCGCTGCGGCCCGCTCCTAGGCGGTCAGGGGAAGAGAGCGGGTGACGCGCAGCGGGCGATTATCTCTGTATTTGTCGAGCAGCTCAAGCTACCTGCTATGTACAAGCTTATTCTGCCAAGGGCGTTCCCGGGAACTTGCACGAACTGGCCAAGCGACTGGTTCCAGACTACGCCGGGTTGTCAGCTGAGATGCAGCAATATGATAGATTTGGCTTGCGCGAGGGTCCTCTGATGTTACTCGACAGTCATTCATGACTACGCCTTTTGTCCAGCAGCCGATAGGCGCCGGTCGAGAGCGTAGGCGGCGCTAATAAGGGCGAGATGTGTGAACGCCTGGGGAAAATTCCCCAAGTGCTGGCCCCGCGCACCCAGTTCTTCACCGTAAAGACCGAGATGGTTGGCGTAGCCCAGCATCTTCTCAAAAAAGAACCGGGCCTTTTCCAAATCGCCTGCTCTACAAAGACACTCCACATACCAGAAGCTGCACATGGAGAAGGTTCCCTCTGAGCCGGCCAGACCGTCCGAGAAGGCTGCACCCGTCCTGTAGCGGTAGACGAGAGAGTCGTCCACCAGTTCTGCCTCGATTGCCTTCAAGTGGGAGATCCAGCGAGGATCAGTCGGAGCCACGAACTTCACCAGCGGCATCAGCAAGCTCGCCGCATCCAGTGTCCTGGACCCCCTGTGCTGCACAAACGCTTGGCGCTCTCCGTCCCAGAAATTCTCAAAGATGTCACGGTAAATGGCATCACGAACCTTATACCACTCGGAAAGAGGCGCGGGAAACGAGCGTTTATGAGCCAGCCTAATGCCCCGGTCGAGCGCCACCCAGCACATGACACGGGAGAAGAGGAAGTCCTGCCGGCCGCCTCGGACCTCCCAGATTCCTTGATCCGGCTGAGACCAGTTCTTAACGACCCAGTTAATCAGGCGTGTCAGCTGAGTCCAAAGATCGTAGGAAATCAGCTCTCCGTACTTGTTATAGAGGTAGACGGCGTCCATCAGCTCACCGTAGATATCCAGCTGGAGTTGGCCAGCAGCGCGATTGCCAATGCGAATCGGCGAAGTTTTCCGGTATCCCTCAAGGTGAGCGAGTGTCTCTTCGGGAAGTTCGTGACGGCCGTCAATGCCGTACATGATTTGCAGCGAACCGTCAGGCTCCAGTTCGTGGCAACGTGCTTCAATCCATTTCATGAAGGCCGCCGCTTCTTCCGTATAGCCAAGCCGAATCAAGGCATAAAGACTGAATGAGGCATCGCGAATCCACGTGTAACGGTAGTCCCAGTTTCGCTCACCGCCAATATGTTCAGGCAGCCCAAAGGTAGGAGCGGCCACCATCGAACCGTGAGGTTGAGAAACCAGGAGCTTCAAAGTCAAAGCCGAACGATTGACCATTTCGCGCCAGCGACCGTGGTAGGTTGAACGGGCAATCCAATTCCGCCAGAAGTTCAGGGTTCGCTTAAAGGAATCGGGGACATGATCCGGACCCACTGAGACCGATTCGTGACCCGGGCGCGCTTGCTCCAAAACGAAAGCCGCGCTCTGGCCTGCTTGAAGCGTGAATTCAGCGATCGCCGCGCCGTCCCTGATGGTAACCGGGATCGAAGTCCGCAGGCGCAGTGCTGACTGATCTTTTCCCTCAGAGACGAAGAGAATTTCTCCGTCTCTTTTTTCGACGTGGTGCTTGGACCTCGCGTAGTCGAAGCGGGGCTGACAAATCATCCGGAAATGAATTTCGCCCCGCACGGTTTTGGCGCGGCGCACCAGCTCGTGAGCACCCTCTTGCTCCGCTGGCATGAAATCTGAGATTTCTGCGACCCCAGCATCAGATAAGAATCGCGTGAGCAAAATGTTCGAATCTGGTAGATAAAGCTGCTTCTGGTTGGCATCTGCCAGGACGGGCGCCAGCTGAAACTGTCCTCCTTTGCTCTCGTCCAGCAGCGCGGCGAAAATCGTGGGTGAATCGAAATCGGGAAACGACATGAAGTCAATCGAACCGTCCATCCCGACCAGGGCGACAGTATGAAGGTCGCCAATGATCCCGTAGTTCTCAATTGGCTTGTAGCTCATTGATCCGACCCTCGAGATCGTTATGTGATAGCAGCTTGGCCACCGCGTTAGTTCGTACCTCGATCCGATGCGAACGCCCAGACTTGGCCTTAATCCGTAGTGGTTTCGTAGACAGTGCGGCGCTACCAAGGATGTATCTTTGCGAGTCCCACTACTCCGCACACAGAACTTGAATCGGATCGACAGGTGCGGCGCGTAGAGAGGGGAACAGGCCTACGAGGATCGCGACGAGGGCAAGTACGGCGCTGATCATCGCGAGCCATGTGGGATGGAAGGCGGACACTCGGCAAAGCAGTCCTTCCACCAACCTTATCGTGACTACGAGCGCAATCGCGCTGAGCACTACGCAGCACTCGGTTTCGTTCGTTCCGCGCCCAAGGCCATTGCGAATACCAATTTCGATGCCTCGCGATCGGATGGTCAATCGCGGGATTTCTTCAGATTCATTCTTTGCTCTCTGTCAGCATGTTTGCGTCGCGAGCGATGACCCAATTCCCGCCCCTTTGCTTTCGCAGGATGGTCAAGGTGTAACCAGAGCGCATCGATGTCGTACCGTTCGGGTGGGTAATCGTAACTTTGAGATGACTACGCATCCATGCCCAATCATCTAAGACCTTGATCTCTTGGATGTCGCTCGTTCCGTCAATGCGAACATTCTTCATTTCCTTGCTGCTGGCGACGAAGGCCTCTTTCCCGAAGGGTGCCTTGCCGGGCACCATGAAGAGTACGTCATCATCCATCAAACTAACGACCGCTGTGAGATCGCCCGTCTTGCTGGCCACTAACCATGCCTTGACGAGATCGCGAATTGCTTGTTCATCACTTTGCATCGTCGAGTTACCACCTCATCTCCATTCGACGTCACAAGAAAGCAGAATGCCGTTCAAAAGTGCTCTTTTTTGGCAGCGGCATGTCCGTTATCTTGTCGAACCCTCGCAGAGGGTCAAATGAATGGCATAGCACAATCGCACTGTGTAGACTCGCTTGTTGAGGAGGATCCCCACCATGAAGACAGTTCTGATCCTCATGTTGACCGGCGCGCTCGTCGGCGTATCAGTAGCCTCGTTTCTTGTGCCCCCGATGTTGTCGTGGTACACGTCCCCTGGGGGCTTACCACAGGGAGCGCAAATTCAAGCCGTCGTCCAGATCCCTGAGGTCATCCGGTACGCGACGTCAAAACTGTTGTGGGGGCAGACCATTGGCGGCGGCATGGGCGCCGTCGTGGGCCTGCTCGTCAGCCTCCTCCTGAGACGGAAGGGCCGTGGAGTGGCGCCTCCTCGTGCAGCGGACCCGCTGACGTCGCGGTAGCCACGGGGCTGTATTCTTAATTCAGTGGATTGCGAGGATTTCAGAGCGGGCTAAAAGTTGGCTCCTCAGGGAAGAAACCGCAGACGAAAGCGGGTCCCGCGGCAAAAAAGAAGGCCAGCGTCAGCGTCGGGTCGTTTCCCACAGATAAGACCGATCGGAACCATTCGGTCCCACGGCGTTGCGCCGGGGGCAGCCGCGTTGTAATTTCTTTTAGAACACCACCGAGAGAGGAACCAACCGTGAATCGACGAAACATCCTCACGACTCTTGGAGCGGCAGGAACCGGGCTGCTGGCAGGAGGCGGGCCACTGGCAGTGGCGCAGCAGGTCGCGCGCAGGGGAATGCCGGCTCTGAAAATCACCGACGTCAAAGTGATCCTCACGCAGCCGGCTAACGATCACCTGGTGATCGTCAAAGTGATGACCAACGAGCCGGGCTTGTACGGTGTCGGCTGCGCCACGCATCGGGAACGTCCGCTGGCCGTGGCCGCTGCCATCGAGCATTACCTGAAGCCTTTCGTCACGGGTCGTAACTGCGACGAGATCGAGGATATTTGGCAGTCGGCGTATGTCGCCTCCTACTTCCGCAGCGGCGTGACACTCAACAACGCATTGAGCGGCATTGACGGAGCGCTGTGGGATATCCTAGGCAAACGCTGCGATGTGCCCGTGTACAAATTGCTCGGCGGCAAGGTCCGCACAGCCGTGCCCCTCTACGGCCACGCCAGTGCCCGCGATTTGTCGGAGCTGGAAGATCAGGTGCGCAAATGGATGTCGGAGGGCTACCGGCACGTCCGGGTGCAACTGGCTGTGCCGGGCTTCGCCGGCTATGGTGTTCAAGCCGAGACCTCTCCGGAGGTACAAAAGATGCGGCCGGCCGGCGCCCCGCCCTCTCCCGTCTTCGAACCAACGCCCTACGTGAACAACACGATCAAGATGTTCGAGCAGCTCCGGGCCCGCCTGGGCTTCGACGTCGAACTGCTTCACGACATCCACGAGCGCGTGCCTCCCAACCAGGCGATTCAGCTGTGCAAAGCGGTCGAGCCCTACCGGCCCTTCTTCATGGAAGATCCCTTTGCCCCGGAAGACGTCGCCTGGTTCCGCGTTCTCCGACAGCAGACCTCTTGTGCGATCGCCATGGGTGAACTATTCGTCAACCGCAACGAGTGGGTTTTCCTTGTCGCCGAGCGGCTCATCGACTTCATCCGGATCCATATCTCGGCCGTGGGCGGGCTGAATATGGCGCGCAAGGTCGCCAGCTGCTGCGAGTTTTTCAACGTCCGCACAGCTTGGCACGGCCCCGGCAACGTCTCGCCGGTGGGCCATGCCGTCAATATGCATCTTGACCTGGCGACGTACAACTTCGGCATTCAGGAGCAGAACCTGTTTTCAGACACCGTGCAGCAGGTCTTCCCAGGGGCGCCAGAAATCAAGGGTGGCTACATGTACGCTAATGACAAGCCGGGACTAGGGGTCGATATCGATGAGAAGCTGGCGGCGAAATTTCCCTATCGCACGCCGGGTGGCAGCCGCGGCAATGACCGGCGGCTGGATGGAACTATTGTCCGGCCTTGAAGGAATAGGAAACCACGTTTCGCGGCGTTGTCAACTTGCCGTGCGCTGTTCGGCATCTGTCAATCAGCATGGATGGCTCTTACCTCTACGCAGCGGAGTGATTCCGGCTTGTCTTCAGCCGTTTTGGTCCGTAAGCCTTAAGCGCTGCCTTTGACGTCGGCCAGCCATCAACGTCGATCGGGGCGACGAACATGGCCGGATTGCAGCGATTGTGGAGCAGGTTGGGTGAGGTGTAAGTCATGTCAGAATTAGCCTTGAGGTCGTGAGCAGCCACTCGCGAAGGGAACAGCGCGGGGCCTAGCTCTTCCGCGAGGCTAGCTTCAAATGTTCTCGGCGATAAGTGAATCTCGGTTCAGGGTGTTGTTGTTGACCCTCCAGTAAAAGAGCGCGCGACCTCTCAATCAGTTCTCTGGATTCGAGGATAAGCGCCGCTGAACGCTCGACGGCGTTCTGTCTTGCTCTTCTAATCAATTCTGGAGAGAAACCAATATCTGTTGTCGGTTTGGCTTCCATCGGTCACCTTTTGAGGACGAATAGCTAGATCAGGAGAGGACTTTGACGAAGGGCTCGACGACGTAGCGGATTTGAACAGGATTCTTGGAGGCCGGATGCCTAGAATTGACCAGGGCTATGTATAAAACAGCACAGGGGTATTCGAACTGGCGGAGGAAGCCAAGGATGATAGCCACGCGCGCGTTCAGTGGTTGCCTGAGTTGAGTTCATCCCGACTTCTCAGCCTCAGCGCGAGTGTTGAATGGTCTGAAATCTAGGCGATCTTCCAATGTCTTATCTTCTCTTGCACGTGCAGCAATAGCTTCAGATGTCATTTCCCAAATGTCCCAAGTTTTGCCAATGCGAACCACATAATAGAGTGTTTGATCGGTCATGATGCCCTCCTTCAAGGAACTCTGGAGGACGGAATTCTATTCTGTGGTTTCTGCCAGTTGGAAGCGATTCCTGAAGGGTATTTCCCCCGCCTGAGCGTCAAGGCTGGGCCTGGATTAGAAAATTTGAGGGAACAGCCAGCCGGTACCATGGCAGAGGGAGCACAGCTTGCGGCCACCTTTCACAACCAAGAACGGTTCGGTTGCGATAGCTCGACCAGTGGCACTGCAGCGTTTGCAGCTACGAACTGGCAGCCTGACTAGAACTTCACCCTTGCCGAGGCACACCGGACACGGAGTGTCTTCCTGTTCACCTGCACAAAATCCGCAAGTCTTTGCCGAATACGCGGACATTCAAGATCCCTTGGGGAAAATCGCCAGGGCATTCGAGTGAGGATTACAAAGGTTCGACGATGGAAACTCTTTGTGAAGGGAGCTGAAGCGTACTCCTCAAAGCGAAGGAAACGCAATGCAGCGAGTACAAGCCCGCCTAAAAAGCTGGCTAAGCGCCGTCGTGCGAATTGCCAGCGCTTTGAAGCAAGGGCTTCGCTGGTGCGCGCTAATCAGGATTGGCTAGGGCGGCTTTTCTGACGTTTTGCCTTTGCCTCTTTGGCCAGTTCTTTGAGTGTTTCGGATTCATTGATGACCGTCTTGGACTTCTCAATAAGTTCTTGTGAGTGCTGAATAAGCTCTTCTGAACGTTTTGTGATCTCGTCGTCTTCCATTTTCTTTGGTGATCTCCGCACGCATATTAGGACTGCCGACCACCTTGGACTCTTATATACCTGATGTCGACGGGGCTAAACCTTAGTCGTCGTGTAATGGTTTCCCTTAGTCTCTCTTGGGCTTGGCTTTGATTTGACGTTTGGTCTTCGTCGGGAAATGTGAATTTCCGCTGTCGGCATGCGACTGCTTAATGAGCTGTCTGGATTTCTGGTTCAGTTGTCTTGCCTCTTCCAGCTTTCGTTCGGTTTTCTCGATTATGTTGCTCATAGGGAGACCTCGCCAAACAAAGTCGGAGTTTCAGGGAATGCTGATAATGACTAAACCACTATAGCGAACAGCCAGCCGCTACCTTGGCATAGGGAGCAAAGCTTGCGGCCGGCCTTAACAATCAAGAAAGGGTCGCTTGGGATTGCGTGGCCAGTGCCGTCGCAGCGTTTACAACTGTGAACTGGCAGCCTGACTTGAACTTCTCCCTTTCCGAGGCACACCGGACAGGTTCCGCCTTCCATAGGCTTACCTGTACAGAATCCGCACGTCCTTGGCGAATACGCGGACATTTTCAACCTATCAGTAATTTGGAGTTAGACGACGATGGTGAAGCGCTTCGCAGAAGTACCAAGAATACTAAAGATCGTCAAAGGACTCAATTGAAGCAACAATATTTTTGCTGGGGTGTCAGGCTTAGCCAGGACCGATTTTCAGGCGGAACCCTAGGTTGTCCAAGCTCTCTTTCAATCGAGGCAGGTCTTTCTCGACTTGCTTACGTTGCGCCGCTGTCAGCTTTGCTTTTGCAAGAAATTTGACAAAACTTTCGTATGAATTCTGGGCTGCGCGGAGATTCCTACTGGCGGCCACCATGTTTCCTTCGTCCGCGTAGAGAACCGCGAGGTCGGCAAATTGTAGTCCTAGTTTCAGCCCGGTCACGATGGGACGGCATTCAATCAGATTTGACTAAGCTAGTACAGGGATGAGTCCCTCTCCCAGGGGACCGAGCGAATTGTGTAGAATTGATAGCTCGTACCTTTCAACCGAAACTCGATGCCGCAATGATTGACTGGAGAAAACTGAAATTCCCAAATGAGAACGCGAGTGCCAACGAATTGCATACGATCTTGAGTGAGTTTCTGCGAGAAGGTCTAGATGCGACAGATGTGGAGGAGCAGAAACGTCTCCAGGTAATCCTCAAGCGACTGGAATTGAATCGACGCAACTGGAGTGCGATGGCTACTGTGATTCAGTTAGAGATCGCAAAGGATGCCGAAGAATTGAGTCGACTTTGCTGGAATATTCCATTACGGCGAAGCCATCGGAGAGGGCTTGATGATCGTCGGCGGGTTATTCGGAGACGCAAATAAGCTGGGCAAATCTCGATTCATCGCGTGATCTTTCGAGGGTGAAATTCAATCTTTCCCTGGCGCTGATAGTCCTTCGACTTGATCTTCAGCCAGTGACCTGTTGGCCGCGGCCCCTCAAGGTAGGGGCTCTTGGCATCTTTCGCTACAACGCCTTCCAGTCCCAATGCTAAGGCACCAGCGAACATCGCCAGTCCTTCTGTTGTTATGTGGTCGACGTAGCGTAGGGTGTCATTCTTCCGGAGGAGTTTCTGGAGGAGACTCTTTCGCCGTGAGAGGGGCTCGGATCGGAGATCCTTGTCGCCGAGGCGGAGGAGGTCGAACACATAAAACACCATGACTCCCTTTTGTGGTCCTCGGTTGACGAGCCATTCAAAACGCGGGTGGCCATGTTCATCCAATGCGACGATCTCGCCATCAAGAATCACGTTATCGAGCGCACTGACTGCCTGAGCAATGACAGGAAAGCGCTTCTTGAAGTCGTTCTGGTTCCGAGAGTACAGCCGGACCCCTTGCTTATCCTTCTCTGCTATTGCTCGGAACCCATCCCACTTCAACTCAAAAAACCAACCCTCGCGGTCGAAGGGCTCACCGACTAGGCGGGCCACCATCGGTGTGATCATTTGTTTGTCGAAATTTGAAAGCAGGCCAATGGAGAGAGGATCACTCTAATGGGGTGCCCTTTCGGAACGATCACGAGGATGCCGCTTTTTGCTGGCTCGCAACCGCCAGCTCGGCCCGAAGGCTTTCGTTAACGATCTCTGCCAGAGCGAGTTTGTTTTGCAGGATCTGAGCGTGCCCGCGAATCTCATGGAGTTGTCGATGCAGCTCCTTGCATTCAGCTTCCTTGACCGCAAGTTTCTGCTGGAGGGCTGTGAACTCGATAGCTTCTTGTTCGGTCATAGCCTGTAATGATCCAAGGCCGATCTCTTCGAAACTGTTCCGTATTGCTCGTAGGACGCCAAGCCTAAGCGTCCGAGCCAATTTGTTTCAAGAGTTGCAGCGTCTAATTCGCCTTTGCTTTCGATCTTCGCCACTTGATCACGGGCCGCGATGGTGCGGCTCGTTGCCGCTGAGACACAGCTCGCCTCGGATGGGCCAAAGCCACCCACAGAAAGCCACACAACAGAAGGAATGGCAAAAACAAGACGACGAGAGCCACCAGCAGTTTTTGCAAAGGTTCTCCTCCGCGAGGTCAGTGTCGAGCGCCTGCTTGTGCAGTGCGGGCACGGGACTTCCCTGTCTCTTCAGATTCAAGAAACTGAAGCCTTTCACCACAAAAAGGGCAGAAGTGGATTCTGCTAGAAAGTCGACCGGAGCTTCTTGCAACAGATTTTCAGTTGAGCCCGAATGGCTCTTTTCATCCGCCGATTCGTGCGCAGCGAAAACCATTCCTTGGTGCCAGTTCCTTCGACACATCGGTATCGATATCCCAAACGGTTCTGGAATTCCGTCGTATTTCCAGAGACGCTCATTAGCTGCAGTTCGCCGCCGTCATCATAGGGACGACCCTTCAGGGGTTCCCATTCCGGCGACTGATCGCAGTTAGGCTGGTCTCGCACCGGTCACGGCCTGGTTTTGGGAGCTGGAACGATGCGAACACTAGCACATCTGGAATGCCCAGCCAACGTCATTGACAAGGAGATTTAGTCACTTGATAGGCTTCGCCCTATGGGCGAAGATAAAGCAAATATACCTTCGAGACGCTTGCTTCTACCGCTGCAATTTCCGACCAATCCCCCGATGGTTGTTGAAGTAGAAGGCTTGGGACGAGATTTTCTGGAACGCGTCTGGAAGCTGATGCTGATCTCCGAAAAGATCATGCGCACAATGCACGGTCGAGCTAGAGTCATCATCGAGAACGCTCCCTGCCATTCTGCGACTATTCATAGCGAGGCACCCATTCGCCATTTGTTGGCGATCGCCAAGGTCAACTTCGGCCGTCGACGTTCGAAGCGAAAACGAACCTATTGTCGATGAGGAAAAGCTGAGGGCTCCGAAGGGGTTTGGTTCGCGCAAATTGCCAGCCCGGCTGGTGCGCGTTTCTTGGGCGCTGGCAGTTGTCGGGTTGGATGTGCGGGCACTGAATTTTTGTGTAGGCGGGTGAATGAGTTATTCGAGGTATCCACGTGGGGATGCCACGCCTGGAACTTCAAGGCTGGCTATGGATGATTCTCCAGCCAGCCTCAAGAAAAAAGGCCTGGCGCTAGTCTTTGTTTTTCTCCTTCTTCTCTTTCTTTTCAAAATTGTTATGGCCGACGCCATTGTTGCTCTTCTCTTTTTCCCATTCCTTTTCTCTCGTATGTTCTTCGTTTAGGCCTGAACCGTTCGATGCAAACGATGGGACAGCTTTCAGTGTGAGGATAGCCGGTGCGACATAAGCAGCCTTCTTCAAAAGCTCGCGCTTTGAGATTTGCTTTTCAGTCATAGTGAGATCCTCCGTAGATTTCAACTGTGCAGTCGTTGCCTTGCAGGAATTCGCGCACGTGAGTTTCCAATCACTCGGAGTTTCATAACTGATTCACCTGTCAGCCCTCTCTAAACCTTGGTGACTCTTGGCGTGCGCTAAAAGCCGTAGCTCTGTACCAAACGTGGGAAAATGTTTTCTGCTTCGTAGAACATGGGCTCACCTGAACGCGATTCGCCACATGAGCACGAATAGGAAAACGATTGCGATCCAAATCCAAGGTGTTGCAAAGATCGTTAGTCGTGCACCGCACCGTGGACAGAACGCGTTGCCAGGCCAGTAGGTCGCTTTGCAGTTTCGGCAGGTCATAGCGGGAGTATCGGCGTTCCGTCCTGTAAGCCTTATTCCGCCTAATTGTCAGGGCTGGCTGGGATGGATTCAACCCGCGCTTGCCTTGTTATTTTTCTCGCGCTCCGCCTTGAGGACTGCCCTGCGCAGGTTGGCTTCGATTCGATCTTTGGTCTCGTCTAGCAATGGAAGTGGAAGCTGCTGTTGTTCTTTTATACTGTCGGGTTCTTCTGATTTCTGTGCATTCATTTGGAGACCTCCGATGTGCAGTCTCTGGACTGAAAGCAAGTGAACTGTAAACACGTCAGTCGCCATCAATCATGGCTCATAAGTCTTCGCTTTTGAGCTTTTGTCTCAATTTTAGGAGAGCCGTCAAGGCTTAATAAAGTGGCAGGGTTAGCCAAAAGATAGGCAAAAGTTTTCTCTTTTGCGCGCTCAAGAGTCGGAGTGAAATTTCTACTTGATTTGTTACAAAAGTTCTTGACACACTGACGCAATTGCGTCTAGACTTACGAGTATATGAAACAACGAATCAACCTTTACCTAGATGAGAAACTGGTCGAGCGGGCGAAGATTCAGGCGGTATTGCTGAAGACTAGTGTCAGCGAGATGGTTGAAGCACTTCTCCAGGAGCATATAGACCGGCTAGAAAAGCGGAAGGTGAAGGCAAAATCGTAAAACAGCGCGAAGGCCAGGCTCAGTGTAGAGTCCCGACGGCGGGCTCCGACCCGCCTTATTCTCTTATTGGAAGTCGGCGAGTGAGGAGCCTATGGACTGGTTTCAGAGATTTCCGATTCCAACGATCCTGACTTTTTTTGGGGGCTTGGTAGCATTGATCGGGGCTATGTGGTCAGCAATCAGGCAGGATTCAGAGACGGCTGCCCATGTCAAAGAAGAGAAGAGGCTACTGACTGAATTGAATGCAAAGAACGAGGAGTTAGCCAATAGAAATCGTGAGATGTTCGAATACGTGACCGGTGGCGACAGCTTTTGTTGCTTAAAACTGAAAGAGATGCCTGACGGCGCTTACCAGATGCGCATTGTTCATGAAGGGAAATATCCAGTCCACAACCTAAGCCTAGAAATCGTCGACGTCGCCGCATTCTTGAAACTCCAGAAGTCGACCAGTGAATTTCAACGAGCGATGTTGGAAATGAAAGCGATTCGAAAGGTTGAACTCCCTGTAATAACCGGCGAAATGAGTCAACAGGTCAGGAACTTTCCCCTGCCGCCGCAGAACGATTATGTTGAGTTCGGAATAGATATCAACTCACTTAACAAGTCTCTGTTTCAGACTCTTCAGCTTTCTAAGGTTGAGGGAAAATGGAAGAGCGCATCTAGAATTTACGACAGAAGAGCAAAGCCCCTCTTCAGAGAAAATGGTCGACGATGGACCAGCCAGGGCCGACTAAGAGCACAAGGAACAGGGTCGTGGGGCTATCGTTGACCGCCTTGAACAATCTCAAGGCAATGTTTGAAATGGCGATCGAACGGAACCCTGAAGATTTCGTTTTCACCCGCGAGGGAACGTTCATTAACCCGGAGTATTTCAGCAAGTGGATTTCCGGGCCGTTACTTCGGAGAGTTTCAAAGAACGGAGCTCGTTTCCACGACATGCGCCATTTCTACGCTTCAATGCTGATCGCCCAAGGCGAAAGCCCGAAGTACATCCAGGATCAGCTCGGGCATGCAAGCATCACCACTACCTTCGACATCTATGGTCACCTGATCAACAAGTCGAAGCCGGAAGTGGCAGCGCGCTTGGAAAAATCCGTTTTCGGACCGAATGTTAGAAGTCTGTTAGAAGAAGTGCCAGCGGAGGGGGTACCAGAGAAGGTCAATTGACACTGGAAGTGATTCGTTTATCGCGGCTTATAGTGGCTCCTCAGGTAGGACTCGAACCTACAACCCTCCGGTTAACAGCCGGATGCTCTGCCATTGAGCTACTGAGGATCGCTGGCGGGCAAACAAGGTGGGTATTATAAACGAACGACTTGGAGTGTCAATCGTCGATTTGAGAGACGGCTCACAACGGCCTGCCGAGAGATACTTCCCTCCAAAGGCAAGGTCCCTGGCGGGTTCTCAGGAGGGCTCCCTCCAAGAAATTTCTCCACCTAGCGCAGACAACCTCTGCGCGTTTCTACGAAACCGCTGCCCTCTTTTCTCAAAGGACGCTGTGAAAAAATCCTCCGGCATGAACGTGACCCGGTAGGGACGCGGCGCTCCGCGTCGCGTTGGGTTTGCGTGCGGACGCGCAGCAGCGCGTCCCTACCATTGAATTTCTTCAGACCTTCAGGGATCTTGGCACGGGGCCTGACCAGCGTCGATCGTTTCTCCGCGATAAATCCGTGTATACTGAGGCGCCTTCGACGTGGTCCGGCCACTCGACTCGGTCGTTGATGCTTGTGGAGTCTGTCTATTCGCAACCTCGCATCCAGCCTCAAACTTCCGATACGAACCAAGCTTGAGTACTATGCAGCCGTCACTGTCGTCGCCGTCCTTGGAGCCATCCCAAGAAGCGCGGCGCTGGCCGTGGGCCGCTTTGTTGCCTGGACGACTTATCATCTCTCCAAAAGACTTCGAACGATTGCAGCTCACAACTTGAAGCTCGCTTTGCCCGAGCTGCAACCCTCCGAACAAGAGCGGATTGTTCGAGGGGTATTCGCAAATCTGGGGAGGCTCCTGGCTGAGTTTTGCCACCTTCCGACGCTCACGAAACAGAATGTCTCTGAGCGGGTGATCTATGATGGCTACGAAAACTTCGCGCAGGCCCTGGAACGTGGACAAGGCGTTCTATTTCTCACCGCGCACTACGGTGCGTGGGAGCTCTGCCCGTATGCTCATGCGCTATACGGGCACCCGTTGAAGTTTGTGGTGCGGCCGATCGACAATCCGCTGGTGGACCAACTCGTCAACCGCTACCGGATGGGCAGTGGCAATCAGGTCATCGAAAAGAAGAATTCGCTCAAGGAAATTCTGCTCACGCTGCAACGGCGAGAGGCGGTCGGCATTCTGATCGACCAGAACACGTTTCGCGAAGCAGGGGTGTTTGCGCCGTTCTTCAACATCCCGGCCTGCACCACGACCAGTCTGGCAACCATCGCCTTGCGTACCGGCGCCGCCATTGTTCCAGGTGTATTGATTTGGGACGAACATTTGAGAAAGCACCGGCTGCGCTTTGAACCGCCGGTGACGCTGGCGCAGACAGGCAACAAGCAACAGGACATTCTCACCAACACGACTCGCTGTAATCAGGTTCTGGAAGAACTGGTGCGCATGCACCCCGACCAGTGGCTGTGGGTTCATCGCCGCTGGAAAACGCGACCGGAGGGTGAAAAGGAGTTGTACTAGACGAAGTACTGAGTAATGAGTGCTGAGTACTGAGCGACTTGACCCTTGACGCTTTCGCCTTGACCCTTTTGCCTTCATGACTTCACACCCCCAATCTATTCTCATCGTTGCCGGAGAAGCTTCCGGCGACATGTATGCCGCGGAGCTCGTCTCGGACTTGCTGGGAAAGGTTCCTCCGGGGTCCTTCAAGTTCTTTGGCTGTGGCGGAAAGCGCATGCGGGAAAGTGGAGTCGACACCATCGTCGATATCCACAGGCTGTCAGTACTCGGCCCTTTTGAAGCCGTTTCGCACTTGGGACATTTGTATTCAGCGCTGCGACTACTGGTGAACGAAGCGCGGGCCAGAAGGCCGCGCGTCGCAATCCTGTTGGACTTTCCTGACTTCAATCTTCGGCTGGCCGTAAAACTGAAGGCTCTCGGCATTCCCGTGCTCTACCTGATTAGCCCGCAGGTGTGGGCCTGGCGGAGCGGGCGGGTGAAACAAATGCAGCAGACCATTGACCGCATGCTGGTGATCCTTCCGTTTGAGAAAGACTTCTACGCCGAGCGGGGCATGCAGGTGGACTATGTGGGCCATCCTCTGGTCGATCGCGTCCGTGTGTCCAAATCTCGAAGTGAATTTTTCCAGGCCCACAAGCTGGACGAGTCCGTGCCAACCGTCAGCCTGCTTCCCGGAAGCCGAACCAAAGAAATTCGCTTTCATCTTCCCACTCTGCTCCAGGCAGCCCGCTGGTTGTACTGGCAACGGCCGGTTCAGTTCTTGCTGCCCGCTTCTTCGAGTCTGCACCGCGGTGAGATCCGAAGAATTCTGGCGGAGAGCGGCGGCCCGCCGCTGTCGCTCATCGAGTACGATACCTACAATGCCGTCGGGAACTCGGACCTGGCGGTGGTTTCCAGCGGTACGGCCACCCTGGAAACAGCGCTGCTCGGCACGCCACTCATCACCGTCTTCAAGATTTCGAACCTAACGTGGATTGTTGGCCAGTATCTGGTGCAGGTCCCCTTTTACAGCCTCGTCAACCTGATTGCCGGCCAGGAGGTTGTTCCGGAACTGTTTCAAAGCGACTTTACAGCAGAGCGACTGCACGCCGAAATGGTCCAGCTTCTCGACCAACCCGAACGATTGAAGCATGTTAGAATGGGCCTTGCCTCTGTGAAACAGAGGCTCGGAGCCGGTGGCGCCATCCACAAAGCCGCCGAATGCATCCTCCCCTGGCTTCAGGATTCGGCGGTCCTCGTTGGAGGACCACAGTGAGTGGCAACCGAAAATTTTGCGAATTCTTGCTTGAATGCGGGCTTTGAGCCGCCTGCCGCTCTGGAATGCGCAAGGCGCAACGACCGGCCCAAGAAGATTGCTGGACAACGGAATGACGCAAAACGCATCCAAGCCTGAGGATTAGGAAGGCGTCGCACCGTGGAGATGAATTTCATGCCGCAATGGAAATCGAAGTTCTTGCTTCTGTTCCTCCTGACGATGGCCGTATTTCTCCGGCCTGAGGCGCAAACATCACGGTCTGACGAGAAGCCACAGATTGATGCTGAGGATTACCAGGTCGAAGCGGAATTGCTCCCGGCAGCACACCAGATCAAGGCCAAAGCCAGCGTTCGCTTTAAGGCCCTGGAGGATGGTGTCAGCTCGGTGGTTCTTGAGTTCAATGCTAATCTCAAGGCTGAAAGAGCCTACCTCGCTGACAAGCCACCGGCGCCCGGAGCCGTTCTAACAACGGAGCCTGAGGAAACGGCCTCTTCGCAGTCTGACGTTCCGCGTCTCTCCCGCCGTCCTCAAGCACCAAAGAAGCCGCCCGTCAAATCAGCCGCGCCCGCTTCGATCAAGCCGACCGATACCAGCCTGCTGCGGTTCTCCCGCAACGAGGAAGAACATACGCTGCGAATCGATTTGAATACTCCATTGTCGCGGTCGCAGTCCGCCACGTTGGTGGTTGAGTACGGCGGAGTTTTGAACTCAGCCGATAACTCTCCTTTGGAAGGAGTCCGGATCGCAAGCATTCAAGAGGACGTGAGCTATCTGTTTGCTTTGAGCCGTTGGTTCCCGATGCACCGGTTCCTCAAAGATCGGGCAACGGGCACGTTTCGCATCACGGTGCCTCAAGGTGTAGTTGTCGCCATGGACGGAGCCGCGAAGCCCAAGGAGCAGAGGGGCGACAAGGACGTTTACACGTTCGTCAGCGAACGGTCCACTTTCCCTGGCTCGCTGGCCGCGGCGAAATACAACGCTTTGCCGATGACTGCCGGCAAAGTGGAAGTGACCTTTTACGTCAAAGACAACAAGCGCGATTTCATCGGGGCGCAAACCGAGATGCTAGGCAAGATCCTGGATCTCTATGGCGAGAAGTTTGGCTCCTTCCCTGGGAAGTCGCTGAAAGTGGCCGTCATTGACAACGATTCCTTGCTGGGATACTCGGCCCCGGGAATGGAGTTTCTCGCCGACCGCGCGTTCGACAAGACGCCGAACGCGAACTTGCTCGCGCGGGAGATCGCGTACCAGTGGTGGCAGTACCTGATCGTGCCCCGAGCGCCTCAAGACCTTTGGTTGAAGGAGGGCTTTGCCAACTACTCAGCGCTCCTCTTCCAGGAGAGCATTTCAGGAGAAGCCGGATTTGCCCGGGAGCTGCAGGAAACAGCCGTCGCCGCGTTGCTTCACGAGGACAAGAGCACAATTCGGGACGCCTATCAACTTCAGGTGTATTCGCCGGAATACAATTCCGTCCTGAAGAGCAAGGGCGCCTATGTACTGAACATGCTGCGATGGGTGCTGGGCGATGAGAACTTCTTCAAAGCTGTAAAAGAGTACGTTTACAACTTCGGCTACAAGGAAGCATCCATCCAGGATTTCAAGGCAATTTGTGAAAAGATCTCCGCCCAGGACCTCACCTATTTCTTTTCCGAGTGGATTGACCAAAACGGGGTTCCCGATCTGAAGTATGACTACACGACGTACCGTGCCAAAGAAGGCTTCAAGGTAACCGGCACCATTCGGCAAGACATCGATACTTTCAAGATGCCTGTGGAAATCATGATCGAAACCGACGGCAAGCCTGAAGTCAAACGAGTTGAAGTGGTGGGTCCAGAGTCTCCGTTCTCTGTATCGACTTTCGGCAAGCCCAAATCCGCCAAGATCGATCCGAACTTCAGAGTGCTGCGCAACTCCGATCAGCTCCGCATCGCGGCAGCCATCGCCAAAGGCGACGAGCTTCGCCGGCTGGGCGACCCTACGGAAGCCATTGCCGAGTTTCAGAAAGCGATCGAGCTCAACAAGCGCAGTTCGCTGGCGTTCTACCGCATTGCTGAGGCGTTCTTCGAGCAGCGCAGTTACAATACGGCAGCGAATTCCTTCCGTGAAGCACTCAACGGAGACCTGGACCCGAAGTGGATCGAAGTCTGGTGTCACATCAACCTTGGCCGAATTTACGATGTCCTGGGACAGCGTGAGCGCGCGTTGGGCGAGTATCAGAAGGCCGTGGACACGAACGACGATTCACAGGGTGCCCAGGAGGTTGCCCAAAAGCACATCAAGGAACCCTTCAAGTACGAAGGCAATCGCCAGGTGGTTCAGTAGGTCAGCATGGCCGCCAGACTGCTACTATCAACGGCGAAGGAGCTGCAGGCAAATTCCCCCTTAGTCAAAGGAGGCGGCGGCGTAGGTGAAGTTTTGAGAATACTTCACGCGGTCGCGTAGCCGCCTGGGGGTTGCAATGCCCGAAAGCCCTGCCTCAGCGCTTCACCCTATCTCATAGGTCGCGGCTCTCCTCCATTGGCCTTCCCCTTTTCCCAAGACAACCCCCGCGCCTGCGGCGCTTCCCCCTTTTTCTAAGGGGGAATTTGTACGAAAGAAATCAAGTCCGAGATGCGACAGATCAGCTAACATGGAACGTTAGAACCTGCCCTGGCGGAGTTATGAAACCAACCACCTATCGCTCCTTTGTCGAACTGAAGACGTTGCTCCGCCCTGACAAGGCCCAAGCCCCGGTGCCTTCGGCCAAACCGGCACCCGCGCCGGTTCGGGTTTCGCCGGCTGTTCCCGACACTGAGCTTTTTGAACAATCGATGGAGGACGTGACGCCGCTCGGCTGGAGCAGCATCTCCTCGCCTGGCTTGATCCCGATTGAGATCCCGAATCCTCAGGAAAGCGAAGATGAAGGGTTACAGCTTCTCATCGACTTCGTTAACGGTCGGGTTCCGATAGACGTTGTGGTTAGTGGAGAGTATGTGGAAGGCGCGCCCGATCCACGCGGGAAGCGTTGGCTCGAATCCCTCAGAACCGGGCGCTTTGCGGTTCAGGCGCATCTGGATCTGCATGGGTTAGGCATTCTCGATGCTCGCGATCAATTCGAGAAATTCATCCGGAACTGCTTGTGGCAAGCCTATGGCTGCGTGCGGATTGTTCACGGCCGGGGCCAGCACTCCGCCGACGGTCACCCGCTCTTGAAAGAACATCTTCAGAGGTGGCTGTGCAGCCGCAGGATGAGCCGCCACATCCTGGCGTACACATCAGCCCGCCTGCGGGACGGGGGCGGCGGAGCGCTTTACGTGCTTTTGAAGAGGAAGACTCCTTAGGTCGTTACGCGCCTGCGATCCTGAACGCTTCTTGAGAGCCACCTTGCCGTTCACCCCCGACACGGAAATGATCGGGCCGCCTGAACCCACCTTACCTTTGAAGTTGGAGCGACTCCATTCCGAAAGTAGTAATGTCGGCAAATCCGTTTCCACTTTGCCGTTGATACCGCTGGCGTGGATCTCGGCATTAAGATTCTCGGCAAATTGAACATCCACCCGGCCGTTCACACCACTGATCTTCATCCCTTCCTGGTCCAGTCGGGCGACACTCACCGAGACACTTCCATTGATACCAGAGATCTTGTTGATTCCGCCAACCTGCGTCAGTTCTACTTTGCCATTCACTCCGCTCACCGAACCGTGACCCTCAATTTCGGCAGCTTTCACGCTCCCGTTGATGCCGTGGACTTCCAAATCCACTTTGCGAGGAAGTTTCAGCATAACTTGCTGACGCACCTCGGCGTGTCGCCTGCCTTCGGAGTCGTTTTCGCCCCGAACGGTGAACCGGCTGCCTGCCTGTTCGACCACGACTTTCCGGTATTCAAGATCCTCTCGTTTGCGTGCCAAACGGATCACATGAACTTCTGCAGTTGAGCCACTGGTTGTTTCGATCGTCACTGATCCATTGATCGCCTTGATTTCGACCTGCGAACCAGGTGCAAGTGTATAGCTCTGTTGAAATTCGTCCTTCTCAGGCCAATCCGAGTCCTGGGCGAAGTGGATTGCGGGGACAAGGAAGAGGATTAGCCCATAAAGCCCTTTTCGTGAAACGGATAACATCGTGCTCATTCTGTTCTCTCCTCTCGAGGTTCGCGAAGCTATTTCGGCCAGGGGTCCGTCTAAACATTCTTCAAGTCCCGCCTGACGACGCGGTTTGGACTTACGATCTAGCTCTTTAGACGTTCGAATGCGCCATATGGTTAGAAACTCTTCGAGCGTGGTTACGAATCAACTCGGAAGGATGTTCCACGAATAAAGGAGAGGACGGGCAAGTAACTCAACCGCCCAAGACGGGAGGAGCGCCAAGGAAGCTTAGTCTGAACTAACACGTTCAGTGACGAGGCAAGTGAAGTGAGTCGTGAATGGGCAAAAACCTGAAGTTTTCGGGGAGGCTCGACCGGCCTTGAGGGCGTCTCTATGCTCGTTATCTTCTTGCAGTCTTAGCGCGTGCCCTTCGCGTTCTCGCGGTTTCTTTGGTCTCAAGGGGGCTCATCAACTCGCGTCTCGGGCGCAACGAAACCCTAGAAGAGGCGAGCCATGGTCGGGAAGTTCCTTTTGCCGCACCAAACACCGCGATCCTTGGGCGTTCGAAGAATGATTGCCTCCACGAACTGTCCGGGCACCGGCTGCTTTTGGATCCTCACGTCCGTCTGAAGCGGAATACGGGTAGGGCAGATATACCGAACTGGTCCATTCGCTGACGTTTCCGGTCATGTCGAACAGGCCAAACTCATTCGCGGGGTACGAGCCAACGGCGCTGGTCTTTTGTGTGCCTGAATTCGCTTTTTGCGCGTCGAACGTATTACCATACGAATAGCGATAACTATTGGGCCCCTTGGCCGCCCGTTCCCATTCAGCTTCTGTGGGCAAACGCTTGCCAGCCCAGCGCGCATAGGCAGCGGCATCGGCCCAGCTCACCTGGGCCACGGGGTGTTTTTCCAATCCTTTCGGAAAGTTTTTTGCAGTCCAATACGGCGGCACCGTATGCGCTGTAGCATCGCAGAACTGCTTGTAGTCTTCGTTGGTCACTTCATATTTGTCGATGTAAAACGCCTTGAGCTCGACGTGATGCAAGGGCTTGTCTGTATCGTCCGGCTGATCGGATCCCAGCGTCACGCTACCTTCCGGCACCAGCATCATCCCATCGACTTCTTTTTTTTCTTCAGCGGCGGCCGGCTTGCGCCGCAACACCGGACGGTCTGAACTTTCCGGCTCCGAACGACTTGAGGGAACACTGGAAGGAGAAGGACTGCTGGCCGGCCGGCGTGACCCGTCGCGCCGTCGATAGATGACAACATCATCCTCAGCAACTGGTTGGCTGACCTTGCCGCCCTGCGTCGACTCCTGAGTTGAGGTTGTGGCACTCTGTTCGGGTTCTTCTCCCATGCGGCGCTTCAACACCGGGCGATTCCGCGGCAGTTCGTCAGCGTCTTCCGCTTCTTCTTTTGCTTTGGGAGCTTCAGCGCGAGCGGAGGGTTTTGCTTCAGGTTGCGGCGGGGTTGCGGCCGGTGGGGTTGCTGCTGGCTTTGGCGCAGGTGGCGCAGCTACAGGCGGGGTAACGGGTGGTGTCTCTGTCGCTGGCCTCGTGGCAGGCGGTGGAACCGGCTTCCCGAGAATCGCCTCGTTGCGCTGCTTGATTTGCTCGGTGCGTTCGACGAACTCCTTGGCCTGTCTTGAATAAAATCGTCCCTCAACCTCGGACAGGTTGGAGTAAGTGATGATCACCTCGATCACACCGGCCTGGCTTCGTTCAACCTTCGAGAGCACCCCTCCAAAATAGTATTCGCGACCCGATGAAAAGAGCTTCTGATCAAAGATCGGCAGATCGAAAAGTCTGACGAGTTGTTTGTTGTCGCTGCCGAGACCCAGCACCGCACTCTTCCGGCTCTTGCCTTCCAGCCGAAGAAACCGGCCTTTGCCAAACGCCAACCGATCGTAGCTCTCAAGCCTGGCTCCACTCACCAACTCCGGCTCGATCGCTCGAATCCAATCGACGGTAACCTCAACTTCCCGTGACTGCGCATTGCTGTCCGCCGGAACCCAGAATGCCCAGAGCAACATGCCCGCAATGCAGAATTTCCGCCACACCATGCTCACCTCACAACCACGATTTCGCCCCAAGCCGGCAGCTTGAGGAGATGCGGTGCCAACCGGAGAAGTTGGTTGCCTGCTCGCGCACCCTACTCAGAAGATAGATCGCCGTCCGGAGCCCTGCTATCTCAGGAGCTCGGTAAACACCTCGTTCGAAAGCATCCAACCGCGCGAAGTCAGACGGAAACGGTCTGTCGCCAGCTCAACAAGCCCTGCATCACTGAGATGAGCAATCTGACGGCGATATCTTTCCTGCAAGTCGAAGCCAAACCGGGTTCGAAACTCGGCCAGCAGTATGCCGTCGGTGAGCCTCAGGCCAAGAAAGAGAGCCTCCTCTTCATGCTCAACATCGCTCAACCGGCTGTGATAGTCGATTGCGTGCTGGCGTGCGTGAATCCGCTCGATATAGCCTCCGACACTTCTCTCATTGCCCCAACGCCGGCCAGCGAAATACGAATACGCACCGCAGCCAAACCCAATAAATGGCTGGTTGGTCCAATACTTCAAGTTGTGCCGGGACTGACGCTCGGGCAGAGCGAAATTTGAAATTTCATACTGTCGATAACCCAGTTCGCCAAATCGAGTCGCTGCTATTTGGTAGAACTCTGTCACCAGGTCCTCGTCCGGAAGAGGAATGATCCTGGGCACGTCGCCCGCATACCCGCCTGTCGTTCCAGTTAACTGGGGCCCGCCATTCGCTTTACCATAGATTGTCCCAAAGCGAGTGCCCTCATGAATCTCCAGCAGATACATGGAAATATGTTCGGGAGCGATAGTTTCCACTGCCTGAAGGTTCTCCTGCCAATCCGTGAGGCTCTGACCGGGTAATCCAGCAATGAGGTCCAGACTGGCGTTGCGAATTCCCGCTGCACGATAGAGAGACCAAGTAGCGAAGGAGTCCGCTACTGAGTGACTGCGTCCAATGCGTTTCAGCATCTCATCCTGAAACGTCTGCATGCCCATGCTGATGCGGTTCACGCCAGCTGCAACGTGTTGTTGAACGCGCTGCGGATTAACACTGCCTGGATTTACTTCCAGCGTCACCTCAGGCTTGGCTGATATCGCGAATACCTCGCCCACCAACCGCAGCAAACCGGCAATGTGTTCGGCATCAATCAGCGAGGGGGTTCCTCCGCCGAAGTAAACGGTGTCTACTTCAAAGTCACTCAGAGGCAACGAGGCTTCACCAAACTCCACGAGCAACCGCTTCACTCCCAGAATCTCCTCGCGGAGCGCCGTTAGGTAAGGCAAGACCATCGAGTCGGGATAGACACCTGAAGCAAAGTTGCAGTAGTCGCACTTCGTCGAGCAAAAAGGAATGTGGACGTAGATGCCAAGCGGAGAAGACATAAGGAGGGAGCTTTCGGAGTTGTGACTGTCCTCGACTGTTCGAGACGAGCCAGAAAACGGCGAGGACAATTCAGAAAAGCAGAACAAGCTGGGCAGAACCGCGCCTTCCAGTTGCTTTTCAGCTTCCACTACTTCAAGGCCGGTTTTTCAGGAGATTCTGATTGGCACGGGAGAGCAGCAGCTCTTTGGTGGAAGCACCCTGCGGGTAGGTCACACCGCCGAACAACGGTTTCAATTTGACAGAATCGACCTTACCGGCAAGCTGGGCGTTCAGTGTGTCAATTCTGCCGCGCACGCGCCCAGTGACTGCATCGACCCCTGTGTCGCCCGATTCGGGCAGCACAAAGGCAAATTCATCGTAGGCGTAGCGGGAAATGAAATCAATCTGACGGCAACATGAGCGGAGCAAGCGAGAGATTGATTTCATCACATTGTCGCCGTTCAAAACAGCCACATCCAAGTCCGCCTCCTGCAGCGACTTCAAGCCCCCGATCTGTGTCAACAGCAGCCCGCAGGTATGATTGAAACGACCGGACCGGGCAATCTCGTGCGACAAGAGCAGATGAAAATAGCGGTTCGTGAACAATCCCGTCTCATCATCGAAGCGCTGGATTTCCATCTGGTGCTTTTCTACCTTCAGCTTGCGCTCCAGAATCCGCTTCTCGATCAATCGGTTCACCGACTTGCGAAGCTGCTCCACTCCGAAGGGCTTTGTAAAATACTCCGCGGCTCCGAAGCGCATTGCCGTCACCGCAGTCTCCACGGTAGGGTAACCCGTGATGATAATGACGTCGCTGTTGGGATTGATGACTTTGGCGGCCTTCAGCAAGCCCATACCGTCAAAGTCTCGGATCTTGATGTCGGAAATGATAATGCCGAAGTCTTCACGCTTGATCAAATCCAATGCTTCCAGGCCCGATGAGCAAACGGTAGTCGGAACGTGTTCCGTCTTGAGAATCTCGTCGATCAGGTTGCGAATGTTATCGTCATCATCGGCGATCAATACCTTCGTATTCCGTTTCTCGAAATCGATGATGGTTTCT
>Ga0111538_10001905_pt1 | contig 29228 bp, 26 predicted proteins | sample SoiMethybrSBSTD1_FD_79669 | JGI IMG/M metagenome (GOLD analysis project Ga0111538, IMG submission 79669) | Bulk soil microbial communities from a Populus tree surrounding site in Tennessee, USA - Soil MetaG P. TD hybrid SBSTD1 (version 2)... | ecosystem: Environmental > Terrestrial > Soil >... | reverse complement strand
TCGGACCGCGCGCGCGGGAAGGCAACGGTGCCGGGGCGCGTCGGCCCGGAGCGCGCCGAGCGCGAGGCGGCGCGAATCCTCCACGAAGCCGCGGCGATCGCGCCCCGGCTCGGGCACCGATCGGAGGAGTTCGTCTCGATGACCGAGTTCCTCCTGCATCGGACGCACTAGCATGCCGATCTCCTCGAGCCCCCTCGTCCACGCCCTCCTCTGCGGCTTCCTGGTCCAGCTGAGCAAGGTGTTGACCTTCCTCCTGCGAGAGAAGAAAATCAACGTGCGGCGCCTCGTGGAGACGGGCGGCATGCCGAGCTCCCACGCGGCATCGGTGTGCGCGCTCAGCACTTGCGTGGGACTCCGCGAAGGGATCGGGTCGGTCCTGTTTCAGGTCGTCCTCTTCTTCAGCCTGATCGTCATGTACGATGCGGCCGGGCTGCGGCGCGCCGCGGGGCGTCAGGCCACCCTCTTGAATCGAATTCTGCACGAGCACATACAGCTTCCGGGACCGCCCCACGAGCGTCTTCGCGAGCTTCTGGGGCACACGCCCATCGAGGTCCTGGTCGGGGCCGTGATCGGCGTCCTGTTCTCGCTCGCCATCTACCGATCTCCGGGAGGCATGTGAGCACCGACTACCTGTCCCAGATCCACGGTCCGGACGACCTGAAGCGGCTTCCCGTAGACGCGCTCCCAGCGCTCGCGGCCGAGATGCGGGAGCGCATCATCCAGGTCGTGTCGCGCACCGGCGGGCACCTGGCGCCGAGCCTCGGCACGGTGGAGCTGACGGTCGCGCTCCACTACGTCTTCGACACGCCCCGCGACGTGCTCGTCTGGGACGTGGGGCACCAGGCGTACGGGCACAAGATCCTGACCGGCCGGAACGAGCGCTTCGACACGCTCCGCCAGGAGGGGGGCCTCTCGGGCTTCCCGCGCCGCGCCGAGAGCGAGTTCGATCCGTTCGGCACCGCGCACGCGTCGACCTCCATCTCCGCCGCGCTCGGATTTGCCTGCGCGCGCGACCTTCGCGGCGAGAAGCACTCGGTGATCGCGGTCGTCGGCGACGGAGCGCTCACGGGCGGGCTCGCCTACGAGGGACTGAACCAGGCCGGCGTGATGGGGAGCGACATCCTCGTCGTGTTGAACGACAACTCCATGTCCATCTCGCCGAACGTCGGCGCGATCGCGCGCTACCTGACGCGGCTCTCGTCGTCGCCCACGTATCGGCGGTTCGAGAGCGACGTCTGGGATCTGCTCGGCAAGCTTCCGGCAGGACGGAAAGCGCGGCGCCTCGTGGGCCGGGTGAAGGAAGGAATGAAGAACCTCATGGTCCCGAACATCCTGTTCGAGGAGCTGGGGTTCAAGTACTACGGCCCCGTGGACGGCCACGATCTGGGCGATCTGGTCGAGCTCCTCCGACAGCTCAAGGACGTCAAGGGCCCGGTGCTGCTCCACGCGCTCACGCGCAAGGGGAAGGGCTACAAGTACTCCGAGGACGACTCGCGCAAGTATCACGGCGTCGCCTCGTTCGACAAGCTGACCGGAGCGAGCGCGAAGAAGGGAGGCGGAGCCGCGCCGTCGTACATGGAGATCTACGGCCAGACCATGATCGACCTCGCGAGCGGCGACCGCTCGATCGTGGCGATCACGGCCGCGATGACCGACGGCACCGGGCTCGCGAAATTCGCGACGGCGCTCCCGGCCCAGTTCCACGACGTGGGCATCGCCGAGCAGCACGGCACCTGCTTCGCGGCCGGGCTCGCGGCGGCGGGAATGAAGCCGTTCGTGACCATCTACTCGACGTTCCTCCAGCGAGCGTACGACCAGATCGTCCACGACGTGGTCGTCCAGAATCTTCCGGTCCGTTTCGCGCTCGACCGAGCGGGGTTCGTGGGCGAGGACGGCGCGACGCACCACGGGCTCTTCGACATCGCGTATCTCCGCTGCCTCCCGAACATGGTGCTGATGGCGCCGAAGGACGAGAACGAGCTCCGGCACATGCTGGCCACCATGGCGAGCTACTCCTCCGGTCCCATCGCCGTGCGCTATCCGCGCGGCGGCGGTCCCGGCGCCGCGCTCGATCCCAAGCTCACGCCGCTTCCCATCGGCGAAGGCGAGCTCCTCCGGAACGGAGGCGACCTCCTGCTCGTCGCGTACGGCACGATGGTCCCGGCCGCCGAGAAGGCCGCACAGCTCCTCGAGGCCCGCGGGATCAAGGCCGCGATCATCAACGCCCGCTTCGCCAAACCGCTCGACGAGCGGTTGATCCTCGAATGGGCGCGCCGAGTGCCGCGCGTCGCCACGCTCGAGGAGGGTGTGCTCGCCGGAGGCTTCGGCGACGCGGTGCTCGAATTCCTCGCCACGCAGGCCATCGACGGCCTCCGCGTCCGCCGGTTTGGAGTGCCCGACCGGCTCTTCGATCATGCGGCCCGCGAGGCACTTCTTCGCGCCGCCGGACTCGATCCCGAGACGCTCGCCGCGGAGCTGGAACGCTTCGTTCGCGGCGAATCCCGATCCACACCGGAACCCATCGCTCCCGCCGTCACGCGCGCATGACCCGCCCGCCCCGTCACGTGGGGATCTTTGGGAATCGGGAGAAGGCGGAGGTGCGCTCGCTCGTGCCCGCGCTCTCTCGGTGGATCCGGAAGCAGGGTATCCGGGTCTCCTTGGAGGCCGGGATCACGCGGGGACGCGGCCTCACGCTCGCTTCCTTGGTGAAGAAGGTCGACGTCCTCCTCGTGCTCGGCGGCGACGGCACGATGCTCCACGCGGCCCGCGCGGCGGCCCAGGCGGGCGTGCCGATCTTTGGCATCAACTTAGGCGGGCTCGGCTTCCTCACGGAGACCAGCGAGGACCAGCTCTATCCGGCTCTCGAGCGGCTCTTCCGCGGAGACGTGCACACGGAGCGGCGCCTCATGGTGGAGGCGCGCGTGAAGTCGCGGAGCGGTCGCACCTGGTCCGCCGTCGGGCTGAACGACGCCGTGATCCACGCGCGGGACCGGTCGCGTGTCGTCGCCCTCGACGTGCGCGTGGGACCGACGCCGATCGGAACGCTGGTCGCGGATGGTCTCATCGTCGCGACCCCGACCGGCTCGACCGCCTACTCGCTTTCGGCCGGAGGGCCGATCGTCGGGCCCACGATCGAAGCGCTCATCGCCACGCCGATCAGCCCGCACACGTTCGCGTTTCGCCCCTTGCTGGTCCCCGTGGGGGAGACCGTGGTCGCGCGCGTGCGTGCGGGGCACGCTCCCGCCGCGGTCACGGTCGACGGCCAGCAGTCCCGCCCGCTCTCGTTCGACGACGAGGTGACCTTCCGCCGCGCGAAGGCGCACGTCGACCTCCTCGTGCTCGAGCGCGGGACGTTCTACGAAGTGCTCCGGACCAAGCTCGCCTGGGCCGAGCTCCCGCGCACGCGCGCGGCGCGGAGGTGACGCGGTGCTCTCCTGGCTCTCCATCCAGGGGCTGGCGCTCGTCGACTCCGTCGAGCTCGCGCTCGATCCCGGCCTGAACATTTTGACCGGCGAGACCGGGGCAGGGAAATCCCTCGTCCTCGGATCGATCGGGCTCCTGCTCGGCGAGCGCGCCGATGCCTCCTGGCTGCGCGCCGGCGAGACGCGCGGTTCCGTCGAGGCCGTGTTCGATCTCGGCGGCCGGCCCGACCTCCTCGAGTCCCTGGCCGACCTCGGGTGGGAGACCGAGGAGGGCCGGCTCCTCCTGCGCCGCGAGATCCAGGCCGAAGGCAAGGGGCGCGCGTTCGTGAACGGCCGCGCCGCACTCTTGTCGCAGCTCAAGGCGATCGGCGAGCGACTCGTCGATTTGCACGGGCAGCACGAGCACCAGCAGCTCCTCGATCCCGCGCGCCAGACCGACTTCTTCGACGGCTGGGCGGGACTCCTCGGCGAGCGCCGCGCGCTGGAAGAGGAGCGCGCGTCGATCGTCGAAGAACGCGCCGCGCTCCGCGCCGCGCGCGAGCGATGGGAACGGGAGCGCGAGGCCGAGGGGACGGATCGCGAGGATTTCGAGGAGCTCGAGCGGGCGTCGCTCGATCCGGACGAGGAGGACCGGCTCAAGCAGGACCGGGAGCGGCTCGTTCATCGCGAGCGGATCCTTCACGCGCTCGGCGACGCCAGGCGCGCGGCCGCGGACGACGAGGAAGGTGCCGTCGTGTCGGTCGCGCGGGCGGTTCGCGCGCTCCGTGGAGCGGCGACGCTCGACGATTCCCTCCAGGTGGTTGCTCTGGAGGCGGAACGGATCCACGCGGAGCTCGCGGAGCTCGGGAATCTTCTCGAACGGGCGGAGGAGCGCCTCGCCGACGGCGTTCTCGATCCGGAAGCGCTCGAAGCGAGGCTCGACCTCATCCACCGGCTGAAGCGCCGCCATCGGACCGACCTGCCGGGGCTCGTTGCATTGCGCGAAGAGCTCCGCGTCAAAGTGCGCTCGTTCGATCCCTCGGGACGGGAGCTGGACAAAGCGGAGCGCGCGCACGACGAGCGGCTGCAGGCGTTCGAGCGGAGGCTCGACGCGCTCCTCGCGCATCGGAGCGACCGCTACGCCGCGTTCGAGTCGGACGTCGGAACGCGGCTCGGGACGCTCGGCTTCAACCGCTCGGCGCTCCGGGTGCGCCCTATGGATTCGGGGCGTGCGGTCGTTGACCCCGCGCCGATCCCGCACCTAGAATTCGCGTTCCAGCCGAACCCAGGCGAAGGGGAGCGCCCTCTTCGCAAGATCGCGTCGGGGGGGGAGCTCAGCCGGGTCATGCTCGCCGTGAAGTCGCTCATGGCGGAGCGCGACCAGGTGGCGGTGCTCGTCTTTGACGAGGTGGATCAGGGGATCGGGGGCGCGGTCGGCGAGGAGGTGGGGCGTCTGCTCGAAGCGCTCGGGCAGCGCCGCCAGGTGCTCTGCATCACGCACCTTCCGCTCATCGCGGCGCACGGCGCGCGTCATTTCGAGGTGGCCAAGTCGGTCAAGGCCAAGCGCACGCGCGTCTCGGTGCGCGCGCTCGAGCCAAAGGAGCGAGTGGAGGAGCTGGCCCGCCTCCTGGCCGGCGATCGCGCCACCGAAACCACCCGGATTCAAGCACGGGAGCTCCTCATGGCCGCCGCGAACGGTGGCCGCGAGACCACGAAGGAGCCGCGGCGCGCCGCGGCACGACGAGCATGATCCGCCCCAGTCTCGACGACTACCGGCGCCTTGCGCGCGAGCACAACCTGATCCCGGTCACGCGAGAGATCCTCGCCGACTTCGACACGCCCGTCTCGGCGTTCGTGAAGCTGAACCGCGGCGACGCGTCGTTCCTCCTCGAAAGCCTTGAGGGAGGGGAGACCTGGGGACGCTACTCCATCCTCGGCTTCCGCCCCTCGGTCGAGTTCCGCTCCAGCGGCACCAAGATCGAGATCCGGCGCGGCGAACGCACGGAGCGGATGGAGCGCGAGGATCCGCTCGCCGCGCTCCAGGAGCTGATCGCGGAATTCCGCGCCGCCCCTGTTCCCGATCTGCCTCCGTTCAGCGGGGGCGCGGTCGGAATGGTCGGATACGACTACGTCCGCTTCCTGGAGCGCCTGCCCTCACGGCTGACCGCGGACCGCGACTATCCCGATCTCCAGTTCGTCTTCCCGGACGTCGTGCTCGTCTTCGACAACTTCCGCCACCGGCTTCAGGTCGTCGTCAACAGCCGTCCCGGCTCGGCGCCCGACCGCGCCTACGCCGAGGCGGGTGGCGTCATCGAGGAGATGATCGCCCGGCTCGCGGCCCCGATGCCGAACCCGGCCCCGGTGCCTCACCCGAACGGCGACGTCCGCTTCCGGAGCACGATGGGGGAGGACGCCTACAAGAAGGCGGTGGTGAAGGCCAAGGAGCACATCCGAGCGGGGGACATTGTCCAGGTCGTCCTGGCGCACCACCTGGAGGCGGACGTGCCGGTGGCGCCGCTCGACGTCTACCGCGCTCTGCGGGTGCTCAACCCGTCGCCCTACATGTTCTACATCCGCTTCGCCGACCGCTCGGTCGCGGGATCCTCCCCGGAGATCCTCGTCCGGGTGCACGGGGACCGCGTCACGCTGCGTCCCATCGCGGGGACCCGCCGCCGCGGCGCCACGCGGGGCGAGGACGCGGCGCTCGAGCACGAGCTCAAGGAAAGCGAGAAAGATCGGGCGGAACATGTAATGCTGGTTGATCTTGGGCGGAATGATGTCGGGCGCATCGCGGCCATCGGATCGGTCCGGACCACCGAGTTCCTGACGCTCGAGCGCTATTCGCACGTGATGCATCTCGTGAGCCACGTGGAAGGGCGCCTCCGAAACGGCCTCGGTACCTTCGACGTGCTCCGCGCCTGCTTCCCGGCCGGCACCGTCAGCGGGGCGCCGAAGAAGCGCGCCATGGAGATCATCGAGTCGCTCGAGACCACCCGCCGCGGCGCGTACGCGGGAGCCATGGGGTACATCGATTTCCAGGGGAACGCCGACTTCTGCATCACCATCCGCACGGCGATCATCGACGGCGGCCGGGTCCGGTGCGGCGTCGGCGCCGGCATCGTGGCCGACTCCGACCCCGACGAGGAGTGGGCGGAGACCTGCAACAAGGCGAAGGCCGTCGAGGAAGCGGTACGCCTCGCCGCGCGAGGACTCGACACATGATCCTGATGATCGACAACTACGATTCCTTCACCTGGAATCTCGTGCAGTACCTGGGCGAGCTCGGCGACACGCCCGTCGTGAAGCGGAACGACACGATCACGCCGGACGAGATCGCGGCGATGAAGCCGCGCGCGATCGTGATCTCCCCGGGTCCGGGGCGGCCGGACGACGCGGGAGTGAGCAAGGAGGTGATCCGGCGCTTCTCCGGAGCCATTCCCATCCTCGGCGTCTGCCTCGGCCACCAGTGCATCGGGGAGGTGTTCGGCGGGCGCGTCGTGCAAGCAGAGCGTCTCGTGCACGGAAAGACGTCCGCCGTGATCCACACGGGGCGCGGGCTCTTCCTCGACGTCGACAATCCGTTCCAGGCGACCCGCTACCACTCGCTCATCGTCGCGCGCGAGGGGCTTCCGGACACGCTCCAGGTCATGGCCTGGACACCGGAGAACGAGATCATGGCGATCCGCCATCGCGAGCACGAGACCTGGGGCGTCCAGTTCCACCCCGAGTCGATCCTCACGACCTCCGGGAAGGACATCCTCCGGAACTTCCTTCTCAGCCTGCCCTCGCCAGCCACTCAGGCGCGATGATCCGGGAGATCCTCCCGCGGCTCGTCCGTGGCGAACGCCTCGGGCGCGAAGAGACCGCCGCCGCGATCCGGTCGATCATGCGGGGCGGCGAGGATCCCGAGCTCGTGGGGGCGTTCCTCATGGCGCTCGCTCAGCGCGGTGAGACCGCCGACGAGCTCGCCGGCGGCGCGGAGGCTCTCCGATCCGAAGCGGTCCCGTTTCCGGGCGAGGGCCCGTTCCTCGACACGTGCGGGACCGGCGGGGACGGCACCCACACCTACAACATTTCGACGGTGGTCGGCTTGATCGCTGCGGCCGCGGGGCGGCGCGTGGCCAAGCACGGGAACCGATCGGTCTCGAGCCGGTGCGGGAGCGCGGACGTGCTCGAGGCCCTGGGCGCGCGCGTCGATCTCGGTCCCGAGGGCGCGGTCCGCGCGCTCGAGGAGACCGGCTTCTGCTTCCTCTACGCGCCCCGCTTCCACCCTTCGATGAAGCAGGTGGCCGGCATCCGCCGGTCGCTCGGAGTGCGCACGCTCTTCAACTGGGTCGGTCCGCTCGCGAATCCCGCCCGCGCCACGCACCAGCTCCTCGGCGTCTCCGATCGCGCGCGCGTCGACGTGGTCGCCCGCGTGCTCGCGGCCCTCGGGGCGGAGCGCGCGCTCGTCGTGCACGGAGCAGGCGGGCTCGACGAGCTGTCGCTGGAGCATGGAAATCACGCGGTCTGGGTGGAGCGCGGCCGGGAGCCGCGCGAGGTCATGGTGGAGGCCGATGCGATCGGTCTTCTCGAGGCACCCGTGGGAGCGCTGGAAGGCGGAACGCCGGAGGCGAACGCGGGGCACGTCCGTGCCGTGCTCGGTGGGTGGCCCGGCGCGCGGCGGGATGCCGCGATTCTGAACGCGGCGGCGGCGCTCTGGGTCGCGGGCGCGGCGGAGTCTCTCGAGGAAGGAGCTGCCCAGGCCCGCGAAGCGCTCGACTCCGGCGCGGCCCTCCGCGTGCTCGAGCGGTACATCGTCTTGTCCCAAGATCTCGGAGAAGGCTGAGTGGACTTCCTCCAGACGATCGCGCACGAACGTCTCGCGCTGGTTCGTGGCGACGAGCGGCGGATCTCCACGCTCGAGCTCCGGGCGCAAGCCGAGGCCATGGATGCGCGCGAGGAATCGTTCGCTCCGGCGCTTCGCCGGACGGCCGGCATGCCGCTGCGCATCATCGCGGAAGTGAAGCGCCAGTCGCCGAGCGCCGGGATGATCCGCGAGACCTACGACCCCGTGTCGATCGCGGCCTCCTACCAGGAGGCGGGAGCGTCGGCGATCTCGGTCCTCACGGAGCCCGGCCGCTTCCTCGGGTCGATCGACGACCTCGCCCGCGTACGGGAGCGCGTCACGATTCCCGTGCTCTTGAAGGACTTCGTGGTGCACGAGCGCCAGCTCTACGAGGCGCGCGTTCGAGGAGCCGACGCGGCGCTCCTCATCGTGGCGATGTTGAGCCCGGGGCAGCTTCGCGACTATGCTGCCGTCATGAAGGCCATCCATCTCGAGCCGCTGGTCGAGATCCTGGACGACCGGGACCTGGACCAGGCGCTCGCGCTCGACGCCCGGGTGATCGGCGTGAACAACCGTGACCTCCGGACCCTCGCCATGCGACGCGACTGGGCCGAGGGCTTGATCCGCGAGATCCCAGAGGACCGCGTGCGCGTCGGGGAGAGCGGATACTCCAAGCGCGAGCAGATCGAAGCGCTCGAGCGGGCGGGGGCCGACGCGGCCCTCGTGGGGGAGAGCCTCCTCAAGGACGGCGTCCCCGCGAACGCCCTTCGCCGCCTGCTCGGCCGCGAGGAGATGGCCCCATGAGAACGCGCATCAAGATCTGCGGCATCACGCGCCCCGAGGACGGTCTGGCCGCGCTCAATTCCGGCGCCGATTACCTCGGCTTCATCCTCACCGAGAGCCCGCGACGGCTCACGCTCGACCAGGCGAAGACGCTCCGGCGCGCGCTTCCGTCCGACGCGCAGGTGGTCGGCGTCTTCGCGGAGGAGCCGCCCGAGACCGTCTCGACCTTCGCGCGGGAGCTCGCGCTTTTCGCGGTCCAGGTCGGGGGCTGGGACGATGTCGCGCTGGACGGGGCGGGGAGCGCCGAGATCTGGCACGTGCTCCGGGCGGCCAAGCTCCCGGATCCCGTGACCCTCCCGATGGTGCCGCTCCGCACGTACGTGCTCGACGCGCACGATCAACACCTTCCGGGCGGAACGGGGAAGCGCGCGGACTGGGAGTGGGCGCGCCGCTGCGTCGAGGTCGGACGCCGGCTCTTCGTCGCCGGCGGGCTCGACGCCGGCAACGTCGCGCCGCTCGTGCGCGATATCCGTCCGTTCGGTGTCGATGCCTCGAGCAAGCTCGAGTCCGCTCCGGGACGGAAGGACGCAGGCAAGGTGCGCGCCTTCATCGACGCTATCCGCTCCGCCGATCACGACCGTCCCAAGCGGTCCTGACGTGAGCACCGCCGTCCCTCGCGAGGGGCGCTTCGGCGACTTCGGCGGCATCTACGTCCCCGAGACCCTGCTCACTCCGGTCTTGGAGCTGGCCGCTGCGTACGACGAGGCGCGGCGCGATCCCGCCTTCGTGGCGGAGCTCGCGCGCGAGCTACGCGACTTCGCCGGCCGACCCACCCCGCTCACCCTCGCGTCCCGGTTCGGGGCCGCGTGCGGCCTCGATCGGGTCTGGCTCAAGCGCGAGGATCTCCTTCACACCGGCGCGCACAAGATCAACAACGCGATCGGCCAGGCCCTCCTCGTGCGGCGCATGGGGAAGACGCGCGTGGTCGCGGAGACCGGAGCCGGACAGCACGGCGTGGCGAGCGCGACCGCGTGCGCGCGCTACGGGCTCGAGTGCGTCGTCTACATGGGCGAGGTCGACATGGAGCGGCAGCGGCCGAACGTGGAGCGGATGCGGCTTCTCGGAGCGGAGGTGCGCGGCGTCGCGTCCGGGAGCCGGACGCTCAAGGACGCGATCAATGAAGCCATGCGCGACTGGTCGGCGTCGGTGCGGACGACCCACTACCTCCTCGGCTCGGTCCTGGGGCCGCACCCGTATCCCACCCTCGTGCGCGATTTCCAGTCGGTGATCGGTCGTGAAGCTCGAGAGCAATTCCAGGCGGCCGAGGGCCGGCTGCCGGACCGGCTCGTCGCGTGCGTCGGAGGCGGGAGCAACTCGATCGGACTCTTCCACGCATTCCTGGGCGACAAGGCGATCGCGATGGTGGGAGTCGAAGCCGGTGGGGAAGGAATCGCAACCGGGCGCCACGCGGCGCGCTTCGCCGAACCCAAACCGGGGGTGCTCCACGGCACGCGCTCGCTCGTGCTCCAGGATGAGGCAGGGCAGGTTCGGGAGACCCATTCCGTATCCGCCGGGCTCGACTATCCCGCCGTCGGCCCGGAGCACGCCGCGCTCGGCGCCGCGGGGCGCGTCCGCTACGACAGTGCGACCGACGCGGAGGCCCTCGATGCCTTCGATCTCCTCGCACGCACGGAGGGAATCCTCCCCGCGCTCGAGTCCTCGCATGCGCTCGCGTGGGTCATCCGTGAAGGGCGCGCGGGGCGGATCGCGCGCGACGAGCGGATCCTCGTCAATCTCTCCGGGCGCGGCGACAAGGACCTCGGCGTCGTGATGGCGGCTCGGAGAGGCTGACCCCGTCTACCACGGAATGTCATGCACGACCGGGGTCGTGACGCGGCTCGCGTCCTCGCCACGCTGGAGCATCTGGAGCACCATGCTTGCTTCCGAGTCGTTGGGGCGGAGCGCGAGGAGGCGCTTCGCGAACCGGATCGTCGCGGCCGGGTAGCGATTGAGCGCGAGCCGACGCATCACGCTCCGGATCGCCTCTGAATCGTCGGTCCCCAGGCCCACGGCCTCGAGGATCGCATTGTCGAGATCGACGCTCGACGGGATCGACGTCACTTCGTACACGATCGCCATCGCATCGTTCCGGTTGAAGCGGGGCGTGTCCTCGAGGATGCGATCGGCGTCCGCCTTCCGGCCCGCGGCGAGGAGGAGGGCCCCGGCGAGCCGGCGGTTGTACGCCGTTTCCCACTCCTCGCCCGTCCCCATGCGAAGCAGGAGGTCGACCCCACGGTCCGTCTCGCCCGAAGCCGCGAGTCCGCGCGCGTAGGAGCGGAGCGTGGCCCTGTATCCCGCCGAATCCGGCGTCCCGCTCGAGGTCACGCGGAGAGTCGCCGGGTCGATCGCATGAACCGAGAGGTCTCCCGAAACCCAGGCGAGAACCTCGTGCGTCCGCCCCTCGGTGCGCCGCTCGGGGTACATCGCGTCGAGCTTGGGATTCCGGTACCAGATCCGAGGCGCCTGGAGCCGAATCAAATGGAGCACGACGTCGCGATCCTCGGTCTGCACGGCGACGAGGAGCCGTGACGGCCCGTCGATCCGGGGAAGCACCTGACGGAATCCACGTTCGAGCGCGGCCATGCGATGAGATGGAGGCTTGAGCGTACGCTCGGTGGGCACGCTCTGGCCCAGATCCATGCTGCGGCACACGAGCCCCATCGTGAGGAACACGACCATGACCGCGACCGCCAGGATGCGGGGAGCGCGCGCGAGGCCGAGACCGAGGGCGAGCGATGTGCCCAGCGCCGCGAGCACGGCATAGTAGGGGGACAGGACCTTCACGAGTCCGGACACGACCACGATCGTCGGAAGCGTGAGGAGCGCGGCCAGGATCAGGACGCGGCCGGCCGGAGCGCCGGCCTCGCGCTGGCCGGACCGCCACGACAGCCAGGCGCCGAGCGCGATCACGCCCGTGGCGAACGGAAGGAGCATGTCCAGCTCGACCGGCCACGCGACCTGCGCGCCCTGGATGGGAACGTTCACGAGGGTGCGCGCGATCTTCCCCATGGATCCTGCGAGATCGGCTCTCGCGGCGCTCAGGTAGGCGACGGTCGGGTCGCTGCCCTCGAAGCGGTGCGTCAGGAGCCCTCGAATGCCTGGATGCGCGGCCGCCCAGATCGCGACCAGTCCGGCGTAGACGCACACCGTCGGAAGGGCGGAACGCACGGACTTGCGCCCGGTGATCGGGCGGACGAGCGCGATCGCGGGCACCAGCGCGACCGCGGTTTCCTTGGAGAGGAGCGCCAGGGCGGTCGCGAGGAGCGCGAGCGGCGTTCGCCCGGACAGCTCGAGGTGGATCGCGGCGAGCGCGAAGACGATCGCGAAGAGATCCTGGTCGCAGCTCACCCATCCCACGAGCGCCGGTGCGGCGCCGAGGCAGGCGAATAGAGCGCCAGCGAAGAACCCCGCGCGAGGGCCGCTCAGGCGCGCGCCGAGCAGCGCGACGAGAGCGGAAGCGAGGGCCAGCAGCAGCGCATTGATCACGTGAGCGACGACGGGACTCGTCGGCGCCACCGCGTAGAGGAAGGCGAAGTACGCCTCGCGCGACAGGGGCCGCCAGAAGGGCGCCTGCGGATCGGGGAGGAGCTGGTGCAGCGAAAAGACCTGGCCCCGACCCAGAAAGTCGTAGTCGTCGAAGAGATACCTCAGTTGGAGCGCCGGGTAGGCGAGGACAGCCGCCAGGGCGGCGGGGACGGCCCACGTGAACCACGACACGGCGTGGCCCGCCGTGGATGGTGTGGCTTTCGGAGTGGGGCTCCGTCGGCTAGGCTTCGGTTCCGATCGCGCACCGCGGGTCTTGGAATCCGGCACGGCGCGAACTATAACGCCAAAGCGTCGCGCGTGGCGGCCTCTTGAAAGGGAAAAATGACGAAACCGCGCTTGATCGTGATGACCGGCGCCCCGGGCACGGGGAAGACCGCCATCCTGAGATCGCTCGAGCCCACTCTGGTCCACGTGCCCGAGCCCGCGCGCGAGGTGCTCGCGGAGCAACGGGCCATCGGCGGGACGGGAACGCCACAGTCCGATGCCGCACGCTTCGTCGAGCTGCTCCTCGAGCGCTCGATCGAGAAGCACCGAGCCGCTCTGGAGCGAGGGCAATCCGTGCTGTTCGACCGAGGCGTTCCCGACTGCATCGCGTACGCGAGGCAGCTCGGGGGGGATCCGGAGCCGTGTCGGAACGCGGCGGCCATCTGCCGCTATGAAGCGACCGTCCTTGTGGCCCGACCCTGGGCCGAGATCTACACGACCGACGACGAGCGCACGATGTCCTTCGAAGCCACGCTGCCGTTTCAGCGGCTGATCGAGGAAGCATACGAGGAGGCTGGGTACGAGCTGGTCGAGATCCCGAGGGGTTCGATCGCGCAGAGAGCGGCCTTCATAGGAAGCTTCGTGGAACCGCGGTAGCCGTCGGGGCCCCGTGTTCGAAGACTTCTTGAGCGGACGCCCGTAACTGCTAGAATCGCCGACTCGCTGCGCCCGTAGCTCAGCTGGATAGAGCGTCTGCCTCCGGAGCAGAAGGCCAGGGGTTCGAATCCCTTCGGGCGCACCACCTCTTTCCCTGGATTCCATGACCGAGCGGCAAAGAGCCCAGGACCAGCGCCTGGTCGTGTTCACCTCGGGTTCTCAGTATTCCGTATCCAAGGGAATCGCCGAGCTCCTGCGCGCTCTTCCCGACGTTAGGATTCTCGTCGTCCAGCACCTGCCGCGCCGCAGGTGGGGGAAGCTCTGGCGCAGCCAGTGGTCCCATCTGAAGCGCAACGGCTGGCGCTGGATTCCCTACGAGACGCGGGACGTGCTCCGGATGCTGCGCCCCACCCATGATCCGGAAGTCCTGGGACACAAGCGTTCGCCCGGCGGGGAGTACACGTGGTCGGCCCTGGACCGCGATCCTCGAGTCGAAATCCTTCGCACGCCCGCGCTCCACTCCGAGAAGACCCTCGAAGCCGTTCGAGCGTTCCGTCCCGATCTTGGCGTTGTCCTTGCGGCGCCCGTGCTCAAGCCGTCTCTCTTCGAGATCCCGCCGCTCGGCACGATGAATCTGCACAAGGGCATCCTTCCGCAATTTCGAGGCATGCCGCCCGCGTTCTGGGAGCTCTACCAGGACAGCCCCGAGCTCGGCTGCACCATTCACCGCGTGGACCGTGGATTGGACACGGGGCCGATCCTCCTCGAGCAGCGCGTTCCACGTCCCAAGTACGCGACGGTCAAGGGGGCCGCGATCCAGCTCGACGAGATCGGCGTGCGCATGACCTGCGACGCGGCGGCTCGGGTCCTATCGGGCGACGCGACGTGGACGCCACAGCCCGCGGGAGGGCACACCTACACCCGGCCGACGCTCGCCGAGGAAGCGAAGCTAAGGCGGCGCCTCTTGCATCAGCCCGAGCCCGCGGCGCGGCGGGCCATCAAGAGCGTGTTCTATGCCGGCTACACGCACGGGATGCGCGCGATCCCGAGACGCCTGCTCGCCGCGGCGCGGCGCCAGAGAGTCGTCGTCTTCTGCTACCACCGGGTGAACGACGACATGAGAGATTCCCTCACGGTCGGGGTGGAACAGTTCGACGAGCAAATGGACCTTCTCGCGAGGATGTATCCGGTCGTGAGCATCGAAGACGTGGTGGACGGAACCTTCGAGCGCGATACGGCCCGGCCGGCGGTGGCCGTCACCTTCGACGATGGCTACCGCGACAACTGGCAGCTGGCCGTTCCGATCCTCGCCCGCCACCGAATCCCCGCCGCCTTCTTCGTCAGCACCGGAATGATCGGCACGGACCGGGCCTTCGAGCACGATCTCATCCGGCTCGGTCACGCGCTTCCGACCATGGACTGGGAGAATCTCGCCCGCATGCAGGAGATGGGATTCACGATCGGAGCCCACACCGTGACCCACATCAACTGCGCGCGCGTGGACGCGGAGACGCTGAGACGGGAGCTCACGGATTCGCGCGACACGCTCCGGAGCCGTCTCGGCATCGAACGCCCCATCTTCGCCTATCCGTTCGGCAAGCGGGACGACATCACACCCGAAGGGCTGGCCATGGTTCGCGAGCTCGGATACCGCGGCTGTCTCTCCGCCTACGGAGGCGCGAACGAGGGTCCGATCGATCCCTTCGGGGTGCTCCGCATCGGCATGGCCTGCGGCGCCTCACGCTCCGGGTTCCGCGCGGCCGTCGAGGGGTTCAGCCGGTGAGCCGAGCGGGCCGCACCGGGAGCGAGCCGCCCCTGATCGCCCACGTGATCTATCACCTGATCATGGGGGGATTGGAGAACGGCCTCGTCAATCTGGTGAACCGGATTCCCTACGACCGCTATCGGCACGTCATCGTGTGCCTCGCCTATCACTCGGAGTTCCGGGAACGCATCCAGCGTCCCGACGTGGACGTTCTCACGCTTCGGATCCACGAACGGGGCGCGCGCCCCGTGATGGCCGACCTGTACCGCCTGTTTCGAACGCTTCGTCCCGCGGTCGTTCACAGCCGGAACATCTCGGGCCTCGACAGCCTGCTTCCGGCCTTCCTGGCCGGAGTGCCGTACCGGCTCCACGGGGAGCACGGCTGGGAGCTCGTCGACCTCGGCGGAGAGAACCGGAAGAACCAGTGGAACCGGCGCCTTCATGCGCCGCTCGTGAGCCGGTACATCGCCCTGTCGAGGCACCAGGAGCGCTACCTGATCGATCGGGTCGGCATCGCTTCGCGCCGCATCGAGCAGATCTACAACGGGGTCGACGTCGAGCGGTTCCGCCCGAGGCACTCGTCCGATCAACCCGCGAGTCCTTTCACACCGGGGGACGATCGATGCGTGATCGGGACGGTGGGGCGAATGCAGGGGGTGAAGGATCCGCTGAATCTGGTGGAAGCATTCCTCCACCTTCGCCGATCGCGCCCTGACCTCGCACCGCGTGCTCGGCTCGTGATGGTGGGCGAGGGACCGCTTCGCGAAGCCGCGCTCGCTCGATTGAAAGCCGAGGGGGCGGACCAGGACGCCTGGCTTCCCGGCTCGCGCGAGGACGTCGCCGAGCAGCTTCGAGGATTCGACGTATTCGCGCTGCCTTCGCGCGCGGAGGGAATCTCCAACACGATCCTCGAAGCGATGGCGACAGGCCTGCCGGCCGTGGTGACGGACGTGGGTGGAAATCCCGAGCTGGTCCGCCACGATGAGACAGGGTGGCTCGTGCCGTCCGCGAATCCGGCCGCGCTCGCCGAAGGGCTGGCACGCTATGTCGAGAACCCCGCGCTCGCCCGGGAGCACGGCGCCCGGGGACGCGTCAGGGCGGAACACGAGTTCAGCCTCGCCGCCATGGTCGAGCGATACCTCTCCGTCTACGACCGGGCCACCGCGAAGCGCTCGTAAGACCGCTGATTGGACATGAAAACGCCCCGCCGGGCGTCTACCCGGCGGGGCGCTCTGTTGCCGTCGATCCCGCGGCTTACTTGCCGGTCTTGATCGTGAGCCCCGCGGTGATGCAGAGATCGTTCTGCGTCTTCTCGATGCTGCCAGGCTCACCCGAGATCCCATCGATCTGGAGTCCCGAGACATGGATCCGGTCCACGAAGACGGCCTTGAGCCCCAGCCGGTCGGTGAGATGGCCGTGGAGGTCCACGCCGGCGATGCCCGTCAGCCTCCCCATGAACGTCCCCTGGTCGGTCTCGTGCGCGACATCGAGCAGCCCCGAGTTGAAGTCCGTGTAGCCCACCCCGAGAACCAGACCGAGATTGTCGTCCTCCTGGCCCAGCAATCGCATCCGGGCGCGAAGATCGGCGATGAACGCCGTGCTCGCCAGCTCGAATGCCGCGCCGCCGCCGACGATCTCCATGCTACCCGTCCCGGTTGCCAGCACGAAGTCGAGGCCAAGCCTCGGAGAGAGCGAATGCTCCACGTCGAGCCCGTAGATCGTGTGTGTCTTCATTCGAATGTAGGTGGCCCCGGCGTTCTCGATGAGCAGGGTGTTGGCCGGGATCATGGCACCGACGAACGGCGACACCTCACACGTGCCGGCGGAGACCTTCTGGAGTGGAAGCGCGATCGATGCCGTGAGGAGCGCTGCGAGACAGGCAACGGAACCGCGGGTCATGGGGGAACCCTCCTTGGTTGATGGTTGGCGCGAAGCGCGCAATCTAATCGAGGGGCACACCGATTTCGAGAGAATCCTGAACGCGGCCCGACCCGAGCCATCAGGACCGTTCACCCGCGCTGTCCCTTCGCGTACCATCCCCCTTATGGATGAACCCACCCCCGCCAAGCCGCCGTTTCGCTGGACCGAGCGCCGCGCCGCACGGTTCGTCACCATGGTGATCAGCGGCGCCGTGGTGATCGCGGACATCTATCTCCTGACCGTGGTCCTCTCCGTCGATTCCGCGCTCATGGGCGGGTGGAAACCCGCCATCATGGTCGGAATCGGAGCGATCTTCCTGTTCGCCTCGTACCGTTTCCGCCGCCTGCTCCGGCTGTTCCTCCACGAGGAATAACCAGAGCCCACGTCGCGCCTTAAGACCTCACCACCAGGTGCGCTCCGTGGCCGGGGCACGGTGATTGCTCTGATCCGGCCATGATGGACGCTCAAACTCCTAAAACCTTGCAGCCTGCAACGGATGACCTGGCGGGGAACGAACTGTTTTTTGCCACCCTCCAGGAAATTACCAGCCTGATCAACGGCGGGCGGGCGCAGGAAACCATCTTCGAGTCGGTCTTGAGCTGCGCGCTCCAGATGCTGCACGCGCAGGCGGTCTTCCTCATCACCGTCGACGGGGGACGCATCCGGAAGTTCGCGCGGCGCGTGTCGACCGACGGCCAGCTCCACGACGTCGAGCGCTACGAGCTGCCGAGCCACGCAGGGATTTCCCGCTGGGTGCTCCTCGAGGGACAGCCCGTGCACGTGCCCGACGTCGGCGCGGATCCGCGCTATCACCCGAGCGTCGACTCGCTCCCCGGCCTTCGCACGTCCGCGGTTCTCGCCGCGCCCCTCAAGGTGCGGGACGCGGTGCTCGGGGTGCTCGTGGCGGTGAACCGTGTCCAGGAGAACATGCCGTTCGATCTCCGGCACCTGCGCATCCTGAGCCTCCTCGCCAACCAGACCGCGATCGCGATCGAGAACGGGAAGCTCTTCCGCCGCGCCGAGCAGCTCGCGGTGACCGACGACCTGACGCAGGTCTACAACTACCGATTCCTCAAGATGGCGCTCCGCCGCGAGGTGAAGCGCGCGGCGCGGTTCAGCCAGCGGTTCTCCGTGCTCATGATCGACGTCGACAATCTCAAGCGATACAACGACCGGAACGGCCACCTCCGCGGAAGCGAGGTGCTCCGCATGATCGCGCAGGTGCTCGTGCGCGAGGCGCGCTCCATCGATCTCGTGGCCAAGTATGGCGGGGACGAGTTCGTGATCATCCTGCCGCAGACCGAGCGCGAAGGAGCGAGCGTTCTGGCGGACCGGATCAAGATGTCGGTGGAGACCACGGCGTTTCCGCTCGTCCCGCCCGGCATCATCACCGTGAGCCAAGGGCTCGCGACCTATCCCGACAACGGACTCACGGCCGGAGAGCTCCTCGAGTCGGCCGACATCGCGCTCTACGCGGCCAAGGAATCGGGGAAGAACCGCGTCTCGACGGCGGGAATCGAGTCGAGCGGCTCCCTGCGCCGCCGTCGCGACCCGCACGGGCACGGGCCGGCGGAATCGCTTTGACTCCCCTCCGCACCCGGACTAAGGTTTGCCCGTGCCCGCGACGCTCCACGACCCTGCGTTAGTCCTCGGGTCGCTCGCCGCCGTCCTCGCTCTCGTCTACCTCACGCGGTTCGTCGCGCGCGCACTCCACACGTCGCCGCAGGGCCAGCGAAAGGTGCTCCACGCTCTCATCGGATCCTGGACGCTCTTCGTCACGCCCGCGTTCCACCACCTTGCGTGGGCGCTGGTCCCGCCGGTCGCCTTCGGCATCGTGAACGCGTCGGCGTGGGGCAAGACGCTCCTGCCCGACATCGCACGAAGCGCCGGCGAGTCACGGGGACTCTGGACGTTCCCGCTCGCGGTCGTCCTACTCTACATCGTCTTCTGGGCGGCGCCGCCCCGCGCGTCCATCCTGGCGGGACTCGGCGTGCTCGCGCTCGCGGATCCGACCGCATCGCTCGTCGGAGCGCGATGGGGGCAACGGAAGCTCGTCATGGGCGGAGGACGCACGCTCGAGGGCACGCTCGCGTTCCTGGTCGTGGCGGCCATCGTGGCCGGAACGATAGCGGCCGTGACGGGCGCATCGGGCGCCTTCCCGTGGCGGATGGGCGTTGGATGCGGAGCGGCCGGTGCGATCGTGGAAGCGTGGACGCCCGCGGGATGGGACAATCTCACGATCCCGCTCGCGGTCGCCGGGGCGTACCACCTGCTCGCGTGAGCTGACGTGCTCGCCTCGACTCCGACCACGATAGCGCTCGGTCTGGCGTGCGCCGGAGCCGGCATCGTCGCGACCACGGGGCAGGGGACGTGGCGTGGCGCTCTGGCAGGACTTGTGGTGGCGTTCCTTGCCATTCTGGGCCTCGGCCCGGGAGCGCTCCTCCCGCTCGGGATCTTCGTGCTCGGGTCGGGAGCGCTGACGCGCATCGGCCGCGCGCGCAAGGAAGCCGCCGGCGCCGCGGAGGCGCATCGAGGCCGGCGGGGGATCGCGAATGTCGCGGCGAAGCTGGGGCTGCCGGCGCTCCTTGGAGCCGCGGCGCTCCTCGTCGATTCGGCGTCGGGTGCCCTGGAGCTGCTTCGCTTGATGTACTCCGGCGCGCTCGCCGCCGCGTTTGCGGACACGGCGGCCACCGAGGTGGGGCCGATCGCCGGCGGGCCGGTGTGGGCCCTCCGGGGGCTCGAGCCAGTCCGCGTGGAGCACGGAACGCCGGGCGGTGTGAGCCTTGCTGGGATCGGAACCTCGATCGCGGCCGCGGCACTCGTGGGGTGGGCCGCGAGCCGCTCGCAGCTGATTCCGTCGGCGCTCTGGCCTTTCGCGGCCGCGGCCGGGATCATCGCGTCCTGGATGGAGAGCGCGCTCGCGCCGACGTCGCTCGGGCGCTCCCTGGGGCATCACGGACGAAACGCGTGTCTTTCCGCCGTGGCGGTCTTGCTCGGCGGTGTGGCTTGGATTCTCGTGGGAGGGCATCCGTGACCGAAATCGTGTGCGTGGTGGGCGCGCGCCCCAACTTCATGAAGATGGCGCCCATCCTGGACGCACTCCGCGCGTATCCGGACATCAAGCCCTACCTCGTCCACACGGGGCAGCACTACGACGAGGAGATGTCGCGCGTCTTCTTCGTGGAGCTGGGGCTCCCCCGTCCCGACCGCGACCTCGAGGTGGGGAGCGACTCGCACGGCCGCCAGACCGGAAAGATCATGATGGCGTTCGACAGCCTGCTCGACGGCCGCTCGGCGCGCATGGTGGTCGTGGTGGGGGACGTGAATTCGACCGTCGCGTGCAGCCTCGTCGCGGTGAAGCGCGGGATCCCGGTGGCTCACGTCGAGGCCGGCCTTCGAAGCCGCGACCGAACGATGCCCGAGGAGATCAACCGCCTGGTCACCGACGCGATCTCGGACCTCCTGTTCGCCACCTCGCCCGACGCCATCGAGAACCTGCGCGCCGAAGGGGTGCCTGACTCCAAGATCCATCTCGTCGGGAATCCGATGATCGACTCCATCCACCGCCATCGCGACGCGGCGCGGGAGCGAAACGTTCCGAAGCGGTTTGGACTCGCGCCGCGGCGCTACGGCCTCGTCACACTCCATCGTCCGAGCAACGTCGACGATCCGGGAACGCTCGCCGGCATCCTCGAGAGCCTCGAGGCGCTGGCCAAGCGCGTTCCGATCCTCTTCCCGGTACACCCGCGAACCCGGGAGCGCATCCGGTCCCTCGGTTTCGAGCCCGGGCCGGGCCTCGCCCTGAACGAGCCGCTCGGGTATTTGGACTTCCTGGGGCTGATGGATCAGGCTACGTTCGTTCTCACGGACAGCGGGGGAATCCAGGAAGAGACGGCCGCGCTCGGAGTTCCGTGCCTCACCCTCCGGGCAAATACCGAGCGGCCCATCACCTTGACCGAGGGGACGAATCGCCTCCTTGGGACCGACCCCCGAGCCATCGTACCGGCCGCCACGGCTCTCCTGGACGGGGATGCCCCCGCCCCGAGGTGCCCGGCGCTCTGGGATGGCCATGCCGGGCAACGGATCGCGAAAGTGCTTGCCGATCATGTGGAAGGGGACGCCCCGGCCGAGAGTCGAAGGAGCGTCCAGGTTGACACCTAACCGTAGCTCTTGCTACGATTAAGGACTTTCATGAACGTACCTTCTGAACTTCGAGAACGCCCGGACCGGGCACACAGGGGCCCGCTCCGTTGGGTTTCCGCGCTGTTCGCCGTTCTGCTTCTGGTCTCGCTTCCCGTGACCACTCTGGCGCAGCGCAGCAATTCGCCGCCCCCAGGTGACCGGAACTACAAGATCGGCGTCGGGGATCTTCTCAAGATCGAGGTGGTCGGCCGCCCAGACCTCTCCGGGCAGATGGAGGTCGGGCTCGACGGGCGCGTCACGCTGCCTCTCGTCGGAGCGGTGAAAGCGTCCGAGCGAACCACCACGGAGCTGTCGAACGATCTCTCGAGGCGCATCTCGCTCGTCAATCGCGTCGCCCCGGACGTCATCGTCTCCGTGCTCGAGTACCGAAGCCGCAAGGTATTCGTGCTCGGGTCGGTTCTCATCCCGGGAACGTATTCCATCGGCGCGGAGAACATGACCGTCTGGGACGCGATCGCGGAAGCGGGCGGCCCGACGGAAGACGCGAATCTGAGCGCGGTCGAAGTCATCTCAGGCGACACATCCCCGGGGCACGAGCCTCGCACGGTGGACGTGGGCGCGGCGATCCGCGAGGGGAAGCTCGATCAGCTCGAGCCCGTACATCCGGGCGACACGGTTCGCATTCCTAGAACCGGGACTGCAGTGGGGGGCATCGGCAACGTGGTCTACATCTTCGGCGCCGTGGGCGCGCAAGGAGCCCACCCGATCGACCCAGGGATGGGGCTCGTCCAGGCGCTCATCCGGAGCACGCCTACCCCGGATGCCAATTTCACCAAGATCGAGATCGTCCGGAATTCAGGCCCCCGAATCATGCGGATGGAGGTGGACCTGCAGCAGTACCTGGGCCACGCCTCCCTGACGGGGAATCCCGAGCTCCTGCCCGGCGACACGATTTTCGTGCCGCGACAGGGGCGCGGCATCGCGGGCGTCGGCTGGCTCGGCCTCCTCGGCGTGGTGGGCACCGTGCTCGGTCTCTACGTAGCCTTCGCTAACCTGGATCACAATCACTGAGCCCTATGCCCACGAATCCGAACATGCCCTACCCGCACCCGGGATCCCATCCGCACGCGGCCCCGCCGCCGGAGAAGCAGCAGGTCTTCGACGTCCGCGACGTTCTCTGGCGCGTGACCCGATACCGCTGGCTCCTCGTGGTGCCCATCGTGGTCTCGCTCTGCGGCGGCGCCATCTACTACTCCATCGCGCCTGAGATCTTCGAGTCGCACGTGCTCGTCGCGATCGACGACCAGGCCCAGGTGTCCGGCGCTCTCCAGGGTCTCGTCCAGCCGGATCGCGATCGAGACACCCCGAGGGAGCGGGTGATGCTCGTCGACAGCAAGGTTCGGAGCCGCCGGTTCCTCCAGGAGCTCACGCTTCGCACGGGGTTCAACCGGGATCCTGCCGTCGTTCGCGACGCCCAGAAGGCAGCCCGACGCTGGCGCGGCGTGTCCACCGACGAGTTCGCGATCCGCTTCGCCTCGCAGCGCTTGAGCAAGCGAATCCGCGTCACGCCGGTCGAAGGGGCCTACGTCCGCATCTCCGCGGCCGGTCCCGCCCCCGAAGAGGCGCGCCGGGTGGCGAGTCTCATCGCGGACATTCTCATCGAGGAGAGCAAGCGGACGAACCTCGAGCGCGTTCAGGCCCGGGGTGAGTTCAGCGCGGATCAGATCACGGTGTACGAAGAGCGTCTCCGGAAGTCGGAGGACGCGTATCAGCGTTACCAGGAATCCATGATCCGGAACGTGCTGACGAGCAATCCGGTCAACGAGAAGAACATCGACGACGCGCGCGGGCTCATCAACATGTCCGAGAGCGAGATGGCCCAGGTGAAGCAGCGGCTCGAGTCCGAGCGGGCCGACTTCGCCTCCGCCACCAACGGCGCCTCGCTGCCGGACCTGAACGGTGCGAAGGCGGCCGAGCTCGAGAACCGGCTCGTCGAGCTGGAATCCTCCGCGAGCGCGGCGGCCCTGAGCGACAAGGAGAAATCGGACCGTGCCATTGCCGGGATCCAGGCGAGCATCTCCGCCACGAGGCAGATGCTCCTCTCGGAGCTCGAGCTCGAGGCGAGCCAGCTCGCTGGGAATCTCAGCGACGACGCTCGCTCCGCTGTCGCGGGCATCGCACTGGATCGCGCCATCATCCGATCCCTCACGACCAAGCGGGACCGGCTCCGAGGCCTCATCAACGGCTTTGCCGTATCCGTCCAGAGCTCGCCGCGCGAAGACATGGAGCTGGCGAGGCTCAAGGGCGAAGTCGACACGAACCGGGAGCTCCTGAACGCACTCAGGCGCGAGCAGACCTCGTCGCGCATCTCCGAGGCGCTCGAGACGAGCGGGCTCGGATTCCGCCTTTCGGTGCTCGAGCCGCCGCAGCTCCCGTATCGCGCCTCGGAGCCCGATCCGTTCAAGATCTTCGCGGCCGCGGCGTTCCTCGGACCCCTCGGCGCCGCGGGCATCGTGATGCTGGGCGAGAAGGTCCGGCTCGTCGTCCGCTCGGTCGAGCAGGCGGAGGAAGAGCTGGGCGCCCGCGTGATCGCGACCTTCCCTCGGATCGAGGGCTGGTCGCGGCCGGGCACCTACTTCCAGAACAACTGGCCGGTGATGGTCATCATCGCCGTCGTCTTCCTGACGGGGAGCTTCTTCGCGCTGAACGCAACGGTGTTTGCGCCCCATCCGGTGGTCAAGATCAAGGCCGAGACCAAGAAGTAAACCGAGGGCCCATCGTGAAGCGTCCCAAGCGAACCCTGTTCGACAGCTTCAACCTCGATGCGCCCCACGTGACCGAGTCGCGGCGCCTGCTCCAGACGCTCGCGCGCCGGGAGCGGGACGAGTCCAATCCACCCAAGGTCTACATGGTGACGAGCGCCTCCCGCGGAGAAGGGAAGAGCACCATCTGCGGGCTCGTCTCCATGGTCGCGGCGCGCATCTTCCGGCGGAAGACGCTGGTGATCGATGCCGATCTCAGGCGCCCGTCGCTGCACTCGTTGCTCGGCTTGAACCAGAGGCCCGGTCTGGCCGAGCTGATGGAAGGATCCGCGTCGGTCGAGGATGCCACCCGATCGACGCTCATCGGAACCCTGTCCGCGATTCCGAGCGGACGACCGACCAAATCCGTGGGGGACACGTATGACGATTTTGCGTTTCGCGAGCTCCTGGACCAGTTCCGCCCGCAGTACGACCTCATCTTCATCGACTGCCCGCCGGTCGTGCCCGTGATGGAACCGCTCCTGATCGCGGAGCACGTCGACGCGCTCCTCCTCGTGGCCATGGCCGGCGCGACGCAGGTGACGATGATCCGCCGCATGCGACAGATCCTGGCGCCGCTCGAGCCGAAGATCGCAGGCGCCATCCTGAACAACGCCACGGACGGCCTCCCCTACTACTACGACTACCGCTATTACGGGTACGAGTCGCCCAAGCCGAAACGCGTGCGTGAGATCCGCACGCCCGCCGCGAAGCCACCGGCTGCGGACGACGCCGCGGCACGGCATGTGGCCCGCGAGCGGGGAGGCGCCTGATGGCCGGACGGAACGGCGCCCGCGCGGCGGCGCGAACGAATCGGAACGGAGGCAGCCCGCTCCCGGGCTTCGAAGCGAAGGTGCAAAACGGCACCGCCCGGATCGGGATCATCGGGCTCGGCTACGTCGGGCTTCCCCTCGCGGTCGAGTTCGCGAAGAAGGGCTTCCGGGTCACCGGGTTCGAGATCAACAAGAAGCGCGTCGGCATCCTGAACTCGGGGCGCTCGTACATCCAGGACGTCCCCACGGCCGAGGTGCGGGAGCTGGTGAAGAGCGGACGCCTTCGCGCGACACTCGAATTCAACGAGCTCAAGGCGATGGACGTGATCGACATCGCGGTCCCCACGCCCCTCCGGAAGACGAAGGACCCGGATGTGTCCTACATCGTGGCCGCGGTCACCGAGATCGCGCCCCGGCTGAAGCGCGGGCAGCTCGTCGTGCTGGAGAGCACCACCTATCCCGGGACGACCGACGAGCTCGTCCGTCCCATGCTCGAAGAGGGCGGTCTCAAGGCGGGGCGCGACTTCTTCCTCGCCTTCTCGCCCGAGCGCGTGGACCCGGGCAATCCGACATATCAGACGAAGAACATCCCCAAGGTGGTCGGAGGTACTTCCCCCAACTGCACCCGCGCGGCCGCGCTCCTCTACGGAACGGTCATCGACCGGATCGTTCCGGTCCAGTCGACGCAGGTCGCCGAGACGGTCAAGCTCCTCGAGAACACCTTCCGCAGCGTGAACATCGGCCTCGTGAACGAGGTCGCGCTCATGTGCGACAAGATGAAGATCGACGTCTGGGAAGTGATCGACGCGGCCAAGACGAAACCGTTCGGCTTCATGCCGTTCTACCCGGGCCCCGGCCTCGGGGGCCACTGCATCCCGATCGATCCGTTCTACCTCTCGTGGAAGGCACGCCAGAGCGGCTTCGAGGCGCGTTTCATCGAGCTGGCCGGGCAGGTCAACGCGAGCATGCCGCACCACGTGGCGCGGCGCGTCGGCGAGGCGCTCAACACCAAGCGGAAGTCGGTCCGTGGGGCGCGCGTCCTCGTGCTCGGTATCGCCTACAAGGCGGAGATCGACGACGTGAGGGAGAGCCCGTCGCTCGACATCATCGAAACGCTCGCGAACGACGGAGCCAAGGTCGAGTACTCGGATCCGTTCGTCCCGTCGCTCGTGCACAACGGGCGGCGGTTCGCCTCCCGCCCGCTCACCCCCGCGACGCTCAAATCGGCGGACTGCGTGGTGATCGCGACGGCGCACAAGATGTTCGACTACGGTTTGGTCGCCAAGCACGCGCAAACCGTCGTCGATTGCCGGAACGTCCTCAAGGGACGCCGCACGCGCGGCGTCTTTAGGATCTAGGCGCCCGTGGCCCACTATCTCGTTACCGGGGGAGCGGGATTCATCGGCTCCCATCTCGCGGAGCGGCTCCTCAGGGACGGACACCGCGTTCGCGTGCTCGACAACCTCTCGACCGGCCGCGTCTCCAATCTCGAGGCGGTGCGCGCCGCGGGACCCGCCGATCGCCTCGAGTGGATCGAAGGGGACATCCGCTCGCTCGAGACCTGCCGCCGCGCCACTGCCGGCGTCGACTACGTCCTTCATCAGGCGGCGCTCGCGTCCGTGCCGCGCTCCATCGAGAACCCGATCGATTCGACCGCGGTGAACGTGGGCGGCACGCTGAATGTCTTCCACGCGGCCCGCGACAACGGCGTGAAGCGCGTGGTGGCGGCGTCCTCCTCGTCGGTCTACGGCGATGCCGCGACGCTCCCGAAGCACGAGGAGCAGCCGACCGCGCCTCTCTCCCCTTACGCCGCGAGCAAGCTGGCGGGGGAGATCTACGCGCGCGTGTACGCGGTCACGATGGGGCTCTCCACGGTGTCGCTCCGTTACTTCAACGTGTTCGGTCCGAGGCAGGACCCGAACTCCCAGTACGCCGCGGTCGTGCCGCGGTTCGTGACCGCGCTCCGGAACGGCCAGCGCCCGGTCGTCTACGGCGACGGACTCCAGAGCCGCGATTTCACCTTCATCGACAATGTCGTCGCCGCGAACCTGGCCGCCAGCACCGAAGGGCCCGGCCGCGGCGAGGCGATGAACATCGCCTGCGGCGACCGCTACACCCTGCTCCAGCTCCTCGACGTGATCGGCGGGCTCCTCGGCGTCACGCCCGATCCCGAGTTCCAGCCCGCGCGTCCGGGGGACGTGAAGCACTCCCAGGCGTCGATCGAGCTCGCCCAGCAGCTGATCGGCTACAAGCCGGCCGTGGGCTTCGAAGAGGGCCTCGCCCGGACCGTCGAGTCCTTCCAGCCGGCCGGCTGATGGCGCCGCCGACCACGGCGGTCGCGTCCGTGACGATTGCGGAGGCGCCGCTCGACGGCACCGGCTGGGCCGATTACGCCGCCGCGCATCCCGCCGCGACCTTCTTCCATCAGCCCGGTTGGCTCGAGGTCGTGCGGCGCACGTTCGGATACCGGCACGCCTCCATCCTCGCCCGGCGCGACGGACGCGTGGTCGGGTTCCTGCCGCTCTTCCTCGTGCCCACGCTCCCGTGGGGCCGCTCGCTCATCTCGACGCCGCAGGCGGTCTACGGCGGCCCGATCGCGGACGACGACGAGGCGCGGTCCGCTCTGGTCGACCACGCGGCGCGGTTTGCGGAAGGACGCGGCGCGTCGTTCCTCGAGCTTCGAAACGAGACCCCGATCCCTGGGCTCGCGGGGAAGGATCTCTACGTCACCTTTCGCCGACCCATCCTTCCCGATGCCGAACAGAACATGGCGGCCATCCCGCGCAATCAAAGACGCAGCATTCGCGTCGCGCAGAAGCACGGCCTCACGGCACGCGTGGGGGGCGGCGATCTCCTCGACGGCTTCTACCACGTCTACTCCGAGAGCGTGCGCAATCTGGGAACGCCTGTCTTCCCGCGGGCTCTCTTCGCGAACGCGCTCGAGCGCTTCGGCGAGGATGCGTTCATCCTGGGAGTCGAGAAGGGTGACCGGCTCCTCTCGGCCGTGCTCACGTTCCGCTGGCGCGACCAGATCCTTCCGTACTACGGCGGCGCGACCCGGGAGGGAATCCAGTACGCGACGAACGACTTCATGTACTGGAGCCTCCTCCTGAACGGGATGGAGCGTGGCCTCCGCGTCTTCGACTTCGGGCGGAGCAAGGTCGACAGCGGCTCGTACCATTTCAAGCGCCACTGGGGCTTCGAGCCGACTCCGCTCGCCTACCAGTACCATCTGCCCCGGGGGAAGGCGCTGCCGGACCTGAGCCCGCGGAACCCGAAGTTCTCCGTCGCGATCCGCGTGTGGCGGAAGCTGCCGCTCAAGCTCACGCAGTGGGTCGGACCGCACCTGGTGCGCTACTTCCCGTGAACATCCTCTATCTCTGCCATCGGATTCCGTTCCCCCCGGACAAGGGGGACAAGATCCGCTCCTACCACCAGATCGAATCGCTGGGAGCGCGCCACCGCGTCCACGTCGCGACCTTCGTCGATTCGATCGAAGACGAGCGGCACGTGCCGGAGCTTCGGGAGCGGTGCACGAGCCTCGTCGTGGACCGGCGCACCGCGGCCACCAACCTCACGCGCGCCGCGGGCGCGCTCCTGACGGGCGATCCCTTCTCGGTGGCCTGCTTCCGGTCGACGCGCATCGCCCGCGGCGTGGACCGGGCGCTTCACGAGGAGGGGATCGATCTCGCGCTCGTCTTTTCGTCGGGGATGGCGCAGTACGTGGAGCGGGCTGACGGCATCGCGCGGGTGATCGACTTCGTCGACGTCGATTCCGAGAAGTGGCGCGCCTACGCCGCGCGCGACCGGGGGCCGCTCCGGCTGATCTACGCCCGTGAGGCGGACCTCCTGCTTCGTCACGACGCCCGGATCGCGCGCGCGTTCGACCAGTCGGTCTTCGTCTCCGAAACCGAGGCGGCTCTCTTCCGCGAGCGAACCGGCGCCGGCAACGTCGCGGCGATTCCGATGGGGGTCGATCTCGACTACTTCGAGCCGGCGCCCGAGCCCGCTACGGACCCGAGCCTCGTTTTCGTCGGCATGATGAGCTACATGCCCAACGTCGACGCCATGCGGTTCTTCGTGCGGGACGTGCTGCCGCTCGTCCGGCGCGAAGTTCCGAACGCCAGGCTTCACATCGTGGGACGGGAGCCGGTGGCAGCCGTGCGGGATCTCGCGGATCCGCCTCACGTCGTCGTGACCGGCGCGGTTCTCGATGTGCGGCCGTATCTTCGCGAGGCCGCCGTCGCCATCGCCCCGTTCCGCATCTCCCGCGGAATGCAGAGCAAAGTCCTCGAAGCCATGGCGTCGGGACTCCCGGTCGTGGGTACGCGGCTCGCCTTCCAGGGA
>Ga0111538_10001904_pt1 | contig 29233 bp, 25 predicted proteins | sample SoiMethybrSBSTD1_FD_79669 | JGI IMG/M metagenome (GOLD analysis project Ga0111538, IMG submission 79669) | Bulk soil microbial communities from a Populus tree surrounding site in Tennessee, USA - Soil MetaG P. TD hybrid SBSTD1 (version 2)... | ecosystem: Environmental > Terrestrial > Soil >... | reverse complement strand
GCAGTCACGGGTGCCCGCGAGCGCCAGCAAACACGCTTTGCGGCGCTTGGCGTCAGGAGCGTACGCACGAACTCGGCATGCTCGGGGGCGCTGCTGGAGCAGGTGGCCATGCCCGACGAGGCCGGCGTGGCTTTGTTGCGCCAGGCTTCAGAAGCTCTGCAGCTCTCCGCCCGCGGCTTCCATCGTACCCTGCGCGTTGCCCGCACGCTCGCGGATCTCGACGACACCGAACATGTTTCGCGCGCGCACGTGGCCGAGGCGCTCAGCTACCGCGGCGAGGCACTGCGCCGGCAGCGGGCAGCGTGAGGCCGGTTGACCGCGCCGGCCTGTGCGCCGAAAGTCTTGCTTCGTTGCCGCCTCGCGCCCCGAGACCCCCGCCACATGACGATTGCCGCTGCCGGCACCGCGCCCAACCGCACGCTCCTCGGCATCCTGTTCATGCTGGCGTCGAGCACGCTGTTTCCCATCATGAACGGGCTCGTCCAGGTGCTGAGCGCCCGCTACAGCTCCGAGCAGCTGGTATGGGCGCGCACGTCCTCGCACCTCGTCTTCATCCTCGCGCTGTTCGGCCCCACTCTCGGGCTTGCCGTGATCCGCACCACACAACTCAAGTGGCAGCTCGCCCGCACGATGGTGCATCTGGGCTCGATGCTCTGCTTCTTCAACGGCGTCAAATACCTGGAGCTCGCCAAGGCCTCCTCCATCAGCTTCACGACACCGTTTGTCGTCGCACTGCTGGCTTGGCCCATTCTCGGCGAGCGCATGCCGCCGGCACGGCTCGTGGCGGTCTGCGTGGCCTTCGCCGGGGTGTTGATCGTCATCCGCCCCGGCACCAGCGTGTTTCAGTGGGCCTCGCTGCTGATCCTCGGCAGCTCGACGTGCTACGCGCTCTACCAGATATTCACGCGCCGCGTGGCTGGCCACGACCTGCCTGAGACATCCGCCGCCTACAGCGCGCTCGGCGGCACGGTGCTGATGTCGATCGCAGTGCCATTCTTCTGGAGCGCGATCGCATCGTGGGCCGATGCTCTGATTCTATTCTCGCTCGGCATCATCGGCGGCATCGGCCACTACTGTGTGGCCCGGGCGATGACCTACGCCCAGGCCAACCTGCTCGCTCCCTTCATGTACTGGCAGATGGTCGGTGCCGTGGTCATCGGTTACATGATCTCTGGCCAACTGCCGGATTTGGCCACTTGGATCGGCACCGCGATCATCAGCGGTGCGGGCTTCTATATCGCCTGGCGCGAGACCCGCAGGTCGTCGCCCGCCCCTGCGGCACCTGCATAGGCGAAGGCGGCGCCGTTCCGCCGCTACTTGGACGCTTGCGTGCGCTGCGCCAGCCATATCCCACCGAGCACCAGCACGAGCGCCAATCCATGGAAGGGTGCGAAGGGCTCGTTGATCAGGACTACGGCCATCGCGGCGGCGAACACCGGCACCAGATTGATGTAGACGCCGGCTCTCCCGGGACCGATCAGGTCGACTCCGCGCAGATAGAATATTTGCGCCAGGCACGATGGGAAGATCGCCACCCAGGCAGTGATGAGCAGGCCGGTGAGCGTTGGCAACTCGAAGCCCATGGCTAGTCCTTCAGCGATCACCAGCGGCACCGAGGTAACAGCGGAGATCAGCGCCAGCAGCGTGAAGAACGCCGTGCCCGGCATGCTCGGCCGGTCGCGCAGTCCCACGGTATAGGCCGCATAGAGTGCGCACGCCGCCAGCATCGCCAGATCGCCCCAGTTGAGGTCGACGCCGAGAACCTGCAGGGGTGCTCCGCGGGTCGCCACCACGACAACGCCCATCGCCGTTATCAGGACGCCGGCCTGCTGCACTAGGCTCGCGCGCGTGCCGTGGGCCAGGTAGGCGCCGGTCAACACGAATATCGGCATCGAACCCTGCAAAATGCCGATGTTGATCGCGCTCGTGTAGTGGGCGGCGACGTAGTAGAGCGCGTTGAAGCCGGTCATTCCGAGCGCCGCGAGCACCACGATGCTGCCGAGCTGCGGCTTGACCTGCGGCCAATGTTTGCGGACCTCACGGCCATAGACCGGCCAAAGCGCCGCGAGCACCAGCACCCAGCGCAGAAACGTCAGCATGAACGGGGAAATCTCACCGACTGCAAGCCGGCCGGCCACCGTGTTGCCGGCCCAGAAGATAGCCGCCAGCGTCAGCAGCAGACTGGGCCAGCGATAGAAGCGGTCCGTCAGAGGTCCGAGAGCGACGGCCATGGGCTCGCATTGTCCAGGGTGGGTCTGCTGCTACGCGAGGGGCACCTAGCACACCCTGTGAGCAGGTGCACGCGTGCTGGAGGTGATGGCAGCGCTGCGTGGGAGGCAATCCGATAACACTGGCGGCCCAAAACCGCCTGGTTCAGCCCCCGGCGATTTGTGGCAGGATGTGCACGTCGCTGTCGGGCCCGATCTCCTGGAACAGCGCGTCCTGGTAGATCTGCCCGTCGATGGCAACGGCCGAGCCGGTTTCGAGGTGCGGCAGCAATTCCGGGAACTGCTTGCCGAGCTTGGCAAACAGCTGCCTTACGTTGGCGGCGTCCACGTCGATCTGGGTAAGCCCACCCGTGAACTGGCGCAGGTTGCCGATCAGCGTTACGCGCGCCATGGCGCCGATGCCTCCGCTGCCTGTTGCTTCGCGCGCCGCGGTGCCGGTTGGACAATGCCGCACATTGGCGCCCGATTTGGCAGTAGCATGGTGGGTGCGACCGCAACAACCCCGCTCCGCCTCCCAATGCACGCGAAGACGAGACCTGCAATGCCGTTGCGGCGCACGGAGGCCAGGAGTGCGACACGTCGGGCCGGGGCGGCGGTCCTGCTGCCGCCGGTATTCGATGCGTGGTTTCGCCGGCGCGGCTGGCATTTGCGAGAGCATCAGGCAGCCTTGCTGGAGAAGGTGTCGCAAGGGCGCTCGGCGCTCCTCATCGCGCCGACAGGGGCGGGAAAGACACTTGCCGGGTTCCTGCCGAGCCTGACCGATCTCGCCGGCAGACCTGGCGTTCGCGGAGAGCGCAGCATCCATACCCTCTACATCTCGCCGCTCAAAGCTCTCGCCGCGGACGTGGAGCGCAACCTGCTCGTGCCCGTAGCGGAGATGAGGTTGCCTGTCCGCGTCGAGACAAGAACCGGCGACACCTCCACCTCGCGCAAGGCGCGCCAGCGACACCGCCCGCCCGACATCCTGCTCACGACGCCCGAGCAGGTTGCACTGCTGCTCTCCCATGGCGACGCACCGCGGATGCTCGGCGGCCTGCGGACCGTGATCCTCGACGAGCTGCACGCCCTCGCACCGACCAAGCGGGGCGACCTGCTTTCGCTCGATCTCGCCCGACTGGCGACGCTGGCCCCCGACGCCCGGCGCATCGGCCTCTCGGCCACGGTTGCGAGGCCGAGCGAACTCAGAGCCTATCTCTCACCGCAGACGCGGAGCGAGGCGACGCTGCTCGCCGACGTCGTGCGGGCCGAAGGCGGGGCCAGGCCCGAGATCAGCATTCTCGAAACCGAGCAGCCGCTGCCCTGGGCCGGTCACACTACACGCTATGCCGCCCCCGACATCCTCGCCGCCATCGCCCGCCACAAGCTTTCGCTGATATTCGTCAATACCCGCAGCCAGGCCGAGCTCATGTTCCAGGAGCTTTGGCGCCTCAACGAGAAAAATCTGCCGATCGCGCTGCATCACGGCTCGCTCGACGCTGCCCGCCGGCGCAAGGTGGAAGCTGCCATGGCCGCCGGGGCGCTGCGGGCGGTCGTCGCCACCTCGACGCTCGACCTCGGCATCGACTGGGGCGATGTCGATCTCGTCATCAATGTCGGGGCGCCCAAGGGTGCGAGCCGGCTGATCCAGCGCGTCGGCCGTGCCAACCACCGGCTCGACGAGGCGTCGCAGGCCTACCTCGTCCCATCCAATCGCTTCGAAGTGCTGGAGTGCCAGGCGGCCATGGATGCGGCAAGCGCTGGAGACCATGACGCGACAAGCCATCGCACCGGCGCGATCGACGTACTGGCGCAGCACGTGTGGGGCACGGCCTGCGCGGGCCCCTTCGATCCCGATACCCTCTACGACGAGGTGCGCACGGCCGCTCCTTATGCCCACCTCGCGCGCGAGAAGTTCGACCGCGTCGTCGAGTTCGTCTCCACGGGCGGCTATGCACTCAAGGTCTACGAGCGTTTCGCGCGCCTGCGACCGACGGCTGACGGCCGCTTGCGGCTCTCGCATCCGCGCCTCGCCCAGCAATACCGCATGAACGTCGGCACCATCGTCGAGGCGCCGATGATCAAGGTGCGGCTCGTCGGCCGGGGGCACGGGCGGCGCAAGCCCGGCGCCGCACGTCTGCTGATCGGCGGGCGCGTGCTGGGCGAGCTCGAGGAATACTTCATCGAGCAGCTCTCGGTCGGCGACACCTTCGCGTTCGCCGGCAACGTGCTGCGCTTCGAGGGCCTGCTGGACACGGAAGCGTTCGTGACGCGCACGGTCGATCCCGAACCGATGGTGCCCTCCTATGAGGGCGGCAAGTTTCCACTCTCGACGCATCTTGCCCGCCGCGTGCGCCGCATGATCGCCGATCGGCGCCAATGGCTGGCGCTGCCGGAGCCGGTCGGCGAATGGCTCGCGATCCAGAGCGAACGCTCGACGGTGCCGGATGCCGAGGAGGTTCTGGTCGAAACCTTCCCCCGCGGTTCCAGGCATTTCCTCGCTGTCTATCCGTTCGAGGGCCGCCTAGCCCACCAGACTCTCGGCATGCTGCTGACGCGGCGGCTGCACCGGCTCGGCGCCAAGCCTGTCGGCTTCGTCGCCAACGATTACGCGCTGGCCGTGTGGGCGCGCGAGGACATGGCCGCGCTGGAGCGCGCCGGCACGCTCGACATCGGCCAACTGTTCGCCGAGGACATGCTGGGCGACGACCTCGATGCCTGGCTCGCCGAGTCGAGCCTCATGAAGCGCACCTTTCGCGTCAACGCCGTGATCGCCGGCCTGATCGAGCGGCGGCATCCCGGCAAGGTCAAGAGCGGCCGGCAGGTTACGATCTCGACCGATCTCATCTACGACGTATTGCGCAAGCACGACCCTCGCCACATCCTGCTCGAGGCCGCCTGGGCCGATGCAGCAACGGGTCTTTTGGATATCGGCCGGCTCGGCGATTTTCTCCGACGCGTCAAGGGGCATATCCGCTACACAGCACTCGACCGCGTCACGCCTCTGGCGGTGCCGGTGCTGCTGGAGATCGGCCAGGAGCTGGTGTATGGCGGCGGGATAGCGGACGACATTCTGCGCGAGGCGGCGGACGACCTCGTGCGCGAGGCGATGCAGCGGGGGTAGAGGATGCTCGGAGGTGGGTCGCGAGACGCCGGCAAAGCGGCGCTCAACCTTGGCGTGATCTCCTCCTCCCTTGTGAAGGAGGGTCAGGGAGCGGGGGACTCCCGAACATCTCCCGTTGGGCTTTCCCCCGCCCCTCTGCCCTCCCCGCAAGGGGGAGGGGAATCGCCTCAAGGGCGGCGAGGGGAAACGGCCGCCATCTCCCTGTGCGGCGCGCAACTTATGGCCGACAGCTCCGGTGCGCTCTACTGGCCGGCCGAGGCCGCGCTGCTGGTCGCCGACTTGCACCTTGAGAAGGGCTCCTCGCTCGCCAGCCGCGGCGTCATGCTGCCGCCCTACGACACACGCGAGACGCTTGCGCGCCTCGCCGAGGCGATCGGACGCTTCGATCCCGCGCGCGTCATTGCCCTGGGCGATAGCTTCCACGATACGGACGGCACCCGCCGCATCGCCGGGGACGATCTCGATTGCCTGCGCGGGCTGCAGAAGGGCCGCACGTGGACCTGGATCCTGGGCAACCATGATCCGCAAATCTCCCCAATCGCCGGTGGGACGTTCCAGGACATGCTGACGCTTGGCGCGCTCACCTTGCGGCACGAGCCGGCACAGGCGCCGGCCAGGGGCGAGATCGCAGGGCATCTGCATCCGACCGCCCGGCTGTCTCACAACGGCGCCTCGATCCGGCGGCCGTGCTTCGTCGGCAATGAGAGCCGCCTGGTGATGCCGGCTTTCGGCGCCTTCACCGGAGGCCTGAACGTGCTGGACGCGGCATTCCGTCCGCTTTTTGCCGGCACAGATTTCACCGTGTGGATGCTGGGCGACCAAGCGCTCTATTGCGTTCCCACCCGCCGCCTCAGTGCGGATTGACGCACCGATACCCGATCAGCGCGACAGCTTTGCAGCCACCTCGCGCTCCACCTCACGCAATCGGGCCGACCATGCCGCCAGCCTGGATGACACCAGATTGGCCTGCGATCGCAGAATGACGCCATCGTCCAGCACCTTGAGGCCATTGGCGCGCAGGGTCGCTCCCGTGGTGGTGATGTCGACGATCAACTCGGCCTGATGCGCCGCCGGTGCACCCTCCGTTGCGCCAAGGCTCTCGACCAGGCGATAGCCGGTCACTCCCTTCTGAGAGAAGAACCGGCGCGCGAGATTCATGTACTTGGTGGCGACGCGGACGCGGCGTCCGTGGACGCGCCGGAAGCTCACGGCCATCTCCTCCAGGTCCGCCATGCGTCGCACATCGAGCCACGCTGCCGGCACGGCAACGACGACATCGGCAAAGCCGAACCCGCAGGGTTTGAGGAAGTCGACGCGCGCGTCGCAGTCCGCCATCGTCTCGCGCAGCAGATCTTCTCCCGTGATGCCGAGGTGCGCAGCGCCCGTCTTCAAAAATTGCGCTATCTCCGAGGAGGAGACGAAGTTGACCTCCACATCGGGCAACCCCGCGATCTCGCCGCGGTAACCGCGCGCAGAGCCCGACTTGGCGACGACGAGCCCCGCCTTCGCCAGCATGTCGGCGCACTGCTCCATCAGGCGGCCTTTGGAAGGCAGGGCGAGGACGAGCTTGTCGCTCAAGCCGCACCCCCATTGAGCACGGCCAGCAGCCGCTCCGTGTGGATGCACGATCCTACCGCCGGCACGGGCGCGGGCGCGCCGACGTCCACCATCAGGCTGTCGTAGCGTCCGCCGCCGGCGACCGAGCTCTGGGCGCCCAGTCGCGGGGTGATGATCTCGAAGACGAAGCCGGTGTAGTACTCGAGGTTGCGGCCGAACTCGGCGGCGAACATCGCGCCGTCAAGATCGACGCCGGCTCTTTCAATCAGGTCGAGCCGGCGCTGAAACACCCCGAGGGCCGCCGAGACGTCGACCCCATGCCGCTCAACCAGACCTTGCAGCATGCTCGCCGCCTCGGAGGCTGGCGCCTTCACCGCGACGTAGTTCTCGATCAACCGCGCTATGGCCGGGGCGAGCGGCGTCTCGCGGGCGTCTGCCGCCTCTGCGAGCAGACGCTCGGCGATCTCGGCCGACGTGCGCGTGCCGACCAGCTCGATCCCGGAGCGCTCCAGGTAATCTTCGAGCCGAGCCTGCGCCTCCCGGCGATCAGCGCCGTCCGGCAGCTCAAGGAGCTCGCGCGGTAGGTCGTGCGCCTGGAGCGCCTCGCGCGAGGAGAGGCGCGCAAGCTCGGCGCGAAATGCCTCCGGCCGCCAGAAGTGATGGCGCAGCTGCCGCCGCCAGCGTGCCGGCATCGAAAGCGCGCCGAGCAGCGCGGAGAAAAGCCCGAGGTCGCCAATCCGCAGCTGGAAGTCGCGCAAGCCGGCCTCGCGCAACGCCCCGACGATGAGAGCAAGCACGGCCGCATCATCCTGCTCGCGGTCCGGCGCGGCGAACGACTCGATGCCGGCCTGGCGGAACTCGCTGGGGTGTACGCCCGTCGCGCCGCCCGGCTGATAACGGAAGGCCGGCCCGTTGTAGCAGTAGCGCGCGGGCACGCCGCCGGCGGGATGCCGGGCAAGGTGGAGCCGGCAGGTTGGGACGGTGAGATCGGGACGCAGGCACAGCTCCTCCCCGTCCGGATCGGTGAAGACGTAGGTGCGCGCGCGCAGAGCTTCGCCGATGACATCGAGGAACAGTCCGGCCGGCTGGATGATGGCGGGCGCGATCTGCTCGTAGCCGGCGCGCACGAACGTGCCCATCAGGCACTGCGCCTGGGCCTCAAGGGCTTCCATCTGCTGTGCGGCTTCTGCAGGCATGGGTTACCGCCCCTCTGCCCCGGAATTCGCGCACGTGAGTATCCAGGACCCAGTGGTTGAGCGCGATCGGCGCGGCCCCTGGGTCCCGGCGCTCCGCGCTGACGCGCTCCGGCCGGGATGACAGCCATCCATTGATCCTAGTCCTTGTGCCGCGCCAGCAGCTCGCGCACGGCCTCCACCATGCGCGCCTCGGGCACCGAAAACTGCGCGGGGCGACCCTCGCGCCACTGAGCGTGGTCGCTGATGCTGGCGGCAGCCTTGGCGCCCTCGATCAGGTCCTTGATCTGCACCTCGCCCTTGGCGTGCTCGTCTCCGCCCTGGATGACGACGCACGGGCTGCCGCGGCGGTCGGCGTATTTCATCTGCGCCTTCATGCCGGCAGTGCCCAGGTACATCTCGGCACGGATGCCGGCCTGGCGCAGCGTCTGTGTCAGCTTCTGGAAGCGCGGCAGCTCGCCCTTGTCCATCACCAGCACGACCACAGGGCCGCGGGAGATCATCGGCTTGCCCTCGTTCAGTGCGGCGAGCGCTGCCTGCAAGCGCGAGACGCCTATCGAGAAGCCGGTGGCCGGCACCTTCTGGCCCAGAAACCGCTCAACGAGCCCGTCGTAACGCCCGCCGCCACCTACGGAGCCGAAGCGCACTGTCTGGCCGTCCTCGTTGACGACGGGGACGGTGATCTCGGCCTCGAAGACGGGGCCGGTGTAATACTCGAGGCCGCGCACGACCGAACTGTCGACCCTGATCCGCTCTGGGCCATAGCCGGCCGCAACACAGAGCCTGCTGATCTCGGAAAGCTCCAAGCTGCCTTCGCGCCAGCTTAACGAGTCATTCAACCGCTGCATCGTTGCGTCATCAAACGCGGGCCCTCCGTCGCGGGAGGTGTCGAACATCTGCAATACGGCCCTGGCCTGCCAATCCGCAAGCCCGGCGCCCTTGGTGAAATCGCCGCTTTCATCCCTGCGCCCGGGACCAAGCAGCTGGCGCACGCCATTGATGCCCAGGCGATCGAGCTTGTCGATTGCCCGCATGACCGTCAGCCGCCGCGCCGCGTTCATCTCGCCTGCAAGTCCGGCCGCCTCCAGGACGCCGTCGAGCACCTTGCGGTTGTTCACTTTGATGATGTAGTCGCCGCGCTTGATCCCCAGTGCCTCCAGCGTATCTGCGGCGAGCATGCAAATCTCGGCGTCGGCGGCGATGTTGTCGGTGCCGACGGTGTCGGCGTCGAACTGCGTGAACTGGCGAAAACGGCCGGGCCCCGGCTTCTCGTTGCGCCACACAGGACCCATCGCATAGCGCCGGAAGGGCTTGGCCAGCTTGTCGAAATTCTGGGCGACGTAGCGGGCGAGAGGGGCGGTGAGGTCATAGCGCAGAGAGAGCCACTGTTCGTCCTCGTCCTGGAACGAGAACACGCCCTCGTTGGGCCGGTCCTGGTCGGGCAGGAACTTGCCGAGCGCGTCGGTGTACTCGATCGCCGGCGTCTCCAGCGGCTCGAAGCCGTAGGACTCATAGACATCGCGGATCGTCGCCAGCATGCGCTGCAAGCCGCGAACGTCGTCCGCGGACGTATCGCCCAGCCCCCGCGGAAGCCTCGCCTCGGGGCGCGTATCCTTGTTCGTCTTGGCCATGGCCGCCGCGAAAAGCCGCTGAAATTTTCGGGCCTTATAGCCGATCGAGGGCGGAGCGCAAAGCGTGCGCGTCAGAACCTGAAGCCGTAGCGCACGCCGATGTTGTCCATGCCCTCGTTATAATCGGCCAGCGAGGCGTTCGACGTGTGCTCGAAGTAGATCGACAAGCTGTGACGCTCGCCAATGCGCACACCGATCTCGAAGGGGATATGGAACAGCACGCGCGAGCCGAGCGCCTTCCGGTTGGGGTCGGTGGGGTCCAGGTTGCCGTCGTGGAAAGCTGCACCCAGTCCCAGCCCGAAGAACAGGCCGGCTGGTCCCTCGATCTCCCAGCGGGCATCGATGTAGCCCTTGCTGGTATAGCCACTCGTGCTGACTGAGCTGCCGATCGCCGGCCGCAGGGTGCCGCCGAGGATCGGGAACCCGGTGCCAAGCAGCACTTCCGCGTTGATATCAGCGCCGTGCTCGAGCTGAAATCCGCTCCAGAGATGAGGGACATCGTGCGCGAGCACGCCTGCCCTGATCTCGATGCCGCGCAGTTGCAAGGGTTCCTGGGCAGCGGCAGACCCGGCGGCGCCAACTAGGACCGCCAATGCCACAGATGTGAGCCGCGTGGGTACCAAGCGCCTTGCGCGTCCATGCCGTCCAGTTCGTCTTGAGTCGCCAGCAGGAGGAGGACGTGATTGTGGCGGGCGCACGGCTCGGGCGATGCACCCAGCCGTGCCCGCTATCCTAGCCCCCGAAGCGGTAGCCGTAACGCAAGCCGATCGCATCGAGGCCTTGGTTCCTGGCGGCGGTCGAGGCGTTGGAGATGTGCTCGTAGTAGATCGAGATGCTGTGGTTCTGGTCGTAGCGGATACCGTATTCGAAGCTGTCGTGGAACAGCCAGCGACGCCCGAGTTGCTTGTAGTTCGGGTCGGCGGTGAAAGTCTCGCCGTCGTGAACAGCCACGCCAAGGCCAACGCCGAAGTAGGTCGCATTGGCGAACTCGCGGTACCATCGCAACGATGCATAGGCCTTGCTGGTATAGCCGTCGAAATTGAACGTGCCGCCGACGACGGGGTGCAGCGAGCCGCCCCAGAAGGAGACGATCGGCACAAACTGTAGTTCGGCGTTGATGTCGACGTTGTAGGGCTCCTTGTTGAAACCGCTCCACATGTAGGGCACGTCGTGCCCCAGCGCGCCGATCTTCAGCTCGTGGAAGGGAACAAAGCTACCTACGCCCCGATCGACGGTTGTGTCCGCGGTGGCCGCCGAACCGGCCAACAGCACACAAAGGAACGCCAGTGCAGCCGCGTACCACATCAACCTTACCGCGGAACTTCGACGGTCAATGGATATCTGTTTGGCGGTGCACAAGCGATGGCCCGCAGGTCACACCCAATCGTTGCGGTGCTTTTCCGGCAGGTGCGTGGCCAAAATGCCGCGCGGCGTCGCGCTGTTGCCTTCGTCAGTTCCCGCTGTCGCGAGCAGGCGCCGTGCGGCGGCGTGTGCCTTGCCGGATCGGCGGTGAGGGCGCGGCTGCCGAGCCGCCAAGGGGCCGCTTCAGATAAGCGAGATTGTTGCTCGTGATGGCGACCAGCTCCCACCCCTCCTTGCCGGCTGCGTTCAGCAGATCGATATCGTCCGCCCTCGGAGGCACATCGCCCAGGTTGCGCTTGGCGTACTCCCACTGCGACATCGCCGCCCCCCTAGTCACGACAGTCTCCGCGTGCCGCTCTGGCCCAAGCGCAATGATGACGGCCACTGGCGCCTGCGCGCCAATACCTCGGGTTCGGTGGGCTCGCGTAGATGTCGCAACGGCTGGCCGCCATCAGGCGCCGACGCCGATGGGCCGACAATCGGGAAGACCGTTCCCGGCAAGCGCCGGTCGGTCCAAAGCTAACGGGCGGAGGGCTCAAAGGCAGCTCGGAACTTGCGAAGCGACGCTAACGGAGCGACGCGAAGTGTCGAATGCATGCTAGGGCCGCAGCCAGACTGCAGCCAGCAAGCAAGGCTAGCGATCTAGCCGCGTATTCCCGGCTAGGGTGACGCAACGATCGGGGATGGCTGGCCTGCGCACTCCATCCTGCCAAGAGCACAACCGAGTGTTAAGATAGTGCCATGACGACGATTATCGTCCACGACCTGGGAGAGCCGTGGGACTTGTCGCTGCCGTCGCTGCGGCGGCGGCTGGATTGTCCCTCGGACGTCTCCGACCTTGCTGAGTTTGCGGTGAACGTCCGGGGCTTCGTGGCTCTCTGGACCCGCGATCCCAGGACCATCGAGCTGCGATTCCGGCCGAGCATCGTCAATCCCGTCGCAATCGTGAAGGCTGCAGAGTTCTTGGGCGAGCGCGACGGTGTTCGCGTGATCATGAAGTCGAGCGAGGATCCGCCACCCTTTCTCGGCGACAGGGATCGCTCGATCGCGCACCTGACGGGACGCGCGACGGACGCCCAGAGCACGCGCAAAGCCGATTTCCTGGCCCGACGCTACCTGCTCCCGTCGGCCGCGCTCGACGCGGATTTCGCACGCATCCTGGAAGTGTGGAAGGCCTCTCCTCGGTCGAAGAACTCGTGTCTGATCGAGGCCGTGCGCGCAGCCTCCGGCGGGCGATATCTGGAAGTCGTGCCTAATTACGCGTCCGACCGACTCGTCATCGACAAGGTCGGTGATGGATACAGTCTCTACGGTAAAGGCTGGAGATCGGTCGCTGTCGGCGGCCGCTTCGAGGATATGCCCGATTTCGAGTATGCTCGCTGGGCTGCGCGAGCCTATCGCGACGCTTCGCGCATCCGGGAGCCGATCGTGGAGGACGTCGCAGCGACGGTCGACCTGCCCCCCGCGGGCCGCATGCTGCTCACCTACCGGCGGGTTATCCTGCCGCTCGGCAGGAGCGAGCGACCCGCGCTCCTGCTAGGCGCTACGCTTGGCCAGAAGGTCACGCGTCTCGGGCTCGAAGCGTGCGATGAAGCGGGCGACGTCGTTCAGTAGCTGCGACGACTGCATCCACATGAAAGCGAAGCGCACATTGCCGAGCGGCGAGTTGGTGACGCGGATGTCCCAGTCGACATGCGTGTAGCCCGTTCGCCGCGTCATGCCCCCCGCCACCACCCCCTCCGACATCATCGCCACGATGTAGTCCATGTTCCAATGCGCGTACGCGTACGCACGCGACAGGATCGGAATGATGGTCGAGAGTTGCTTGCCGCGATAGTCGGGGTGGTACCAGGCGGCGCCCGAGAACACGACGCGTCCGCTAACGGAGCGCGCCGTCTTGGCGGTCACCTCGCAGGTCTCGCCGGGCCGTTTGGATCTTTCGGGCTGCGCATACATGAGACGCAAACTCTCGGCCAGCTCGTGGAAGTTCGTGCCCCGCAAATCGAAGAGCCGCCCCGAGTGCGTGGCCACTACCTTACCGTGTCGATCGCGGCCCAGGATGCAAAACGCCTCGTCGTCGGCGATCGCGTTGTGGCGGACGTCGTAGGTCGGAAACAGCGGCAGCCAGCTGTCGCGGTTCTCCTCGTTGACCTTTACAAGCTCTCCCATGTCGGCGAACGACAGCGTCAGGCCGCGCGAGCGCGCCGCAGCGTCCGCGAGCAGGAAGAAGCGGCCCAGAACATGGGGCGGTCCGTGGTCGATGGTCAGGTGGTTGATAAGCGGCGTGGTGCCGGGCAGGGTCGCGGTCACGGGCGTTTCCCCCTAATTAAGGTTGGGAAACTGAGTATGTCGGCAGAAATGAGAAGGGAGTAAGGTTGCAGGTCCCGCCGCGGAATGGCATAAGGCCCAAAAGCTGCGCCTTGGGCGGAAAATGCTTGGAACTCAACGCCTAAGCGTTGCTCGACGAACGAGGTAGCCCGAATGGTCAAATCCGAGGCAGTGGCCAGACGCAGGTCGTCCGCCAGTCCTGAGCGAGACCAGGACGCCCGCCGCGACACCGTCTCGCCGCGCAAGCCGACCGCGGTCGACCGCCACGTCGGCAAGCGCCTGCGGCTCTTGCGTCAAATCCGCGAGGTGAGCATGGAGAAGCTCGCCGGGATTGTCGATGTCGCCCCCCAGCAGATCCAGAAGTACGAGGTCGGCGAGACGCGGATCAGCGCCTCGCGCATCTTCGAGCTCTCGAAGATTTTCAACGTGCCGCTGTCGTGGTTCTACGACGACCTGCACACGGCCGCAGCCGCCGAGATGGAGGCGCGCATCCGTCACTTCGAAGCTTCCCCTGCGTATGCTCAGACTCTTTCGCACGAGACCGCGGAAGCCTCGCAAGAGGAACTGCTTGCAGCCTACTATGCGCTGCTGACGCCCGAAATGCGCCAGAAGCTCATCGATATCGCACGTGTGCTTTCCGAAGTCGCAGTGAAGCAGGCCAGATAGCGTCGGCCCGTGCGGTTCGCCGCTAGGCCCTGCGCGTGCCCATGTAATGCAGGACGATCTCGCGCTCGTACAGGCTGTCGCGGTGCTCGACGAGATAGATTGCCTGCCAGGTGCCGAGCACCATCTTGCCCTCCATCACCGGCACACCAAGGCTTGCCGCGGTCAGCATTGCGCGGATGTGGGCCGGCATGTCGTCAGGCCCTTCGACGCTGTGGCGATAGGGGTGCTGCCGCGGCGCCAGCCGGTCGAGCGCATCGGCGAGGTCGCGCAGCACGTCGGGATCCGCGTTCTCCTGGATGGTGAGAGATGCCGACGTGTGGCGCACGAACAGCGTCAGCAGCCCCTCTTGCGCGCCGATGGCCGCGAGCCATGCCGCCACCTCACGCGTCACGTCGCGGAAGCCCGGTCCGTGCGTTGCTGTCCGGAGGCTGTGATGAGCCTGCGCCAGCATCCTAGAGCGAGCCGTCGCTATTCTTGAAGCTGCGGATACGGTCACGGAACTTGCGCATCATGCGCTCGACATAATCCATCGCCCGGTCGACCTCCTCTTCGCTCGGCACCTGGAACCGAGGGCCGCTCCTGCCGGCGCGCCTGTCCGGACTTCCGGGATCGGGCAGGGCCAGAAGCTCCTCGAGCCGCCGAATAGTGCCTTGCAGCTCCTTGTTCTCGCTCTCGAGCCGGGAAATCTCGCCCTGCAGCGCGCGGCGGTCGTCGGGCACCGCCTCGCATCCCCACCTGCCCTCCTTGCGCTGACACACCGATACGGTTCCTGTCTGGGTGTCGAGGCGCAGGAAGGCGCCGCCCTCGGCGGGTGTGATCTGGTAGCGCCCACCTGCTTCCGGACGCTCGGGTGCAGCCCCGAGCAGGAGCAGGAGGGCACAGACCGAAACAAGAATCGGGGGTGTTTGCATGAGGTCCTCGCGAATCATAAATACGCGCGGCGGTCCCGCATCGCCGACCTCGAACCAAAGCCGGTGCGACCGCTCGCATCGGCAAATCTAGCGCAAATCGCAACGTGTGCCGACTTAACTGAAACTTTACGGCGGATTGCGACCCTGCCCAGAGCTTTCTGGTGCCCGCGTTCTCGAGCCCTGCGCGTTTTCGCCGGCATGAACGAGGCCGCCTTCCGACCGCTTCGATCGCCGACGGAACGCCGGACGCCCGGGTCCGTGCGGGGCATCTCCATCGCCAATTCCGCCCCCAGTCCTGCCCAAGGATCAGCCATGGCGTTCCCCGAGCAAAGCAAGCCCCAGCAGGACCATGCGGCTGAAAAAAACAGTGAAGCGCTTGCCGACGTGCGGGAGCGACTGGCCCAGTTCGCCCGTCAGATCGAGCAACTGCGCGAAGGCCTGCCGGACGAACAGGCGCAGGTGCTGGCTCGCGTCGAGCGCGGAATTGCCCATCTTGCCAAACGCGTGGCGGTGATCGGACAGAACCGGCAGGAGCCGCATTTCGCTGCCCCAGTTGTCGAAGACGACCCGGACTCGCCGTGGGATGCCCAGTCCGCCGAAGCCCTCATGCGCGTCTACGAGACCGTGGAAGCGGAATATGCAAGCAGCCAGCGGGCAAGGCCGGCGATGCCGGATGCGCCGAGGTCCGCTGCGGCGAATACCAACGATCATGCGCGCATCGACGCCCAGCTTTCGGACATGTCGGCGATGCTGCAGCTGGCCCTGGCAGACATGGATCCGAGGCAACCGCTAGCCGCCCTCGAGCGCCGGCTCGATCAGTTCGAGCAGCGCCTCGACGCCGCGCTGAAAGATATGGCTTCTCCCGCCGGAAGCGACAGGCTCGCCCGCATCGAGGGCCATGTCGGCGAGCTCGCGAGGCATGTGGAGGCGGCGTGCCGACAATTCGAACGCCTCAATGCGATGGACGGTGAGCTTCGCGACCTCAAGCAAACGATGAGCGAACACGAGCAGCAGCCTGCGCCCGCCCAGCTGACCGAACAGGAGATTGCTGCCCTTATCGACACGGCGGCGGAGCGGGCCGTGAGCCAGTTCGCGGAAGCGCGGCCGGCGCCGCAATCCGACGGATCGGCCGGGCACGAGGCACGCATAGGCGCTCTCGAGGGAAGATTGTTGGACTACATCGCCGACCGACATCGTCGCGACGAGATCGCCGGTAACGTACTCTATACGATTGAAGACGCCGTCACGCGCCTCGCCGGCCGCCTTGAAGCCGCCGGCAGCGCAAACCCCGCTTCTCAATCTGCGTCCACGGAGGCCGCAGGCGATGGCGATGGCATCGATCTCGAGAGCGAGCGCCTGGCCGAGGCGTATGCCGCCGGTGCTCGGGCGCTGGGACAGGCGCCACCCGCTCAGACCCTAAACGCGGCCGACTACGATCCCCGGCCCGCGCCTCCGCCTCTGGCCGGCTACGCCAGCAAAGCCGCGTCGCCCCCACCACTTCCCCCCATGCCGGACGCATCGGCGACGCTGGCGCGGCAAGAGCTGCGCGCATCCGTGATGCGCGCCAAAGTCAAAGCACAAGCGCCGCCCGGAGAACCTCCCGCGCCCACTGAGAGCCTCGACGCGGCGAAGGCGAGCATGCTCACGGATCGTCGCTTGCAGAATCCCGAGCGCAGCAGCCACAGGAGGGGCCTGCTGCTCGCGACCGCCATGGCCCTAATGTGCGCAACCGGCTTCCTCCTGGTCGATAACCTGGTTTCCGGCCAGCCCCCGCCCGGCATGCATCAGAATGCGATGACGCCCGCGGCCGAGTCCGCGCCGGCTGCCGGCCGACCCGAGGCTGCGCCGACGCCGGCCAAGCTGGGTCCATTGCCTTCAGGTACGCCGGCCAAGGGCCCTTCATCGACCGTGGACGAGCCGGCCGCTGCGGTCGCGCCTGCGGGTCGACCGCCTCCGCCATCCCGCGTGCTGCCGGAGACCGTCACGGATGGGTTTAGCTCCGATCAAGGGACGCCGACGCCAGCCCTGGGTCCCTTGCGCACCGGCAGCACGACTCCACCTGCGGCCATCGAAACGGCGGCGCTCCTCCGTGGTGGTGCCGGTACACTGCCGCCGCTCCCCGCGACCCTCGGCACGGCCGGTCTGAGAACTGCAGCCGCCGCTGGCGACGCCGCGGCCGAGTTCGAAGTCGCTACCCACTACGCCGAAGGCAACGGCGCGCCGCGGGATCACGCGTTGGCGTTCGGTTGGTTGGCGCGGGCCGCGCACGGCGGATTGGCCCCGGCCCAATTTCGCCTCGGTGCCTACTTGGAGCTCGGCGTAGGCGTGGAGTCCGATCTCGAGCAGGCTCGCTTCTGGTACCGTCGCGCTGCCGAGCAGGGCTACGCCAGGGCCATGCACAATCTCGCTGCCCTGAGCGCCGGCAGAGGTGCCGTGCAACCCGACTACGCGAGCGCCGCGATGTGGTTTCGCAAAGCAGCAGAGCGGGGCGTGACCGACAGTCAGTTCAACCTCGCCGTGCTTTACGACCACGGCCGCGGCGTGCCCAGTGACGCGCTCGCGGCCTACGAATGGTATGCGTTGGCCGCACGCAGCGGCGATCCGATGGCAGTCCGTCATCTCGACCGCCTCAAGGGCACGCTCGATGCGTCGCGCGTCAAAGCCATCGAGGAGAAGATCGCGGCGTGGCAGCCCATCGCTTCGGGGACAGACGACAAGGCCCCGAGGGTCGGCCGTTAGCCGCGCCCGATCGTTACCGGACGCGCCTGCACCTGTGCGTCCTGTCGCCGTGCCCCCACGCATCTTTCTTCGCGATTTTGCGCCGGTGTGCTTGCAATTCGCGGACGCATGGTGTCCCTATTCTTTCGCGGGTTTGCGGCCGCGACGGGCGTGCTGCGCGTGCCCGGACGGGCTTTCGGGCGATGCGGGCTGATCATCTCGAGAACGGCGACCGGCATCTTCTGCGCGTCTTCGCAGACTCGGTGGGCCGTTGCAGCGCGCCCGATGGCGCGAGGTGCGGGTTCGGCCTGATGTCGTATGGACATCGCACGATCGCGCGCGGCCCTCATGGCCGGGACATGTGGGATGTGGTCGCTCGGACAGCGTGGTGAGGAATGCAATTCTATCTGCCCGTTGCCGAGATGTCGGCGAATGTTCTTGTGTTTCTCGCCATGGGTGGCGCCGTCGGCTTCCTCTCCGGTCTGTTCGGCGTGGGTGGCGGCTTCCTGATGACCCCCCTGCTGATCTTCTCCGGCATTCCGCCGGCCGTCGCGGTCGGTACCGAATCTGCGCAGATCACCGCCTCGTCGGTCTCCGGCGCCCTGGCGCAGTGGCGGCGACGGAATATCGATTTCATGATGGGCTCCGTGCTGCTCGCCGGCGGTATCCTGGGCTCGGTGGCCGGCGTTGCACTGGTCGGCAGCCTTCGTCGGCTGGGCATCTTCGATTTCTTCGTCTCTATCTGCTACGTCACCTTCCTCGGGGTCATCGGTGCGCTGATGTTGATCGAGAGCGCCAACACCATGCGCAAGGCCCGCAGAGGCACGCCAACCTCCGCCCGCCGCCCCGGTCAGCATTTCTGGGTCCATGGGTTGCCGCTTAAAGTGCGCTTCCAGCGGTCCAAGCTCTACATCAGCGCCATTCCGCCCTTCGTCATCGGCTTGTTCGTCGGGCTGCTCGCCGCGATCATGGGCGTGGGCGGTGGCTTCATCATGATTCCGGCAATGATCTACCTCCTGCGCGTACCGACCAACGTCGTGGTCGGCACGTCGCTGTTCCAGATCGTGTTCGTGACCGCGGCGACGACGATGCTGCATGCCTCCCAAAACCAGACGGTGGACGTGGTATTGGCGGTGCTGCTGATGGCCGGCGGGGTGGTCGGCGCGCAGATCGGGGCAGCCGCCGGGGAGCGCCTGAAGGCGGAGCAGCTCCGCTTCCTGCTGGCGGCGCTGGTGTTGATGGTGGGCTTGCGCTTCGCGTGGCAGTTGATCTCGACGCCCACCGACGTATTCTCCATTGCTGCGCCCGTTGGAGGAGCATGATGCACAGGCCCGAGGGCAGGCGCTGGACGCTGGGCCTCTTGGCAATGCTGAGCATCGGCACGCTGGCGCTCGGCACGGGCGACACGCAGGCGCAGCGCCGGCAGAGGCCTGCGCCTGCGCCTCCGGTCGCGAAGGAGGCTCCGCACACGCGCGTCGAGGAGATCAAGCGGGAGCAGCAGCCTGGCGCCAAAGAATCGGTGCAGGCCGACGTCTCGGCGCGCTCCGTCGCGGTGACGTCGAGCTTCAACGGCATTGAGATTGTGATCTTCGGCGCCGTCGACAACAGCCAGCAACCGAGTGCCGAGTCGGGTTTCTATGACGTGATGATCGTAGTCGAGGGCGTGCCCGGCCGCATCGTCGTCCGTCGAAAAAGCAATGTAGCTGGCCTCTGGCTCAACACCTCGGCGGCCACCTTCGATCTGGTCCCAAGCTACTACGCGATCGCCTCCACCCGACCCATCGACGAGATTGCCTCCGAGGAGTTTCGGGCCTCGCACGGGGTCGGCTTTCAGCACCTGCGGCTGACACCTGCGTTCGGTCAGACGCAAGCGCTCTCGACCGAAGATGTCGAGGAGTACAAGCGGGCGATCGTCCGCCTCAAACAGAAGCAGGGTCTCTACATCCAGGATAACTTCAGCGTTGCCTTCATCGGCCGCAGCCTGTTCCGCGCCACGATCGTGCTGCCGGCCAATGTGACCGTCGGGCCCTTCGAGACGCGCGTGTATCTGTTCCGGGAGGAGAAGCTGCTGAGCCAGTATTCGGTGCGGCTCAATCTCGAGCGCGAGGGCCTCGAGCGGCATCTGCATGGTTTCGCCTTCGGCTATCCGACGCTTTACGGGCTCATGACGGTCGCCATCGCCGTCGCAGCTGGGCTGATCGCCTCGACGGTCTTCCGCAAGACCGCGCATTGACGGCGTTGTCGACCGGTTCGCGCCACAGTCCGCAGCCGTCAGGCCATCACACGTACTGCGCCCGGCAGCACCGCCGTGAACCGATCGGCGAGGATGTTGCGCCCCGCTAGGGCGACGGCCAAGTCTTGCACCGGCCGGTCGACGGCCTCGTTGGTCAGGCGGAACGTGCCCCAGTGGTGGCCCAAAGCCTCTGCCGCACCGCAGAGCCGCAACGCCTCGACGGCCTCGTCGGGGTTCATGTGGTTGTTGCGCATGAACCAGCGGGGCTCATAGGCCCCGATCGGCAGCAGTGCCAATGCCAAGTCTGGATGGCGCCGGCCGACCCTGCCGAATGTCGATCCGTCTCCGAAGCCACTGTCGCCGACGATGTATATTTTGCGCTCGCCCGCCTCGACGACGAAACTTGCCCACAGCGCATGCATGCGGTCGCCGGTGCCGCGCGCAGACCAATGCAGGGTCGGCTCGGCATGCACACGTAGTCCATCGCCAAGGTCGACGACATCATTCCAATCGACGACCGTGGCAGCAAGCCCCGGAATGCCCTTCCGCAGGATGCTGTCGTTTCCGAGCGGTGTGATGACGCGAGGCCGGAATCGCTGCCACAAGAGGGCAATCGTCGCCATGTCCATGTGGTCGTAGTGGTTGTGGGTGATGAGCACGGCGTCGATGGGCGGCAGGCTCTCGAAGGCGATGCCGGGTGGATTCACACGCCGGGGGCCGGCGAAAGAGAACGGGCTTGCCCGCTCGGCCCAGACAGGATCGAGCAGCAGATTCTTTCCGCGGGTCTGGATCAGAAAGCTCGCATGCCCTACGTGGACGACACGCGCGCCTTCCTTGTCGAAGCGGGCGGGCGGGAGATCGAGCGGGAACGGGCTCGGGAAGCTCACCGGCCAAGTCTCGCCGCGTTCGCCAAATTGCCACTTCAGAAACGCGCCAGGACCCTTCGGCCGCACTCCGCTGGGATTGAAGAACTGCACACCGTCGAAATGATCGGACGGCGGCCCTTGATAGTACGCGTTGGCGCGGCCCGAGGCCAGAAGGGCCCAGCCGGCAGCGCCGACGGCGCCGATCGTCCCCAGCATGTGCAGCGTCCGGCGACGTGTGAGCATCACACCCTCCTGCAGGTTTCTCGCACACAACAAACCTTCACCCTTGGTCGTCTTCAGCAAGTCTGGGTCCGCCAATTCACCCTTCGCGCTGCAACCTTCGCAACGCATCCCTACGTCAGCCCCGCCTCCTTCGCGCTGGACGGATTCGCATTGTATTGGGTTAATACCTGTACCAAAATGGCGCCAAGTTCTTTCCATCCGCTTGCAGGCAGGGGGCAAGTAGTGAGCGTAAAATCCGCCGCCAGGCGCGATGTGATCGAGCCGGCACCTGGCACAGCGAGGTCCACTCCCTCGCATGCCGTCCCCGAATCCCACCGCTCCTCGTTCACCACCGACGTCACGGTAGAGCATGGACCGGTGGAGCTCATCGGGCGCTTCTTCCTCAAGGCGGACACGGCGATGCGCGAGCGCGGCGTCGTCCTGTCCTTCGGCTCTTTCGAGGAACTGCTGAGCGTCAATGAGCGCAACCGTGGATCGTGGGGGATATTGACCTCCATGTACGACCACCGGTGCTGTCCGCAGGGATTGGCGCCCGAGAGGGCGTTCTGCTTCCTCGGGCGCGATGCGGGCGGGGAGATCGTCACGACGCATGCGGGTCGGCTCTACGAACTCGGCGAGCGGTCGATGAAGGAAGTGGGGGACGCCATGCTCCTGCACCACGACGATCCCGCCCGTTCCAAGCAACCCGGAGAGAGCATCCAGGTGACTGCGACCGCCGCCCGCTCGATCAAGGGCAGGCTGCTGATCAACGGTGGCGTGTGGTACCATCCGAACTATCGCAAGCGGCAGATCGCGACAATCCTGTCGCGCATTGCCCGCGTCTATGCCTACACGCGCTGGAAGATCGACTGGTCTATGGGCCTCGCCATGGAAGGTCCGACCCGCGGCGGTATCATCGACAGCGTCGGCTACCCCCATCGGGAATGGGGACTGCAGATTAGCAACGCACAGAACGGCAGCCCGCGGTGTTGCCTGGCCTGGATGGACGCGAACGAGCTGCTGGCGGACCTACGAGGCTTCCTGGCTGGGCTGGACGCGCAGGCTTATATGGGGGTCGATTACCGTCGCGCTCAGCACCAGGGTTGAGTTGCCAACCTGCTCGAATGGCAGGACGAGCCGACGATACCTGTAGCACTTGCGCGGCTGCTGCGGGAAGTTGACGACCGCATCCACGTTGTCGAGCGCCGGGTTCCGCGTATCCAACACCTCGCGGTAGACTTGCGCGACCCACTTGCCGTAGGCGTAGTCCGGCTGATCTTCCACCCGCAGGCCCTTCGTGCGGGAAAGCCAGTAGTTGCCGGACTGACCGAGCCCCTTTCCGACCTCCTTGACATAGACGGACGACGAGCCTGGCAAGGCTTCGAAAAGTACGAAGCGGCCATTCAGGGCCTGCTGGATGACGGAATGGAGGCGCTCGCGGTCATACCGGCCCCGACAATCGGCCCACGCATCGAGAAGCGCGCGTAGCGGCGTATTGGCTTGCAGCACATGCAGCGGCAGCTGCTGCTTCAGGAAGTCGCCCTCGCGACCCTCGGTCCTCGGTGCCACACGCGCCAGGAGGCGGCGGATGGCTTCGTCGCGCGAGGCGACGAGTTCGTGCATCCAATCACCTTCCAGAAACGAGAGCAGCACCCGGGCAACGGGGCGGTCGTGCAACCAGTAAATGAGCGCGCCCAGGGCCGTGCCCGACACCACGGCCGGGCGCAAGCGCAGGCTGACCGAGCCGTCGTTTTCGGCCGCCGCAATAAAACCGAGATTCCTGACGACGTACTTGGTCAGCTCATCAGCCGAAAGCGAGGCCCCGAGGACCTCGGCAAGGCTCCGGGACTTGGCGTCCCACACGTCGCCCATATCGTCGAACAGAACGGTATGCATCGCAGTCCGAATGCTCGCCGCCACGCCCAGAGCGAGCGGCCCCGCCTCCGCTGCCTTCAAGGTCTGTTGGAACCAGGGCGGAAACGGCGAGGCGCAGACCACCCGACGGAGCCGGCACTACTATTGCCGTCCTAAGTTATTGCCCAGCCGTTAATTTTCGGTGCCGGTGGCGCAGCGGACTGGTCTCGGTCGAGTAGGCAAAAATTTACGGTCCCGGCGCGCCCTGGCGGCCTTGCCGTGAAGAACGGGCCTCGCCCGCTCACTCATGCTTTCCGTGGCAATGCTTGTATTTCTTGCCGGAGCCGCACGGACACAGCGCATTGCGCGAGACCTTGCCCCATGTAGCGGGGTCTCGCGGATCGACCGCGGTTGCAGCGCGTCGCGTCTGCAGCGGCGCCCGGCGATCAGCGGCTCCGCGGGCGTCCGACCGGCCCGCCGCGGCCAAGGCGGCGTCCGCCATCGCCAGCTCGTCCTCGCCGGTGAAGGGGTCGATATGGTGGGCCTGCATGGGAGGCAACTCGACGGGCTCGAGCGCTGTCTCCTCCTCATCCGGCATGCCCCGGATATGCATCAGCTGCCCGGTCACTGCCTCGCGCAGGTTGGATAGCATCGTCTCGAAAAGATGAAAGCTCTCCGACTTGTATTCGTTGAGCGGATCGCGCTGGCCGTAGCCGCGGAAACCGATCACCTGACGCAGGTGCTCCAGCGTGACCAAGTGCTCGCGCCAGAGATGGTCGAGCGTCTGCAGCAAGACCATCTTCTCGATCTGCCGCATGGTCTCGGGGCCGAACTCGGCCTCCTTCGCCTTGGCCTTCTCGTCGATGGCCTTCAGCAGCCGTTCGGTGATCTCCTCGTCGGCGATACCTTCTTCCGCGGCCCAGCGTTCGATCGGGAGATCCAGACCGAAGATGCGTTCGATCTCCTCCTTGAGCTTGGCGGTGTCCCATTGCTCGGCGTAGGCATTGGGCGGAATACACTCGGCGACCAGCTCGCGCACGACCTGATTTCGCAGGTCGACGACGGTGTCGTTGACGTCGTCGCGACCCATGATATCGATGCGGTGCTCGAAGATCACCTTGCGCTGATCGTTCATCACGTCGTCGTACTTGAGAACGTATTTGCGCGAATCGAAGTTGCGCGCCTCGACCTTCTGTTGAGCCTTCTCGAGCGCCTTGTTGATCCAGGGATGCGTGATGGCCTCGCCGTCCTGGAGACCGAGCTTCTGCAGCATGCCGTCCATTCGGTCGGACCCGAAGATGCGCATCAAGTCATCTTCAAGAGACAGGTAGAATTTGGACCGGCCAGGATCGCCCTGGCGACCCGAACGACCGCGCAGCTGGTTGTCGATGCGCCGGCTTTCGTGGCGCTCCGTGCCGAGCACGTAGAGGCCCCCAGCTTCAAGTGCCTTCTTCTTCTTTTCGGCTATGTCGGCCAACGTCTCGGCAGACTTCCCTTCGACCGCGCCAAAGACCGTCTCGAGCTCGGTGTATCTGCCAGCCACCTCGGAGGGTGCCGGTGTGACACCGTCTGCCGCCTGACTTTCAAGCCAACTCCGTAGCGCGTTGTTGACGCAGTACCGGTAGTGGTCTCCGGCGCGTGCGAGGCTCCATTCGATGCCGTCTTTGTCCAGCCAGTCGCGTCCGCCATCCAATAGCTGCTTGTTGATCCAATCGAGAAATCCGCCGCCGGCCTGGCGGCTCGCGCGTCGCTTGGCGGCATCAGCCTGGACCTGGAGATATCCCTTGGCCACCTCCGCTCGAATCTGTGTCTTCCTGGTGGGGGTCTCATATTCGGCGTCGATCTCGCCGCGCTTGCGATCCATCTCCCTCTGGCTACGCGGCCGACCTGCCTCTCCCTGGGCAACCCACTTCGCAAATTCCGCTTCCTTCAATTCCCCCAATCGTTGCTGGAGGCGGGCATCAACCCACTCATCGCCTTCACGTAGGCTGTCGTCGATCCAGTTCAGCAGCTCCTCGCCGTGGTCTCCCCCCGCCTGCCCTGCGGGACGGGCGCCGTTCATTTCGGTTTGCTGGCTAAGCCAGTCGCGAAGCCTGTAGCGGGCGTTGCCGCCGAGCTGGATGTCCGTGCCGCGGCCGGCCATGTTGGTGGCGATCGTCACGGCCCCCGGCACACCGGCCTGCGCAATAATCATCGCTTCCTGCTCGTGGTAGCGCGCGTTAAGCACCTGGTGCGGAATGGGATCGCCGCTGTTCTTCTGTGCGAGGTCGACGAGATAGCCCCCGATCTCGTTGAGCTGAGCCCTGAGCTCGTCCTCCTTGCCAGGCTTGAGGCCGTCGGCCTGCTTCTTGAAGTGCTGCCCGAGCTCACGGATGTACTTGCGGTCCTTGAGCAGGCCGGACAGCGTCTCGGACTTCTCGATCGACACGGTGCCGACAAGGATCGGCTGGCCGCGGCGGTGGCAGTCGGCGATCTCAGCCACGATCGCGCGCCCCTTCTCCTTGGCCGTACGGTAGACTTCGTCGTGCTCATCCTTGCGGTCAACCCGCCGGTTGGTCGGAATCTCCAGCACATCGAGCTTGTAGATGTCGAGGAACTCGTTGGCCTCGGTCGCCGCCGTGCCTGTCATGCCAGCGAGCTTGCTGTAGAGGCGGAAGTAATTCTGGAACGTGATGGAGGCCAACGTCTGGTTCTCGGGCTGGATCTTGACGTGCTCCTTGGCCTCCAGCGCCTGATGCAGCCCTTCCGAGTAGCGCCGTCCCTGCATCATGCGGCCGGTGAACTCGTCGATGATGATGACCTCGCCAGCCTTCACGATATAGTCCCGGTCACGCATGAACAGCTTGTGCGCCTTGAGCGCCTGGTTGGCGTGGTGAACCACCGTGACGCTCTCGATGTCGTAGAGAGAGCCGCCCTTGAGCAGGTCCTGCTCCTTCAGCAGCTGCTCCAGGCGCTCGTTGCCCGCCTCCGTGAAGGCGACTTGGCGTTGCTTCTCGTCGACCTCCATGAGCCCCTGCGCTTTCAGCAGCTCCTTGAGCTCTTCCTTGCTGTGCTTTGCCTTGAGCTCCCTCTCGATCCTGTCGTGTTCCGCCACCAGGCCCTTCATCAGCTGGTCGATGGCTACATAAAGGTCGGCGCGATCCTCGACCGGGCCGGAAATGATGAGCGGCGTGCGCGCCTCGTCGATCAGAATGGAGTCGACCTCGTCGACGATGGCGTATTGGTGCCCGCGCTGCACCATCTCCTGAGCGCGCATCTTCATGTTGTCGCGCAGGTAGTCGAAACCCAGCTCGTTGTTGGTGGCGTAGGTGACGTCGCACGCGTACTGGGCGCGGCGCTCGTCGTCGTCAAGCTCGTGTACGATGACCCCGACGCTAAGGCCGAGAAACTTGTAAATGCGGCCCATCCATTCGGCGTCGCGCTTGGCAAGGTAGTCGTTGACGGTGACGACGTGCACGCCCTTGCCCGCGAGGGCGTTGAGATAGACCGGCAGCGTGGCAACGAGCGTCTTGCCTTCGCCCGTCTTCATCTCAGAAATCTTGCCCTGGTGCAGAACCATGCCTCCGATCATCTGCACGTCGAAATGTCTCTGCCCGAGCGTGCGCTTGGCAGCCTCGCGCACGGTGGCGAAGGCGGGTACGAGAAGGTCGTCGAGGCTGGCGCCGTCGGCAAGTTGCTTGCGGAAGATGTCCGTGCGAGCTCTAAGCTCGGCGTCCGACAGCCGCTCCAGTTCCGGCTCGAGTTCGTTGATCTGCTCAACCCTGGGGCGGTAGGCCTTGACCCTGCGGTCGTTCGATGTTCCAAAGACCTTGGCCGCAATCGCGCCGATAGACAGCATGCTAGCGGTTCCTCACATCCAGGCGCCAGCAACTGGCGGCCGAGCGTACAAGAAGTTCTTCGACGCCTGCCGCGACAAGCGGCTTGCCGGCAGGCCGGGCCAGCACGGCGCTCGCGACTTTCGGCGCAGTCAACGCTCTGGTGGAGGGAACGAGTGCGAACCCCGCGAAGAAGCGCCTTGCGCCGGTCCCGCCAGGCCCTCCTGAGATAAGGACCAGCACCCTCATTGTCAACGAATGAGCGCCCCTGCGGTCTCGCGGCCACACTTCTCTCATCAGGGAGGCGCAATTTGCCCCTAAGCGGCGCGTCGAGACAGTTCTGGAACGCCGCCGCGAACCGGCAGGAGAAGGACTACGAGAGCATGAGGCACCGCCTGTCGGCCGCAGTAGCCATGGTCGCGACGACGCTGCTCGTCTTCCAGCCCGGCATGTCCGCCGGAGCGCAGGAGCGGCCCGTCGCCAAGGTGAACGGCAAGATCATTACGGACGTCGACATGAAACTCGCCGAGGCGGAGATCGGAAACGACCTCGGCTCGCTGCCCGAAGCCACCAAGCGGCGAGTTCTGTTGGAGTTCCTGATCGAGAACCAGCTCTTCGCCGACGCCGCCGAGGGCGAGCAGCTTGGCACGGGTCCTGCCTTCAACGAGCGCCTGCAGTATTGGCGGCGGCGCGCTCTGCGCGATGCCTACTTCGACAAGAGCGTGCGCAACTCCATCAAGGATGCGGATGTCCGGCAATACTATGCGGGCCAGGTCAACACGATGAAGCCCGAGGAGGAAGTGCGTGCCCGTCACATCCTGGTCGAGAGCCGGGAGAGGGCGCGAGAGGTGTTCGAAAAGATCGCCCACGGCAGCGATTTCGCTCAGATGGCCAAGGAATATTCCAAGGACCCAGGCTCGAAGGACCAGGGCGGCGAACTCGGCTTTTTCGGACGCGGACAAATGGTGCCTCAATTCGAGGAAGCAGCATTCAAGCTGAAGCAGGGAGAGGTCAGCCAGCCTTTCGAGAGCCAATTCGGTTGGCACATCGTCCGCGTCGATGACCGCCGGCAGCGACCGGTACCCCCGTTCGAGGCGGTGAAAGACAGGGTCGTCTCGCACATGATCCATCGCAAGGCGCAACAGATCGCGTCGGACTTGAGGGATAAGGCCCAGATCGAGTACATCGATCCGGAGATCAAGAAGAGCATGGAGAGCGAGCGTGGGGGCGGGCGCCCCAAGCGGTAAAGCCCGGTTCGCACGCAAGACCTCCTTCCAAGGAGAGCTGTCATGGCCAAGACGGAGGCAAAGCCGTCCCCGTTTGCTCCTGCGCGGCTGCCCGACATGCCGGTCGTGCCGGGCGTTCGCTTCGCCACCTGCGAGGCCGGCATCCGCTACAAGGGCCGTACCGACCTGATGCTGGCGGTTTTTGATCCCGCCACGGTCGCTGCGGGCGTACTGACCCGCTCCAAGACCTGCTCTGCACCCGTCCTGTGGTGTCGCGAGAGCCTGACACACGGCAAAGCGCGAGCCCTGGTCGTAAACTCCGGCAATGCCAACGCCTTTACGGGCAAGAAGGGCAACGAGGCAACCCGCATCACAGCGCAAGCGGCGGCCAAGGCGGTGGGCTGCACGCCTGCAGAAGTGTTCATTGCGTCGACCGGTGTCATCGGCGAGCCCCTCGATGCCGGCAAGTTTGCGCACCTTCTGGAAGGACTGGCGGCATCGGTGAAGGCCGACGTCTGCGAGGCCGCCGCCCGCGCCATCATGACGACCGACACCTATCCCAAGCTTGCCACGCGCACGGTCGAGATCGACGGCGTGTCCGTCGTCATCAACGGCTTTTGCAAGGGCGCCGGCATGATTGCCCCCGACATGGCGACCATGCTGTGCTTCATGTTCACGGATGCGGCAATCGCGCAGCCGGCGCTCCAAGCCATCGTGGCCCAACATGCCGAAACCACTTTCAACTGCATGACGGTCGATGGTGATACCTCCACCAGCGACACGTGCTTGCTGTTTGCAACCGGGGCCGCAGCCAAGCGGGGGCAAAAGCCCATCGCCGATGCCGGCGATGGGCGCCTTGCCGCGTTCAGCAGTGTCCTGCACGACCTAATGCGCGATCTTGCCATCCAGGTCGCACAGGATGGCGAAGGCATCTCCAAATTCGTCACCATCGAGATCAGCGGTGGGGAGACCTGGGCAGCCGCCCGCAGAATTGCACTCACGTGCGCCAACTCGCCGATCCTGAAGGCCGCCATCTTCGGCGAGGACCCCAATTGGGGTCGCGTCGTCATGGCCATCGGCAAGGCCGGCGAGGCGGCCGACCGCGACAAGCTCTCGATCTGGTTCGGTCCCCACATCGTCGCCCGCGATGGCGTGCGGGCGGCCGAGTACTCTGAGGAGACGGTCGCGGCCTACATGAAGGGTCGCGAGATCGTCATTCGCGCCGATGTCGGCGTGGGGACGGCTAAGGCCACCGTATGGACCTGCGATCTGACCCACGACTACGTCTCAATCAACGCCGACTACCGCAGCTGAGTGCCCGTC
>Ga0111538_10001903_pt1 | contig 29233 bp, 23 predicted proteins | sample SoiMethybrSBSTD1_FD_79669 | JGI IMG/M metagenome (GOLD analysis project Ga0111538, IMG submission 79669) | Bulk soil microbial communities from a Populus tree surrounding site in Tennessee, USA - Soil MetaG P. TD hybrid SBSTD1 (version 2)... | ecosystem: Environmental > Terrestrial > Soil >... | reverse complement strand
GCGAGCAAGCGATCCGGCCGTTTCTCGCGCGCGACGAAGCGTCAGGGGATCTCCTGGTCGGCCGCGCCTGGAACTCCTCGCGCTGCGAGGCAAACGTAGCCGTCTTCGGCGAATTCACCGCGCGCGATTGCATGGTTGGTGCCGTCAATCCCGTGGAAAACGAGCGTCTTCCGCTCGCGGTAACGCGCTTCGATCGGACCGGCGCGCGCCGCGGCACGCGCATTCTCGCCCCCGACGCGGATGCCGCCGAGCAGGTGCCATTCGCGCTCGCCGCGCGGGATAACCAGCTCGCGGTGGCGGGGTCGCTGGTGCGCGCGCTGCCGGACGGCTCGCGGCGAACCTACCCCGATGCCGACGGCTTCGTCGACTACGACGGGTATGTCATCGTCTACGACGCGGAAGGTCGGCCGCTCCGGCACCGGGACTTCAATCTCGGGCGCGGTGACGTGCTCGCGGCGCTGCGCTGGACGGCGCAGGGCATCGTCGCGGTCGGCGCTGCGGGCTGGGACCGCTGGCAGGGCGGCATGAGCATTTCCCGCGGCGCCGATCCGCTGTTCGCCTGGCTGGGCCCGGACGGAACCGAGCCCGTGACGCGGGTCATCGCGCTGAGCAACGGCAGCCGGCACTTCAACTTGCACGACGTTGCGGTGGTGGGCGACACGGTCGTCGGCTACGGGTTCTCCGACGCGCCGATGACGCATTCGGGCGACGGAAACAAGAACGCAGAACGGACGTTTGGTCCGCTCGTAGTGCGTCTCGCCCCGCAGTGAGGCAAGCTCCGCCGGAGCGATGGAGGTCTGGCACGCGTGGACCGCGCAGCGGCTGGCTCGGCGAATCCTCAGCGACTGGGATCGCGCCGAGAGCACCTTCATCGTCGGCATCTGCGGGCCACCGGGGGCCGGCAAGAGCACGCTCGCCGCGGAGCTGTGCAGCGAGCTCGACTCGATCGCCGGCGCAGGGGTGGCTCAGCTGTGTCCGATGGACGGCTTCCACCTTTCGAACCGGCGCCTCGCCGAGCTCGGCCTGGCCCGTTTCAAGGGCCGGATCGACACCTTCGACGTCGAGGCGTACGTCGCGCTGCTCGAAAGGCTGGGCCGCGGCGAGCGAGAGCTAAGCTGCCCGATCTACTCCCGTGAGGTTCACGAAGTCGTTGCGGAGGGCATCTGGATCCCGGCGGAAACGCGCTGCGTCGTGACCGAGGGTAACTACCTCCTCTGTTCGACCGGTCGCTGGGGCGCGATCGGCGGGCTGCTCGATCTGAAAGTGTACTTGTCGGCCAGCCTTGCCACGATTCGGCCACGGCTGGAGGAACGCCACCGGACGGGCGGTATGAGCGCGGCCGAAGCCGCGGAAAAAGTCGCGGAGACCGACCTTCCCAACGCGCGGCTAATCGCGAGCACCGAGCGCCACGCCGACCTGATCCTTCGAGCCTGACCGATCGTTCACGCCGCCAGCGTGAACGCGATGCACCGCGGCGTCGCACAAACTGCGAGGAGCGGCCCTGGGAAGGAGCTGGTACGGGGCTTGCTCCGCGCGAGCCGTGCGTCGTTGGGCGATCGGGGTCATCGGCTGGGTGTCGAATGCGTGCGTTCCCTTCGCGGTGCCGCCCGGCCAAGCGTCGCTGGGAACCGCGACGACGGGAGCGGCTTCCCGCCGTTCGCCGCGATCCGACGAGAGCAGCTACACCGTGCGGGCCGCGTTCCATCCGCTGGGGGTGATCGAAGAGTACAGGACGCGGACGGTCGACATCGGTGCCGGATATGCGCTCGAAAGCGTTCCGCGCCCGGCGGGGCAGCTGGTTGCCGAGGGGCCCTACGTAGAGCTCGCGGCGTACCCGTGGCGAACCGAAACCGGATCTTGGACAGCACGCGGCGGGGTCCGTACCAGCGCCGACATGCTGGTCGCCGATGAAGGCTTGCACCGGGCCGGTTACGGTGGAAGCGTCGCGCTCGCGCTGGAGTTCTTGAGCTTTGCCCATGGTGGATTTGCCGCGGGCGGAGGAGGCGCCGCACTCGCTGCCGTTGCACACGGTGAGGGCGGAATCGGTTCGTACGTCGGTGTGAGCCACCGCCGCTTTCAAGACGACGCGTACTGGGTTGCGTCGGCGGGCATCTCGCTGCGCGTTCCCGCGACGGCCGGTTTATTCTGTTGCGCCAGTCTGCGCTGAGCCGGGAGCGCTCGAGGCAAGCTCGGCCACTGGCTGCGTCAGATGGCACGGGGCGCTCGGCCGTCTAGTCGGGGGAGGTGAGTCCGCGGAGCGCACTGCGCAGCGACAGGAGAGCTTGCACCCAGAGCGCCACGAAGGACAGCGTGATCACCAGCAACATGAGCTCGGCGAGCACGCCGCGCAGCAACGCCGCCCCGATCGTCACCGGTAGCGCGGCGGCAGCGAGCCCTCCCGCGACCTTGCCCCAGCGGCCGCGCCGCCAAAGGCCGGGTGCGAGCAACGCCAGCGCGCCGGCGATCGACGACCACTTCACCCAGGTCGCTACGACGAGCACTGGCACGAGCGCGGCGTAGTCGCCGCCCAGTCGCGCGGTGATCGCGAACAAGCACAGGTTTTCGGCCACGTCCGCCAGGCACGCGAGCAGCGCTAGAGCGACACCGATCCGGACGTTGGAAGTGCGTTCCCCTCCGAACGCGCGCGCGCACCCGACCAGAAAGACGCCGTAGATCACGATGAACGCGAAGTCGATCGCGTCGCCGCGGTCGACCGCCGCCACCCAGCGCGCGCGATCCGGTGAGCCCGCGGGGCCGAACATGTTTTCCAGCTCGTGGGTCGAACGCGCCAGCTCGAGCGCGAGCACCGGCATGCGCAACCCAGCCGGCAGTGGCCCCATCGCGCGCGGAAACACCATTTGCAAAACGACGCTGAAGGCGAGCATCAGCGCGCCGCTCCAGGTGACCACTCGCAGCCAGCGCTTGCCGCCTTCGCTTGGTGAAAGGCCCACTTCGTAGGCAATCTACCGTAGCTCGCAGGGTCCCTGCGAATCGCCCTGGCCCGGGCGTCGGATGGATGAAAAAGTCCGGGCGGATGCGTTGGTCGGCGACGCTCGTGGCGGTGGTCCTCGGGATTTCGGTGCTTTCGTGCGTCCCGTCGCTGGCCGAAGCCAAGCCAAACGTCGTGAGGTACACGGTGCGTCGCGGCGACACGCTGACGGGGATCGCGGTGCGACACGGGGTCACGGTTTCGTCGATCGTCCGCTGGAACGCGTTGCAGAAGGACGCCCGGCTCACGCCCGGCAAGAAGCTCGGCATTCCCTTGCCGCCGGGACACGCGTCTCTACCCGAAGCCGCCGCGGACTATCCGACGCCACGCAAGTCGGGACAGACGTGGCGCGACTTCGCTCGCACGCCGGAGCGGGCGGGCTGGGTTTCGCTGCGATCGTACAAGCGTTCCTTCGCGGGCAACGCTCTCGAGAGCGGCGCAGAGCGACGGATCGCCGAAGTGATGTCGCCACCGAACCGGGACGCGCCGGCGATCGACCCGAGACTGATCCAGCTGATCGCGCTCGTGAGCGACACTTTCGGGGGCAGGTCGATTCTCGTCGTGAGCGGGTATCGCCCGGGCAGCGGCGGGTCACGGCATGCCACTGCGCAAGCGATCGACTTTACCATCGACGGCGTGCCGAACTGGGCGGTGCGCGACTTCCTCTTGACGCTCGAACGGGTCGGAGTCGGCTACTATCCGAACTCGAATCACGTGCACCTCGACGTGCGCGAGCGATCGACGTCGTGGATAGACGTATCGCGGCCGGGACGGCACGCTCGCTACGTGCGACCGGCGCGCAAGTCGAAGCGCCGCTGAGGTACGTGGAGAAGGCCGGACTCGGCTTCTCAGTCGGAGTTTGCTGCCGTCGACTGCGCGACGTCGCTCGCCAGCGCGTAGAACGGAGGCAGATCGCTGGCGTCACTCGTGTCGTCGACGAAGTTTCGCGACCGGGCCGCGCCGCCGATTCCGAGCCGCGAAGTCACCTCGACGAAACCTCCGTCGGTCTTGCCCAGCTTCACGGGGGCGCCCGCTGCGAGCTGGCCGATGGGTTGCTCCGTGGTCACCGGTTTCGCGCGCACCGGCAGCGGCCGGGTGACGACGTGGGACGGCGCGCCGATCGCCCGCAGGAACGACACCTGCATTGGTCCGGTTTTCGACGATACGTTGCGGGCCGGGGTCCAGCCCGCAAACCCGAACGGGTGGCCCCCGGCGATCGGCACCCAGCCGTCCTGTTCTTCGCGAGCGTACACGCCGTCGCCGCCGACCAGCTTGGCGACCGGGCGACCTTGCGGGCGGTCGTAGAGCTCGATGCTACCGGGTTTGAGCTCCAGCCATGATCCGCGTATCTGGTCCCCGGAAACCCAACTCGCCGCGAGCTCGAGGTCCGCGCAAGCAAGACGCGCAGCGAACTCACGAGGCTCGGGCTTCGGGCCCTTTGCCGCCGGCTGGTAGAACGGCGCAAAAACCTCCGCCGTGCCGTCGCGTACAGTCGCGGCGTTCACGAGAAACCCCGGGTCGACCCAGACGTGGTCGGGGACGATGTCGGTGCGCTTTCGGAGCGCCAGCGGCCTCGCGGCGGCGTCGAGCCACGCCGTCGCGGCGAGCGGCCAGGACAGTACCACTCTGGCGCGACCAGACCGTCGATTGGCGAGCACGAGCTGCTCGAGCTCGACGGCAGCTTGCCCGTCGAGCGCCGCGATCGCGCGCGGCCCGGTTTCGGCAGCGTAGAGCAGCGTGCGCACTCGAACGCTGCCACGAAACACGCAGGGTTCTGGCTGCGAGCTCGGCAGCGTGGGCCGGTCCCACGGTGCTCCGGGCTTCTTGCTCTGGACCGGAGCCGCGGCTTTCGGTTCGGGTGGAAAGCGCTGCAAAATCTCGCTGCAGGTCGCCACGAGCGGAGACTTCGAGCCCGATCGCGCGGCGAGCGCCATGCACTGCTTGGCGCGATGACTCGCAGCGCTCCGCGCGTTTTTGCTGCTATCGAGCAGCGCGTTCACGAAGTTCTCGCGCAGTTCCTTGTTGTCGCGGATCGCGCGTGGCATCGCCGAAATCGCCGCCTCCGTGAATTCATCCGCGAACCATGCCCACAGCTGTGCGACCTCGCCGTGCGCTTGCAAACGCTGTTCGTCGTTGGTTGAAAGCGCAAAGGCATCCCCGTACGCGCTCTCGGTGTCCTGGACCGCCGGCAGCGTCTGTTTGATCCAGGTCGTGAGCTCACCGTTGATGAAGCTCAGGGCTTCGTCCTTGCTGCCCTCACCCGAGTACCGCGGCGCCGGGCGCGAGCGAGCCTGATCGCGCTTACCCTGAGCCGCCTCTAGTCTGCCTTCGAACTTCGAGGGGGTGGGTGCCGGGACCATCGGTGGTGCGCTCGGCGCCGTAACGGGAGAAGTCGAAGCGCCCGGCGTCGCGCATGCTTGAAGCAAACCCACACTCAGGCACCACACCCGCATGCGGCAGAGCATAGGCGAGGCACCGCTGGTTGGAATAGAGACCACGCTGACGGGCGTATTCGGAACGTGAACAAGCTCGCGCTTCAGGCTGGCTCCGGACTTCTCGTCTGCGTGTGCTGCAATAACCCGTCGGGGCCGGCGGGGGCTGCACCCGACGCGCCGTCAGCGCCGCCGGCTATCGCGACCTCGACCCCTAGCTCGCCCGCGGTCGACACGCCGCCTCCGGCCGAGTCACGAGCGATCGCTCCCGCCAAGTACGCGCCAATTCCCAACTGGACGTACAACGGCAGCGATCCCGCGACGGGCGACATGGTCCTGCGCTGCGAGAACGCGTTCCCGCCTGAAGATGGTTCCGGCAAGTGCAAGTGCGAGGGCTACGAGCTCGACGTGTGCGTGGACGGCGCTCGATCGCTGGTGATCGATCGCAAACAGTGCGGATTCATCTGCAAGCCGACGCCGCAGGATGCAAAAAAGATCGCGCTCCGCTGTCCCGATGGTACGAATCCCGAAGCTTCCGCAAAGGGATGCGCGTGCAGCGGGCGGCAACCTTTCGATCCTTGCGCAGGCGGCATCGCTTCGGCGACGCTGACCGCCGGAGAATGCGTCGTGACGTGCAAGAAGAAGCAATAGCTCTCGTACTTTCGTTCTCACTTTCCGGCTGCCCGTCGAGCCACCAGGCTTCGACTCCACGAGCGGTCGCGGCTTCCGACGGCGGTGCGGCGCCGAAAAGCGACGCGGCTGCGGAGGCCGCGCCGAGGCCGCGTTCGGGTCGGTATTCCACATCGGACGTCGCGGTGGACGAGGCGCGCCGGCTGATCACGCTCAGGTACCGAAATGCGCGCGGTGAGCCCGACCCGAAAACACAGGTGCCGCCGTTTACTTGTGAATTTCTGGTCGCCGCGCGCCTGAACGGCGCCGGTCCGAAGTACGACGCAACCGCGATCTTCGACGGCGCGCCCCATCGCGCAACGATCGCCGTCGAAGGCAGGGGCGCGATCCGGATTCGCTACGAAGGCGAACCCGGTGGATGCGTCAACACCGCGGGTCCCGAACTGGCCGGAGGGCTCGACGCGCCGGGCGTGCTGCTCGAATTCGAGGGGGAGGGCCGAAAAGACACGAAAGCACTGCGAGCCGTCCGTGCGGCGCGCGCGCCGTTTCACTCGACGCCGGATGGGCCCGTGACTCGGGCCCACGTCGTCGCCGGCGACACCGTCCGCGTCATCGCGGAGCGTCCGGGTTGGGTGCAAGCCGTCTACGAAGCGTGGAGCGGACGCGAAACCTCCGGATGGCTGAGCGAGCGCGATCTGTTCCCGCTGCCATGATTCTGCCTGGGGCGCCGCGCTTGACTTTCGTCAGTCTAGTTACGGCGCGCGGCGGTTTCGCGCGTGTCCTTCGCGCGAAGGGTGACACTGTGGCTCACGAGCATCCCGGCGATGGCGTCCCTCGACGGATACCTGGAGGCGGGAACGGTACTCGCCGGCAAACTCCGCATCATCCGCTTGATCGGCGAGGGCGGGATGGGGGCGGTGTACGAGGTGGAGCACGAGTTCACCAAGCACCGGCGCGCGTTGAAGCTGCTTCGCCCCGAGCACAGCCTCTCGCCGGGCGTGGTCGGCCGCTTTCTGCGAGAAGCCTCGGCGGCGGGGCGGATCGGAAATCCGCATATCGTGGAGACCTTCGACGCCGGAACGCTCGACGGCGGCGCGCCCTACATCGTGATGGAGCTGCTCGAAGGACGCGCGCTCGCCGATGTGCTGGTGCAACGAGAGCACCTCGATTTGCGTGCGGCGCTCGAGATCCTGGAACAAGCGTGTGCGGCGATTCAGGCCGCGCACGACGCAGGAATCGTTCATCGCGATCTCAAACCGGACAATCTGTTTCTCGTCGCGAGCGACCAGACGTTCGTCAAAGTGCTCGATTTCGGCATCTCCAAGTTCGATCCGGCGCGCGCGCCCGAGAACCAGATCACTCACGACAGCGCGACGCTCGGGACGCCCTACTACATGTCGCCCGAACAGATTCGAGGCGCTGCTCACGTCGACGGTCGCACGGACGTGTACGCCCTCGCTGTCGTGCTCTACGAATGCTTGACCGGCAACAAGCCCTTCATGGCGGACACGGTCCCGGCGCTCGCGGTCTTGATTCACGAGGGCAAGTACCAGCCGCTCTCGAGCGCGCGGCCGGAAGCGCCGCCTGCGCTCGAGCAGGTGCTGGCGCGCGCGCTTCACGTAGATCGCGACCAGCGCTACCCGACGCCCGCGGCGTTCGCGCGGGCGCTTCGTGCGGTCGATGACGGCAAGAGCAGCGGGCGCGGCCACACCCTCGTTTCCGAGCTCCCGGCGCCGGCGCTGTCGAGCCCGCCGCGCACGCTGGCGATTCCGGCAGAGACCCACGCGGGCGTCGCCTCCGACACGCCGCGCGAGCGCCGGCGCTTGTCGAAGCTCGTCTTCGCCGCGCCGGTGGTTCTCCTGGCAGTGTTTGCCGCACTCGCATTGGGGAACCGCGTCGGTCCGGGCCACGCGGCGAGCCCCAGTGCAAGAGCCTCGTCGCCGCTCCTCACGCGCTCGGAAGACGTCGTGCCGGTGCCGGTGCCGGCGCCGGCGCCCCAGGTGTCGCCGGAGCTGCGCGCGCCGGAACCCGCGCCCAGTCGATCACCGCCGCCAGTGGCAGGCGTCAAAAACCATCCCAGGTCGAGCCCGAGCGCGGCGACGAGTCGAGCCAGGCAACACGGGCTCGCCGAGGACAATCCATTTCGGTGATGAAACGGCTCCTTTTGGCGCTGTGTCTTTCGCTTGCGGCACCGCGCGCGGTGCGGGCGGAAAGCGGCCGGGACGAGGTTCAAAGGGAGGCTCGTGAGCGCTTCGACCGCGGGCTCCGGCTCTTCAATCAAGAGGACAACGCGGGCGCCCTCGCCGAGTTCGAAAGGGCCTACGAGCTCGTCGCGCATCCGCTCGTGCTCTTCAACATCGGGCTGGTTCACGTCGCTATGCACAAGCCGGTCGAAGCGGTCGACGCATTCGATCGCCTGCTGCAAAATCCGGGCGTGCTCGACGCCGAGCGGCTGGCCACCGCCCATTCGCGGCGCGACGAGCAAGCGGCGCTGATCGGCGAGATCCGCGTGACCTCGAACGTCGACGGCGCCGCCGTCGAGGTCGACAATCTAACGCGGGCGCGGACGCCGCTCGCTAGGCCGATTCGCGTGGCGAGCGGGCAACACCTGGTGGCGTTGGTCGCGCCGGGCTACGCGCCGGCGCGCCGCGAAGTCACCGTGGCCGGACAGGCGCAGGTCGTCGCCGACTTTTCCCTGGTGCGCGCGCAGGGCAAACTCGCGCGCGTCGCCGTCGAGACCAACGTGCCCGACGTGGAAGTGCTCGTGGACGGTGTGCTCGCCGGCAAAACTCCGCTGGCGACGCCGCTCACGGTCGCGGCCGGCGCGCACACCCTCGAGCTGCGCCGCGCGGGCTACCTGACGGAGAAGCGCAGCTTGAATCTCGGCGAGGGAACCCACGATCAGGTCCACGCCCCGCTCGCGGTGGATCGCGGGCGGCTGTCGAGCGCGGGCGGGCTGCTCGCGATGAGCTTCGAGGAGCCGGATACGGTGGTGTTCATCGACGGTGCGCCGCGCGCCGGCGCCGGCGGGGCGATCGCGCTGCCGAGCGGCCGGCATCGCTTGCGGGCGGAGCGCGCCGGGTTTTTTCCGTTCGAGCGCGACGTGACCGTGTTGCGGGGGAGGCGCTCCTCCGTGCACGTGGCGCTGTTGCCCACTCCCGAGAAACGCGCTTCTTACCGTTCCTCCGCCGTGACCGCGCGCACCTGGGCCTGGATCGGCGTCGGCGCGGGCGCGGCGCTCGCCGCCGGGGGGGCGACGTTTCTGATCTGGAATCAGGGTCAAAAGGACGAAAAAAAGGCCGCCTACGAGCGCGCCCTCGAACGCTACGGCACGGGAGAATGCCGGCCCTCCCTAGAGGACGAGCAGCGGCGCGCGGCCGGTTGCACGCAGGGCACCGTCGAAGTGGACATCCGGTTCGATGCCGTCGACTCGGCGCGCCGGCGCGATCTCTGGGGGTGGGTGGGTGTCGGCGCGGGCGCCGCAGCACTGGGTGCGGGCTTGTTCCTGCATGCGATTCGCGACGATCCCGAGCGCTACGAGCCGCGCGCGGACAGCGATCTGTTCGCCGGCGGTCGCTTTTCGACCGCCGTCTGGGCGGGCAAAGACGGCGGCGGTCTCGGTGTGAACGGCAACTTTTGAGCGCGCTACGGCGCTTTGCGGATGCGCACCACTTCGCCGCCGGTGCCAGAGCCGTAGAGATACTCGGCATCCACGCCGTAGATCTTGGTCAGGTACTGGGTTCCGCTAGGCGAGGCCAGGCGCTGCTTCAGTTCGCTGCCGTCCTTCTTGGCGCGCCACACCCCGTTCTGACCGTCGCTGAAGTACACGTAGGTGGCATCCACGGCGAGCCCGGTTTTCGGGCTGTTCACCTGGAGCGCCACGTCCTGCACCGTGGTCGGGTTGGCGACCGCGGCGCGGCGGATGCTGCCGTTCGCCGCCACGGTGTTCCAGTACACGTAGGTTCCGTCGCTGACCGCGCCGACGTAATCCGAGCTCATGATCGTGGCGTCGACCGTTTCCGGTGCGCCTCCACCCGCGGGCGCCGTCAGGTACTGCTGCTGCCCGCCGTTGTTCCCGGCCCAGAACAAGCGATTGCCCGCGAACACGAAGCCGCCCACCAGGCTTTGCGGATAGAGCGCGGCGAGTCCGGTGATCGTCTGTGGCGTTGCGCCGGGCGACTTGGCAGCGGTCGAGAACCCGTACGAACCCCCGCCCGTGGCTCCGTAGTAGTAGAACGCCGTGGCGGTGGCGACCATCTGGTTCACCGAGTTGTTGTTCGCTCTGAACATGGTTTCGATGTTCGCGGTCGGGTTGTCGAGCGGCTTTCGGTAGACCGTGTAGGGAGCCGCGTTGGTCGCCCAGTAGACGTAGCTTGCGTCGACGATCAGCGTGCCCACCTGGCGGTCCGTCCCGATGCTGAACTGATGAATGACGCTGCCTTCGCTCGGCGGATTCGTCGGCGGCAGCGTCACCGAGCGCAGGTCGTACGTGGAACCGATCACGATCGATGCCACGATCCGGTTGCCGAACAGCTGCATCTCGTAGAATCCCGAGGTCGCGCCGGGTCCGCGCGGATCCATCACGACGGCCGCACCGCAGACGCCGTTCGTGCAGCTGCCGCCGCCGCAGTTCTTGCCGCAGCCTCCACAGTGCTTGGGGTCTTCGTTGAGCGTCGTTTCACACCCGTTCGACGCGTCGTCGTCGCAGTCGTCGTAACCCGTGTTGCACGAGTCGACGACGCACTTGAAGCCCGCCGCAACGTCGCAGTGCACGTTGCCCTGCACGGGATTGCAATGCGTCGTGCAACCGCCGCACGACGTGGGAAGCGACAGGTCCGCTTCGCAGACCGTGTTCGGATCGCCGTCGCATTCGGCCGTGCCTGCCGGGCAGCCCGCGTCGGCGTCTCCGCCGTCGGTGCTCGCGCCGCCGCTGCCACCGGTTCCGCCGCTGCCGCCCGTCCCAGCTGCCCCGGCTCCCGCGGTTCCCGCCGAACCGTCGGGTGATTCGCCGCCGGTACCGCCCGTGCCCGCCCCGCTCGTGCCACCGGATCCCGGTAATCCCCCGTTTCCGGAGCTGCCTGCGGCTCCAGCGCTGCCCCCCGCGCCGCCCGACCCGGCGCTTCCGTCCGCCGTATCGTCGAAGGGGTCGCGCTCGATGTTTCCCTGGTCGTCGACGACGTCCTTGTCGCCGATCTTGCTCGCGCACTGCCCGCCGTTCGCGCAGATCTGATCGCGCGCGCAATCGTCGTCGGAGGTGCACTCGTCCCGGCACTCGCCGTCGACCCCGCACACCTGATCGCCGTTGCAATCGCCGTCGCCGCTGCACGACGTATCCACGGGCAGCTGGCACACGTGCCCGGCGCCGCCCTTCACGCAGCGTTCTTCGCCGGGACAGTCCCGGTCACGATCACACTGGCGGTGGCAGTGGGTGAACGTGCAGACGAGCGGATCCTCGCACTGCGAGTTCAACGAGCAACCTTGTGCGAGCTTCGCGAGCTCGATCTTCTGCTCGTCGTCTCCCCCGCAAGCGCCTGCCACTCCGAACAGCGGAGAAACGGCGACCGGCCAGATCAACGCGCGAAAGACCCGGGATCGTGACGAAAGCATTCCCCGCGGCTACCATCGCGAGATCTCGCTCGGTATCCACCAAAGTCAATGGGAGTTGCCGCCGCTCAGGGCATCACGTGGTTGGGCATGTGCAGGAGGTACGTGGCATTTGCTGGCTGGTGATTTCCGTCGAAGCAACGCGTCTGGACCTCCACCATGCCTATGTCCGGCAGCGTCAGCCATTGTTCGACCTTGCAGTACTTCGAGCTGCTGGCGCTTTGAGGGATCGCCGCGACGACGAACGGAACCCGGAACATCGGGTGCCCCGGCAGCGGGAACTGCATCCAGTAGCGGCCAACGGTGCTGAACTTTCCGGCCAAGGTTCCCATGGGAGTGCTCGTCCAGAGCGCGCTGGGAACGTACTCCGTGCTCGATTCGTTGCTGGCGAAGGCGTAGGCGCCATACCCGAACGGGCTCGTCGCGTGCCCGCGCGAGTAATTGAAGAAGAAGGCTTCGTCAGCGTTCGACCCACCGGCCGAGTGGCAACGCACGACGAATTTCAATTCTGACCCGTCCCGTCCAAAGCTCCCGACCCGGCAGCGGTCGGCACTGCTGCTCGATCCCTGAGCGGTCACCTGAACGTTCCCGCTGGCGGCGTTGGGACCGAGCGCGCCTGCGCGCACGGTGTAAGTGCCGGTGCCGTCGCGAGTGCAGGTGATGTAGCTGCCCATCGAGTTGTAGTTCGGGATCTCGCCGCTCGAGCAATCCGCCCCGAACCAGCCGTATGCACCTTCTCCCCCCGGTGTGCTGTCGACTGACGCATACATCGCAACGAACTTCGAATCCGCCAGGGCTCCCGCCGCATCGTGGCAAGCCACCCCGAGCAGCATGCTGGGATCGGTCGCGGCACCGTCACTCACCGTGTAGGTCGATTTGCACCGTACCGGATCCGTCCCGACGGCGACGATCTGCGTGTTGCCCAAATGAAAAATCGTGTTCGGGATGCCGATCCCCTTGAATCGAACCTCGTAGATGCCGCGGCTCGTTCGCTTGGCGGTTACGGGCCCGCTGCCCATGGTGAATGCCTGGGTAGGCGTATACGACGCAGTCGTGGGCCGATCAGCGAAGGCCCAGCCGTGGAGGCCGGATCTCACGGCCTCAGACGTTAACGTCGGTATTCTCCGGCCCCGCCGTTTCCGGGTCGCCGAAATCGCCGCCGCATCCGATCGCACAAGCCCCTGACAGCAAGGCCAGCGCACGAGCCAATTTCCCGGCCGTCTCTAACTCGAAGAGCATTGAAGAGCCTCCGTCCGCCTAAAAATACGCGAGGGTTTGGCTGATCCATTAATCAGCAAATCATCAGGACTCGACCGTCACCGTGTCCGGTTCGCCCCGCGCCGCACACCGAAGCTGGGGAACCCCGCCGCGATGCGCCGGGCAAGACCCCAAACCCAACTCGCTCCACCAGAGCTTCGATCAGATGATCGTGTGGGACGGCACGTGCACCATGTACACCGTGTTGACCGGTTGATGATTCCCGTCGAAGCAACGCGTCTGGACCTCCAGGTAATTCGAGCCATTGGGCTTGGTGCCACTGAACCATTGCTCGACTTTGCAGTAGTCTCCGCCAGCGTTGGTGGACCCGACCGCAACCACGAACGGTACGCGCGAGTTCCCGATGCCAAGGTTGGGGAAACTCATCCAGTAACGACCGGTGCCCTGGAACTTTCCGGCCAGTACGCCACTGGTGTTCGAAAACGTCGCGCCAGGCGTGTAACTCGAGCTCGTCGCATTGTTCGCATACGCGTACGCGCCGGTGCCATTCAGGCTCGTCGCATGCGCGCGTGAATAGTTGAAGTAGAAGCCTTCGTCCGCGGCAACGGCCGCTCCGCTGTCCTCGTGACAGCGCACGTACATCTTGAACTCGGATCCATCCGGTCCCCAGCTCGAAACCCGGCAGCGATCGCTGCTGCTGCTCGATCCTTGGGCGGTAATCTGGATGTTTGCGCCCACTCCGGTGAGGCCAAGCTGTCCAGCGGCTATGGTGTAGGCGCCGGGTCGCGGTGCGAGTGCAGTTGATGTAGCTGCCCGTCGAGTTCCAGTTCAGTATCCCGCCGGGCGTGCAACTCGGCCCGAACCAGCCGTATGCGCCTTCTCCGGCCGGCGTGGAATCGACCGACGCGTACATCACGACGAACTTCGAATCTGCCAGGGCTCCCGCCGCATCGTGGCAAGCCACGCCGAGGAGAATGCTGGGATCGGTCGCGGCACCGTCGCTCATCGCAGTGGTCGCCTTGCAGTGGACAGGATCAGTTCCGACGGCGACGATCTGCGGGTTGCCAACCTGAAGCGGCGTGCCCGAGTAGCCGAGCTTTTTGAACTGAGCTTCGTAGATGCCCCGGCTCGTGCGCTTGACGGTGACGGATCCGCCAAGCGAGTTGTGGCTTTGGCTCGGCGTGTAGGACGCCGTGGTCGGCTGGTTGGCGAAGGCCCACCCGTGCAAGCCTGTTTCAGTGCCTGGGACGTGTCGCCGGTGGCTCCCTCGGGACCTGTCTCGCCAGTTGCAGATTCGGATGGATCCCCATCGGGGTCGCCGAAGTCGCCCCCGCACCCGATGGCGCATGCCACGGGCAGCACTACCAACGCTTGCGCGAATCGCCCACACGTTTGGACATCGATGAACATCTCGCAAACCTCCATCCGCGCGAGAACATAGCGAGCGAAGTGCTGATCCATTAATCAGCAAATCATCAGGACTTTGGTCCCCTAGCGGCGGCCGGAGTCGTTAGCGGCGTAGCGAACGCTGCGGGCAATGGCCGCGCAGTGAGCTTGAAGTTCGAGTGCCACTTGTGGCACGCGGGCGCCAAGAGTGGCACGCACGCGAAATCACGCGTTGATTCATCGCGACGTCCCGACGTAGAGAGGCCATGGGGGGGCGACGAAACGCTTCCGATCGAAGAAGGAGCCTCACATGAAGATGGGACGAAGCTTTGCACTCAATCTGTCGGTGCTCGTGACCAGCGCGACCTTGCTCGCTGCGTGCGGTGCCGACACGGGGGATGCAGGCCAGGCGCCGCCCGTCGCGGGCGAACAACCCAACGTAACCAACGATCCGTTCGCCACGCCGACGCCGGTGGCCGCACTCGAAATGCCGAACGGTAACCGCGTCGAGTTTTACGACTTCGATACGATGGCGCTGATCAGCCAGACGGGCATCGCGGGCACGGCGCCCTCGTTGAACCTGGATCACCAGCCGCGCCACGACGAGCTCAGCGCGATCTGGCGCTCGCTCGCGCCGAACCAGCCCGTTCCGCCGGCGCTGGTAGAGCTCGAGCAGCGGCTTGCGAAGCAGCCCCCCTCTGCGCAAACAGCGGAACCCGTGATCACCGTGGACGGTGCGCCCGAGGTTCCTCCCGAGATCGACCCGAACGGGGACCTTCTCGCGGTGCAGAGCGGATGCAACAACCGCTGTTGTGATTACGACTGGCTGTCGACGCTCAACTACTGCAAAAATCGCGGCGACTATAACCTTTTCCACTTCAACTACGCTTGGAGCTCGCTCCGGAGCACCGGCGTCGTCGGCCACTACAGCTTGGCGTGCGCTGCCGAGACGAGCCAGTACACGGTGTCCGTCAGCAGTGGCAAGGGCGGCAGCTGGCCCGTATTCCCAGGCGCATACCGGACCTACGACTGGTCCGCAGGAACGACCTGCAATCCGTTCTGCCACTACGACGAGAAGACCGTGAATGTATCGGTCAACAACAGCTCAAGCCCGCACCTGCACTCGTTGTGCGTCAACGTGTACCACTGAGGGCGGCCTTCGCTCGCGGATTCTCGGGCTCGATCGCCAGCGCGCGTTGAAACTCCGCCTTGGCGTCCGATTCGTTGCCCTGCGCGCGCTCTAGCCGCCCGCGCGCATAGTGATGTTCGGGCCCTTTCGGCTGCGCGTCGCGCGAAAGCTCGATGTATTTTTCGACCGGGGCGTGATCGGCTCCCTGCTCGAGCAAGGCCACGGCTTTTCCGGCGTAGGCCTCGGCGAGCGTGGAATGGGCAGCGCCGTAGTTGCGCTGCGCGAGCGCCGCTTTCGCCATCTCGATCGCCCGGTCGTACTCCTTTCGCCAGCACAGGAAATTGGCGTAATTTCCCTTGGTCCAGGCGGAATCGGGCGAGAGGTTGATCAGGGAGCGATACATCTCGTCGACCGCTTCCGACTCGTCGCGATCGTCGTACACTGCGCGCAGCGCATCGTAGGCTTGGAATAGATCGTCGGGGTCGTCGCTGAGCTCGAGGATGGCTTTGGCGTGCAGCATCACTTCATCGAAGCGCTTTTCGCGCTCGGCGAGCTTGGCGAAGAAGATCTGCGTGCGCACGTCGCGCGGCAAAAGCTTCTCGGCCTCGTCGGCCTTCTTGCGGGCGTTCGCGTAGTCCTTCTGGTACATGAACGCCCACGCGCGCCGGAGGTGCACGTCGTAGAGCTTCGGATCGAGGGCTTCAGCGCGGTCGAGTAGCTCGTGGGATCGCGCGAGGCCCTGCGCGTCGTAGTCCTGCCGGCTGCGGTAAGCGCGCCGAAACTCCATGCGCGCGAGCTCCACCTGGGTCAACGCGAGCTTCGGCTCGAGCTCGAGCGCGCGCGTGAGCCGGCGCGTGACCTCGGGGAAGCTCTCGGTGCTTTCCCCGCGGGTCAAAATCTCGTCTGCCTCGCGCGCCAGACGCTCCGCTTCACGCAGGCCTTCCGGGAGCTTCTTCGAAGCGCGCGCCACGGGTGAGCGGATTGGCGGCGGCCGCCAGCTCGGCGGTCTCAGACGCCAGATCTGCACGGCCTGGCTGCCGCCCCCGAGCGCCAGCCGCGTGCCGTCGGGGTGGAACGAGATCGCTGCTACGCCTCGCGAGTCGGCTCGCGTGCTGTCGATGGGCTTGCCCTGATAAACGTCCCAGAGCGCGAGCGTTCCGTCCTTGCAGCCCGTGACGAGCTTCGACCCGTCCGGAGAGAATTGTGCGGCCCAGACCTCGTCTCGTTGACGCGGAAACTCGTGCAGCTGCCGGGGCGGGTTCAACAGCCACACGCGCACCGTCGCGTCGTCCGACGCGCTCGCGATCGTGTTGCCGTCGGGTGCGACGGCGATTTCGTTGACGGGCGCTTTGTGGCCGCGCAGCTCGCCGCGGGCCGCGCCTGTCGCCGAGTCCCAGACCCGGATCACGCCGTCTTGCGTGCCGGTGACGATCGCAGCGCCGCGCTGAGCGTAGGCGACCGCGTAAACGCGTCCGGGGTGTGGCAGCGCGTGCACGACCCGCCCGGACGCGAGCTCCCAGACGCGCGCCTTGCCATCGAAAGATCCTCCGACCAGCGTCTTGCCGTCCGGCGACACTTCGAGCGTCGTCATCGTGGCTCCGCGCTCTTGCAACGTGCGCTGCAGTGCTCCGTCCGCGACCGCCCAGAGCTGCACCGAGCCGTTTCGTCCGGCACTCACGATCGAGGCGCCGTCGGGCGTGAAGACGCCGGAGTTCATGTCCTTGCCCTGGCCGCCGATCGTGCGGAGGACCTTGCCCGACTCGGCGTCCCAGAGCTTGATGGTGCCGTCGTGGCTTGCGCTCAGCACAGTCTTGCCGTCGGGCGCGAACTTCACTTCGAGCACCACGCTCCAATGGCCGGCGAAGGCCTTGACCCAGGCGAGCTGGCCGCTGCGCGGCAGGGCGATTGGCGCCGCCGGCAACGCCGCGGCGCTGCTGACGACCGGCGGATGCTTCGCGGCCCGGGCCTGATAGAGCTTCCACGCGCCGAAGGCGAACGGCGGAGCCAGGGCCATCACGCCGAGTGCGCTGGCTGCTGCGATGCGCCGTGGCGAAATCCGGGCCCGCGGTTGCTCGAGCTCGCGCAGCGCCTCGGCCGCGCCGGCGAAGCGCTGCTCTACTTCCGGCGCGAGCAGACGATCGAGCCAGCGCGCGAAGCTCGGTGACAAGGTGACCGCCTTTCGGAACGCGATGCGCGATTTTTCGTGGGGCAGGTCCGCGGGCGACCGCTGCGTCAGCACGAACACGAGTGTCGCGCCCAGCCCGTAAAGGTCGGTCGCCGGCCCGGCGTGGCCCCGGAACTGTTCGGGCGCCATGTAGCCGAAGGTTCCGACCACCGTGCTGCCGTGCCCGAGCACGCTGCGGTAGGTGTCCCGCACGGCGCCGAAGTCGACGAGAAAGATGCGTCCGTCCGAGGTGCGAATCAGATTGTCCGGCTTGATGTCGCGGTGAATCACCGGCGGCGCGAGACTCTGCAAATAGGCGATGATGGCGAGCGCCTGCCGCGCCAAATGCCGCGCCTCGCTCTCGCTGGCGCGCCATCCGCGGCGCACCCGGGCTCCGAGCGACTCACCCGGCGCGAGCTCTTGGGCGAGGTAAAAGCTCGGCCCCCCCGCTCCGTCGACGCGGAACGAGTCGATGTAGCGCGGGATCGCCGGATGCGAGAGGCCCGAAAGCACGCGCGCCTCGCGCTCGAACAGCTCGAGCACCTTCCAGTCGTGCTCGTGCCACAAGCGCAGCTGCTTCAGCGCAACGCGCTGGTTCGACGCGAGCTCCAGCGCTTCGTAGGTCGTGCCGACACTGCCGCGCCCCAGCACCTGAAGAATGCGGTAGCGCCCGCCAATGACGTCGTCGCTCCGATGCTCCGCTGACATGCCAACCCCTTGGTGATCCGGAGGCCGTCACCAATGCCCCCGTGAGCTCGTGACTACCACGTTTCAGGGCAGCGCTGAATCCGGCAAGTGCACGGCGACGAAAAGCGGCACGCCGAAGCCATCGGGTTCGCCTGAGTTCGGAGTGACGTAGAGCGTGCGGCCGTCCGGGGTCACGTCGATCGTGTAGCTGCCGCGCGGCGCACCCGTCCCGGCCGCGACGAGCGCCGCACCGAGATCGAGCAACATGCGAATGCTGCCGCTCGTCCGATCGAGCTCGTAGAGCTCGAAGGAGGGCCGCCCATCGAGTCCCACCGGGACGAAGTAAGCGACGCGCTCCGTCGGGTCGAGCTCGACGTCGGACGCCTGGCGCGGCAGCGTGGCGAGCAGTGTGAGCGCTCCGGCAAGGGGGTCGAGTCGGTAGACCTCGTTCGGCTCGACCGTGATCAAGAGCAGCGATCCGTCGGCGACGGGTCGGGTGCTGCCGCGCAGCGTGCCACCGCCGCTGAAGTCCGCCAGCACCGTCTCGGTGTTGGAAGCCGGGTCGTAGCGCATGAGGCTCGACCCGATTCCCGAGTAATAGGCGTGCCCGTCACGATCGAGCGCGATGTGCTTGTCGGTGGCTTGGCGGCGCGGGCTCTGGAACACGACCGAGTCGCTGTCGATCGCGTACGCCCAGAAAATCGTCTCGCGCGGCTCGGTCGGCGTGCTGGCCGTGCCGTAGATCATCCGGTCCGGACGAAACAGCGCGATCGACGGCACGCCCATTTGGAAAATCTTCGTCCCCAGGCTCTCGAGCCCTTTCGTCCACGGGTTATACCGAAGCAAGAGATCGCCCTGGTAGTTGCCGGTGTAAGTGACGAACCTCGGGCTGCCCCAGTAGCTGTGCATGTAAAGGAGGCCGCACGGGCCCTCCGAGATGCGGGCCTGGATCTTGGCGTAGCCGTTTTCGCCGGGGACGTGGTTGCCGGACGCCGTCAGCACGTCACCGACGGCGCGCAAGCGGCCGAGCACCGGGTCGAATTCGTAGAGCACGGTGTTGCCGTCGCGCGGCGTGTCGTCGCCCGCGGAGTCGCCGTCGCCGACCGCCGAGTAGTGACGGCCGTTCGAAGCGATCAATCCCTTGCCCCAGATCGCCCACTGACGGGCATCCGGGTACCAAAGCGGGTAGGGCGCCCACTCGATCTGAAACTCGCCGCTGCTCCACGCCGAGAGCCCCGTCGAGACCGGCTCGAGCGCGGCGGGAACGAAGCTCTTCGTCTCGTCGGTGTCCACGGCGTCGCACTGCTCGGCGGGATGCTCGGGGGGGCGCAGCGCGGCCGGCGGCACCTTTTCGAACGGATCGAGCCGGCCCGTGCCGCACGCCGCGAGCGCAAGGGGCAGAACCAGAATCAACCGATGGCTCATAGTTCGCTCAGCGCCCATTCGAGTCCTACAGTCGCGTCGACGAGCGGCCTCCCCGCGCTCGCGATGGATTCACCCGCGAGGCGAGTCGACAGCTCGGGCAACGCGAAACCTGCGCCGAGCGCCAGGCGAAGCCGTAACGACGCACCGAGGCGCGCCGCCGCGGCGGCGACGGCCGACGGCAGGAACACGGCGGTCGCGTCGGTCGTGGCGCGATAGCCGGGGCCGGCATCGCCCGTCACCCACGCGAACAGCACGCCGGCGCCGATCCCGAACAGTGGCTGAACCCAAGCGTCGCTCGAGCCGCGGTACGCGAGCAAGAGCCGGCCGATGCCCAGGCCCACGTGCGCTTCGCCGGCTTCGCTATCGAGTCGGCTGCGCGCCGCGGTCGCGAGCAACTCGGCCTCGAGCGCCCAGTGTGGATGCAGGCCCCAGCCCGCGGCGAGCATCGGACCTGCCATCACGCCGAGCCCGCCCGGGGATCCGAGCGCGACGGCCCCGGCGCGCAGCGCGAACCGGTAAGGCGCCGCCGGTGGGACCAGATGGTCGTCGACCAGGTGCAGCACCGCGCGGCTCGGAGGCGCCGAACCCCGCGGCGGGTGAGCGGCGCGCAGCTCGAGCAGGCTCGCGTTGAGCAACTCGACCACTGCGAGCGCGACGACTGCGACAGCTTCCGACGTCGGCAGCTGGCCGGTCGCCACGTGGCGCAAGCTCGTTTTCCCCGTGACCTCGTCGGCGACCCAGATGTCGACTCCCGGCGGCTTCTCGTAGCGAATCAAGCGCACTGCGGCGACCGCTCGATGCTGGCGAGCGAGTTTTCCGAGCTCGGACGCCGGATTGGCCGGGCTGCGATCGGAAACCTCGACATCGATGACCGATAGGCCGACGTCTTCGAGCTCGGCGCGCGTGCGTTGCTCCGCTTCGGGCCAGGCTGTGCCGGGAGCAGCCGGGGGGCTGTGATCGAGCACGACCACGCCGAGCTCGGCGGCGCTCGCGGCGCGTGCAGCGAAGAGCCAGCCCAGAAGCGCCAGCGCCGAGCGAGGGAATTTCATTTCGGCACGAGCTTATCGCCGCGGAGCAGCGCTCGAGCCACGGACTCGTAGGCGCCGCCCGGAAACCGTGCCAGGTAGTCGCGTGCGGCGGCCTCCGCTCCCGAGCGGTTGCCGGATCGCGCACGGGTTTCGATCAGACGGCCGGCAGCTTCCGCGGCCAACGGCCCCGACGGCGCCGACTTCAAGTAGGTTTCGAACCAGGTCGCGGCTTCGCCATAGTCGTGCTGCGCGACGGCGAGCCGCCCGAGACGGAAGGCGCCGACCTGCGCGGCCGCCACCGTGGGAAAGCGGCGCCGCAACGTCAGGAGCGCTTGCCGCGCCCGCGAGGCATTGCCGCCCAGGCGCGCGGCATCGGCGAGCAACGCCAGATCCGCGGCGCCCAGCCGTTCGATCAGGGGCTCGAAGCCTTCCTGTTCGGCGCTCGTCAGAGCCTGCCGGTAGTCTCCGGCTCGCGCGAGCTCCTGCCAGCCAGGAGCGCTCGGTGCCGAGCTGGTCATTGGCTTCGCGGGTCGCACCGGCTCCGTCGGAGCTTTTTCCGGCGCGGGCGGCGGCGAGACCGTCGTGGGCGTCGTCGCCGCGAGCTCTTCGACCGACCTGGGTCCGCGCTGAATCAGGATCTGCCCGTGCCGAACCTGCAGCCGGTCGTCGCTGGCGAGCAACAGGCCGTTCGGTTCGAGCGGGCCGCCGCGCACCTGCACGCGGCCGTGCAGCACGTGAACGCTCAGCAGATTCTCTTGAGCATTCCAGCCCACGCTGAGCTCGGTCCCGACGACCAGCACGCGGAACGGGCCGGCATTGAACGACCACGATCGCCCGGTGACGGTCGCGGGCCGAATCCGCGCCCGGAGCTCGCCGGCTTCGAGCGTGAGCCGCGCGTCGCCTCCCGAGCGCGGCGAGAAGCGTGCGACCGAGCGCGGCTCGAGCAACACCTCGCTCTCGTCGGCAAACGTCATCCGGAGCGCCCGTTCGTCGACCTGAAGCCAGCGGCCCTCTTCGAGCGCGCCGTCGGCGACGAGCTCGATCGTCGTCGCGGGAGGCGCGCTGCGGCTGCCGCGCCCGTGCAGCCAGACAGCCACCACCGCGATCGCAGCCGCGACGGCGAGCGCGGGAACGGCACGCAGCGCCCAGGCAGTACGGCGGCGCCGGCCCCAGTCGACGGCGAGCAGCGCCGGCAGCTGGCGCGCGCGGCGTTCGCCGGGACCGTGCTTCAGGGCCGTACCGACGTCCTTGCCGAGCTTTTCGAGCGCGCTCATGCGAGCTCCTTCATTCTGGGTTCGGGCGCTACGCTGCCGCGGCTGCCGCGGGCCAGACGCTCGGCCAGGGCGCTGTCACGGCTCGCGAGCCGGCTGAAGCGCTGCTCGGCTTTGCCGAGACGGCGCTTGATCGTCGCGAGCGAGCAGTCACACGCCTCGGCGACCTCGAGCAGCGGGCGCTCGTCGATGTAACGCAAGACGAAGGCAATCCGTTCATCGACGGGCAACGCGTCGAGCAGTGTGTACGCTTTTTCGAGCAGCTCGCGCGCCTCGTGATCCTCGACCGGCGCCGCGATGCGGTGAATCTCGCTGGGCCCGGTGTGGAAGAAGCGCCGCACGCGGCGGCGCCGGATCTCGCTGCGTACGGTCTTGACGCACACCGAGGTGATCCAGGATTTTAGGCGCTCCGCGTCCCGCACCTTGCCGAGGCCGGCAACGACATTGACGAATACCTGGTGCACGACGTCGTCGTGCTCCGCGTCGGCGCCGAGCACACGCCACACCAGCCGGTTGATGTCGTCCGAGAACCGGCTGTACACGGCTGCCGCTGCCGCGCCGCGATCGCCACGCCGCGCGAGTGCCAACAGGTCCTCGTCGCTGCCCATCCAGGCCATCAGATCGGTCTCGAGCCCGCGATGAGCATCGTCGCACCCGTTGCGCCGCGGCGGTTCGATGGCTCAGCATAAATTTTTATCGAGTGATTCCCATTAGTTCGCGGAGCGCCGGTGCTTTACTGAGCCGTTCGACGCGGTCGGGGCGACCGTTGGGGCCGGATGAGCTTCGCCCCGTGGTGCATCGTCACCCTCGCGCTCCTCGTGGCCGCCTGCTCGAGTGAGAGCGCATCGCCCGAGGTCAGCGGAGCTGCGGGGACGTCCGGCACTTCGGGCGCTGGCGGAGCGGCGCCCGACGCAGGCGTGCCCGACGTTGCCGACGCGGCACCCCCGGACGATGCGGAGTCGGCGCCGGATCACCAGAACCCGGAGTGGCCGCCTCCTGAACCCGCGACGACGCTGCCCCTCGAGGTGCTCGGGGCGCCGGGAGCAGGGGTCGAGGTCACGATCGCGATCGAGGCTCTAGACCTGGCTCAGGGCAACGCACGGCTGGCTCTCACGGTACACAACGTGGTCGCATCGGAAAGCGCTCTGGTCGTCATCAATGACGCGGCGCCGATCGATCTGGGGGGTCCGTTGCTGCGCCGTATCGACGGGCAGGTCGCTTCCGGTGCGATCGCCATCGACAACGCCTCGCTGCGACCCGGACCCAATCGCATCGTCTTTCGATACGCACGGCAGGTCATGGATCGCGCCGCCGTGTCCGGCTTTCGAGTGCTCGCGGTCGCGCTCGAGCTCGGAAAGAAGAAGCTCACGGTCGATCTGCCGGCGGAGGATCCCAGTGCCTGGCGTCCGCTCGACGCGACGCCCGCGGCGATCGAGCGCGGGCGCAGCTACTTTCAGGACGTGAGCCGCGACGGCGGGCCGGCGTGCGCACGTTGTCACGCCGACTCGGGCGCGGACCTCCAGTACTACGGCTTTTCGACCAAGAGCCTGGTCGAACGCGCGATGTTTCATCGCTTCACGCGGAGCGAAGCGCAGGACCTGTCGAGCTACATCCGCTCGCTCGACCTCGTCACCAAGGGCCGGCCGTACGACGCACCATTTCAGCCGGGTGCGACGAACCACGGAGCGGCGGGTGCCGGCTACTCGGCGATCCTCGCCAGCGATTCGAGCTTCACCGAGCAGGCGTTTGGCGGCGCCGCGTTGCCCGCGACTTTGAGCTGGGATTGGGCCGCCGGGGTCGATCCCTTCGTGGTGCCGACGAGCGCCGGGGCTCCGACCTGGATGCGCTGGCTGCCGCGCGACCTCAAGGACGACTGGTTCACGCGCAAGAACGGCGTTCTCGCCGACGCGGAAAGCGCGCTCGCCGCAACGCCTTCGCTCGAAACGGCGCAGGCTTTCATGTCCGCGGCGCTCACCGTGGGCAAAGACATCCTGCTGCTCGAGAACGACTACGACGCGAAGGTGGACGTGCTGCGTTTTGCGGCCGTGAAGCTCTGGGATTGGTCGCGCAAGAACGGCTTCGAGCGCCCGGACCACGGCATGCCGGACGGCAGCCCGGCGTACCCGTACGAAGTCGGGTTCGCGTTCTTCGAAGCGGCACAGGCGGACGCGCTGCCGGGCGCGGCGCAGCAGACCATGGACTGGTGGTGGGCCCAGCTCGCGTCCAATCCCGGCCGCGGCGTCTCTACGGGGCGGCGCCCGCTCAACTTCGAGGACGTCCTGCTCGCGGCGGAGAACGCCGGGCTCGGTCCGGCGCACATCGCCTTTCTTCATCTGTACGGCAGCTGGGAAGAATCGCGCGGCGCGCTCGCCGATCGCTGGGGCAGCGCGGATAGCCCGGTGCGCTTGCTCGCGGTGCCGATGCGCCGGCTGCCCGCGAACGATCGCGCTCTCGTGCTGCGCCGCTTTCTCGAATACGAAGCCGCGCACCTTTCGGCGGGCGGCACGATCGACGCGGAACACCATCAAAAGCTTGCTGACGCCTGGAGCAGCGGCTGTCCGGCGCTTTCCACTGCTCAGCTCGCGGAGCTACGCACGGTCGCGCCGGAGGCCGTGCGCCCGGATCTGTCTGCATGTCCGTGACGACTCAACAGCGAGGAAGAACGATGCGTCTCCATCACGTGCTCGGATTGCTTCTGGGATCAACGGCCTGGATCGCGTGCGGTAGCGACAGCACCCCTTCTGCGAATCCGGGAGCAGGCGCGGGCGGCAACGGCGGCAGTGCGGCGAGCGGCGGCGCGGGTAACGCGGGCTCGGGCGGCGCTGCGGGCAGCGGAGCTTCGGCGGGTGCGGCGGGCTCGAGCGGCGCGAGCGGCACGGCGGGCACGGGTGGCGCGGCGGGCAGCGCCGGCGCCGGTGGCACCGGAGGATCGGTGAACCCCGGCGCTTGCGGAACGGACACAGCCGCCCCCGTGCGCTCGTTCTGCGACGCCGCGACCTGGGGCGGCAGCGTGCCGACCGCGACCACGGACATCGTCGTCACTGGCGAAGTCGTCGTCGACTGCGACGCCCAGGCCCGCACCATCGAAATCCCCGCGGGCGCCACTCTGCGCGCCTCGCGCACCAAGAACTCCACGCTGACCGTTCACGGCAATCTCGTGGTCAAAGGCAAGCTCGACTACGGCACCCCGGAGGCCCGCATCTGCGATGCCACGGCCGAGATCATTTTCCAGGGCATGGACGACGCGAAGTTCGAGGGGACGCCGACCCCGCCGCCCAATCCCCCGTCCACCAAATACGAAATCGAGCCCATCGACTTTCCACTGAGCGTCGTCGCTTCCGACTACGGCGTCTGGGTGATGGAAAACGGCGTGTTCACCGCCGCGGGCCGCGCGAAGCGCGCGTGGTCCAAGCTCGTGGAAACGACCGCGCCCGGCGATCCCTCTTTTTCCGTCGAGGACGCGACGGGCTGGCAGGCAAACGACAAGGTCGTGATCACGCCGACCGCGAAGTCCTCGGTGCGCGAGCACTACCGGCAGTTCGACGAAGGAACGATCGCGAGCGTCACGGGCAACGCGGTCACGCTCGCCGCCGCACCGGCGTACGAGCACCTCGGCTGCACCGACTGCATCCGCCGCGGTGAGGCCGCCAACCTGAGCCGCAACGTGGTCGTGCGCTCGTTCGACGATACGGCGCACGCGCACATGATCGTCGCGGACGCCGCGCTGCTCCAGCTCGACAGCGTGGAGCTGCGCTGGCTCGGACCGCAAAAGCCGTGCACCCGCGGTCTGCCGCGCCGCCGCGCCCCCATCTACTTCCACCAGCAGAACGAGAAGTCCGACGCCTCGTTCGTGCGCCACGTCTCGATCTGGGGCGGCGACAATCACTTCTACGTCCAGGAAAAGAGCGACGGCGTCGAGGTCATCGACGTCGCCGGCTACGACACGATCGGCGAGGGGTTTTCGTTGCTCTACGAGAGCGACACCTGCGGCGGCACGCACTGCATCCGCGACGGCTCCGCGCCGGCCAACACCGTGCTCACGGACGTGTTGGCGGCGAAGGTCGCGGTACCGAAGCGCGACGATTGCAACGCGATCGGCGCCGTGGTCGGCATCAATCCGAGCGGCGGCGAAGGCAGCGGCTGCTCGGGCTGCGTCGCGACCGGCGTCGCCTACAACTACGGCCCGTTCGGCAATCTGGGGTCGATCCACTCGGCCGAGGGCGGCTCGGGCCGCCCGGCGAACTTCACGCTCACGAACAGCGTCGCTCACAACAACGCCACCCACGGCATCAGCAACTGGCAGAACGAGGCGCGCCACCAGCCCGCCTACACGGGCTGCCAGGCGTGGTCGAACCAGGCGGACGGCATCCACCACGGCGCGTACGGCAACTCCTACCAGTTCTCGAACCTCACTGCGATCGACAACGCCGGCGCCGATTTCGCCGTGATCGCGATCCAGACCGAAGCCGACCGCCCGCGCGTCGAGGGAGCCGTCTTCGACGGCTTTCAGACCTTGACCTATTTTCTGGTGCCGGAGTTGCCCGTGGTGATCAGAAACGCGAGCTTCACGGGCGTCAGCAACCCCGCCATCACGCAGGTTCAGGATCGCTGCAGCGGCGGCGACGAGAACGATCCCAAGGACGGCACCTGCATCCGAAACTGGCTGCGCTTCGAGAACCCGAAGTTCCCCGACGGCATCAAGCCGTTTCTCTTCGCCTGGCACCAGAACAAGCACTCACAATGGGAAGTCCGCGGCTTCCATCACACGGATTACCCGAACCTCCCCGAAAACTTCGACCTCTACCGGCGCGACAACGAAGTCGCCGGCGGCAGCTACTACGCCGATTTCGACGCCTGGCTCGTGCCGCGCTGAAGTGAAGAAGTCGAGCCAGCTGCTCCCCACCGCGCTCGCGTCCTTTCACGACCGGCCGTGCTCGCTGCGCTGCGCGCGGCCGGGTCCCTCTTGTCCGCGGCTGCGCCGCGGCCGAGGGTCCCAACGTCTCCCGACGTCTCGCGACTGGGGCGCGTGTGGATTTCGAGCTAGAATCACCTCGCCGAAATGGCTCGATGGGAACGGGGAATCTCGTGGGTGGCAGGCGGTGCCGTGCTCGCGTTGTCGTGCGGCGGCTCGGTAACGGAATCGCCGCTCCCCGACGGCGGCGCGGGTACGAGCAGCGGGGCGAGTGGGAGCGGCGCTGGTGCCAACGGCGGCACCGGTGGCTCGGGCGGCAGCGTGGCGGGTAGCGGCGGATCCGGCACGCTCGAAGCTTGTCGCGAAGGGGCGCCGTGCTCCGGACAGGCCTGTTATGAGTCGGGCTGCTGCGGTCGCTACTTCGCATGTATCGACGGTCGTCTGGCGTTCCAAGGAGTTTCCGACTGCTGGCCGCCGCGCTGCCCGGATTGGCCGCCCTGGTACGACAGCCCGTGTGACCCTTGCAAAGACGTGACCACGGAAACCTGCTCGTACGACGCGTGCATGAACGAAGGGGTGCGCTACCACGCGCGCTGCGCCGACAACATCTGGCACGTCGATGCTCAGGAGTGTGCGCCGCGACCCCTCTGCGGAAGCGGCGCCGCTGCTGCCGCGTGCGGCACCGACGAAGTCTGTGTTTACGAATTCCATCCCGACGCTCAGCCGGTTTGCCGCAAGAACCCTTGTACGGTCGGCCCGCTATCTTGCTCCTGCGCCCAATCCCTGTGCAGCTTCGGCTACTGCTCGATCACGCCGGACAGCGCTGTTGCATGCGTCCCGGCACAGTGAGGATAGAAGCGAAGCGAGCTCGTGCGCTCGCCGCGCGCCGGGCCACGAAGCTGGGGAACCCCGCCGCCCGCGCCGCCCAATACCCCAACCTCAAGCCGCGCCAAGTGCGCGTGTGGCGTGATCACGCAACGCTTCTTTCAGTGCTTCCAGCGTGTGCGAAGCGATCGCCCAGTACTGCCAGTACAGCTCGACGCCCAGCGAGCGGCCGGGCACGACGTCCACCAGGCGCTTTCGCGCGACGTGCGCGGCGACCAGCGGTTCGGGGTTGAGGCTCCAGCCGACGCCGGAAAGGCAGCCGTCCACGATCGCCATCGGCGAGGGTAGAAAGTGCGTGGCGACGGGCGCCTTCTGCAAACCGAGCGCACGGAGAAATTGCTCATGGAGCAAATCCTTCCTGTCGAAGGCGATCAGCGGCGCCGCGGCAACGTTTTCCGGCGTGAGCCCGCCGCGAAAGAAACGGCGTACGAACGCCGGGCTCGCATTCGCCCGGTAGCGCATGACCCCGAGCGGGTCCACGCGGCAGCCCTGTACGGCGCGCGCCTCGGTCGTGACCGCGCCCAGCACGCGACCGGAACGCAGCCAGCTCGTCGTGTGATCCTGATCGTCCACGAACACCTCGATCGGCGTGCCCGTCGCTCGCGTGAATGCCGCCAGTGCGGGAGTGATCCACGTCGCGAGGCTGTCGGCGTTGACGGCGATCTGCACCGGGGTCGCCGGGGTCGTTGGTGCGCCGCTCAGCGCCGTGCCGAGCTCGCGTTCGAGCAGCTCGAGCTGGAGCCCGTGCCGGTAGAGCGCTTCGCCCAGCGTCGTGGCGCGGGTCTGGGCGCCTCGGATCACCACGACGCCACCGATGTGCTCCTCGAGCTGCTTGATTCGCTGCGAAACCGCTGACGGCGTCACGTGCAGCAGGCGGGCGGCCCGATCGAAGCTCCCCGCCCGCAGCACGGCAACCAGAGTCGCGAGCTGGGCTCGATCCAGGGCCTCCGCGCTCGACATTAGAAAAGCTTATCAGCCATGAAAAACTTTAGTTTGGCTAATGTTAGCCGGCGCTCCAGCATCGGACCATGACTTGTCGCGCTTGCTTCGGGGTTCTGCTCGGGTTCTTGGGCTCGGCGTGCGGCGGTTCGGCCGCGCCATCGGGCGAGACTCCGGCACCGGCGCCGGAGCCCCCGGATGAGACGATGACCGGCGCCGCTTACGCGGGCGGCACGCGTCTAAGAGCGGTGCTTGCCGAGGCGAGCGACGGTACCGCGTCGTTCTTTCACTTTTGGGACACGGAGCTCGAGGTGTCGTGCCAGTTCGAGCAAGTGGACGAGCCCGCCGGAACCTGGCGCTGTCAGCCTGCGTCGGCGCCGGTGATCTACGAAGGCACGGAGGTGTTCGCCGATGCTCAGTGCACCGCGCCGCTCTTGAGAGGGACCGAGCCCTTGGGCGACGTGCCCCGGGTGGTCAAGCGTCTCGATCCGCAGTGCGGGACCGCGCGCGACTACTTTCGCCCGGGAGTGCCGT
>Ga0111538_10001901_pt1 | contig 29262 bp, 33 predicted proteins | sample SoiMethybrSBSTD1_FD_79669 | JGI IMG/M metagenome (GOLD analysis project Ga0111538, IMG submission 79669) | Bulk soil microbial communities from a Populus tree surrounding site in Tennessee, USA - Soil MetaG P. TD hybrid SBSTD1 (version 2)... | ecosystem: Environmental > Terrestrial > Soil >... | reverse complement strand
GTCGGCCGGCAGGTCGCGCTCGGCGGCGCCGACGAAGGCCCGGGCGATCTGCTCGCTCAGCAGACGGGCGCGCGCCGCCTCCGCGTAGTGAAACGCCACCTCGGCCGGCGACTGACCACGAAACCCCACCGGCAGCGTGGCGATGTCGTCGGTCCGCGGCAGCACGAGCAGGCTGTCGACGAGCGCGGCGTAGGGGCTGGTGTGGCGGCCGAAGAACGCCACCCGATCCTCGGAGCGGATGAGACCGCGCAGGCTCTCGATGATGGCGACCGCGTCCAGCAGCGACGCGGCGGCCTCGCGCGGCCGGCCGGCCAGCGCGTACGCCTGCCCATAGCGCCAGGCCCGCTGTGCACGCTCCTTGTAAGCCGTGGCCCGCAGCTGAGCGCTGACCGATTCGAAGACCGGCGCGAATCCACCCATGCTGCTGGAGAAGGACTGCATCGCCGTCGTCATCTCCCGCTGGGTCTCGAGGCGCTTGGCGTGCGCGGCATCGTAGGCGGCGAGATACCGGAGCGCGGCCTCCCCTTCACCGCGGGCCACGGCGACCTCGACCAGCGCCGTGTCGGCGGTCTCGACCGTGGCGGCCGCGGCCATGCGATTGCCCGCGCGCTCCAGATCGGCTCCCATGCGATCGCTCGGATCCGAGCCGCGGGCGGGACGAGGCTCCATCGACCAGCCGGCGGCCTCGGCCACGGTGGCCTCGGCCAGACGCCTGGCCTCGTCGTAGTGGCCGAGCTGGGCGTACACGAGGGAGAGCGATGCCGCGGAGGGGTCGGGGCGGGCCCGGTCACGCCGCCGCTCTCCTTCGGCGTGGGCGCGTTGAGCGGCCGGCAGGTCGCCGATGCGCGCCGCCGCCTCGGCAAACATGTAGTAGAGGTGGCTGGAGTCCTCCTCCCGTCCGCCGCCGGCCGGGTTGGGCCCCATCACCGCCTGCGCCTCGGCCAGCTTGCCGCGGGCCCGGTCGACATCGCCGAGCCGCGCGTACGACGTCGCCGCGGGCAACAGCATGCGCGCCCGCATGTCGCGCGCTTGTCGTTCCATCGTGCGGGTCATCTCGGCGCTGAAGCCGCCGCTCCCCATCAGCGCACCGAGCCGGCCCTGAGCGGACTGGATCTGCGCCTGCTGCTGCCGGACGATCGACTGCTGCGAAAGCAGCGAGGCCTCGTCGGCCCGCAGCCAGCCTTCCACGAACCAGACGGCGGTCTCGAGGTCGCCGGCCTCCTCGCGATTGCTGACCATCTCCGACAGCACAGAGCTCTTGCTGCTGCCGTCCGTGTATTCGCACAGGACGTCGACCAGGAGCACGTACGAGGCGTCCAGCAGGCCTTGCTGCTTGAGCACGCGCGCGCGGCCGAGGCGTGGATCGAGACTGGCCGAGCGAAACGCGAGCTGACCGGGATCGGGCTGGGCCCCAGGCCGTCGCTGGCTCTGCAGCTGTTCCATCATCTGCTCGACCTGGGACCGTCCCGGCGTGAGGCAGCCCTGGATCTTGCGCCAGGTCTCGTCGTCGCTCCGCGCGAGACCCGCCTGCACCGCGCGCTCCATCGCCTCGTCGGAGATGACCGGAGCCGAGAACCGGGGCACCGGCGGGGTGTCGGGCTCCTCGACCGATGGGCGGGACCCTCCGAAGCCGGGGCCTATGCCCGGCACACCGGCGAAGCCACAGCCCGCGGCGGCGATCGTCACGAGAACGAGGACGATCCCGCGCCGGCGGGCCATCCCGGTTCCCTCCGTCAGCGCTGGCGCGCCTGGTTCAACTTCTCGCCCAGCGTCATGCCGAAGCCGCCGCCCTTCTTCGCGCCCTTCAGGTAGGCCTGCGTCTCGGCCTGCTCCTCGTGCGTGATCGCCTTCTCGCGCGACAGACGGATGCGCCGGCCGCCCTCTTCGATGGCCAGCACGAACACCTTCATCTCGCTGCCGGCGGGAAAGGCCTTGCGCGGATCGACCCCGCGCGTGGCGCCCAGCTCGGCGTTGGGCACCAGCCCCGTCTGCCCCGGCCCCAGGCGGACGAACACGCCGAACGGCTCGTGCCGGTCCACCGTGCCCATCAGCACCGCGCCGACAGCGACGCTGGAGGCCATCTCCTCGCCGATCACGGCGTCGTCGGGCGCCAGCGTCAGCGCGACGCGGCGCTTGCCCGAGTCGAGCCCCACGACCATGACCGTGACCTCGGCGTTGGCGGCGACGGCCTCGCGCATCGCGGCCTGCTGGTGGCGCGGGATCTCGCTCACGTGCAGCAACCCATCCACGCCCGGCAACAGCTCGACGAAGACGCCAAAATCAGTAGACCGGAGGGCGCGGCCGCGCACCACCTGCCGCTCGCGCAGGCGCCCGGGCACGGCCGTCCACGGATCGCCGTCGAGCGCCTTCAGGCTGAGCGTGACCTTGCCGCGCTCGGGGTCGACGCGCAGCACCTTCACGGTCACGGCCTCGCCCACGCTCAGCCGGTCCGAGGCGCGCCCGACGCGTGAGTGCGACAGCTCGGACATGGGCACCAGCCCCTGCACGCCGCCCAGGTCGACGAACGCGCCGAAGTCCGCCAGGGACGTCACGGTGCCTGGCAGGATCGCGTTGGGGACCAGGAGCTTGCGGGTCTCCTCCGCGGCCTTGGCCGCCTGCTCCTGCAAGATCTGACGCCGAGAAACGACAATGTTCCGACCGTTTTCACCGTACTTGGTGACACGGAACTCCAGCACGCGGCCCACGTACTCCTGCTCGGATTCCACGCGCCGCAGGTCCATCTGCGAAAACGGACAGAACGCGCGCAAGCCGCCCAGGGTGACCTCGTAGCCCCCCTTGATCACGGCGGCTACCCGGCCCTCGACGGTGATACCGCTCTGCGCCGCCATCTCCAGCGCCTCGCGCGCCTGGGCGCCGCGGCGCAGCTTGTGCGAGAGCCGGATCTCGTCGCCGGTCCCGACCACCGTGGCCTCGACCTCGTCGCCCACGGCCACCCGCAGCCGACCATCGTCGTTGGTCAACTCGGCGCGGTCGATCCAGGCCTCGCCCTTGCCGCCGACGTCGACGAACACGTGGTCGCTCGTGATCTGGATCACTCGTCCCTTGACCGCCTGGCCCCGCTCTAGCGTGGGACCGGCCTCGGAACGGGCGAACAGTGTGGCAAAGTCCTCGGAATCTTCCATGACGTCACGGCCTCTCGGGATGTCCGGTGCTGGTGCCTGATTATACCGGTGACCCCATCGAACCCGGCGTCTCAGACGAGCAGACCAGCGATGATGCCCGTGAGAAAAACGCCGTCGAAGGTCCCGGCGCCGCCGATCGAGACGGCCGGCGCACCGATCTCGGCGATCCGATGGAGGTTCAGGAGATCGGCACCGATCAGCGTGCCCATGGACCCGGCGACATAGGCCACCGGCGGCGCCTGGCGGAACGACAGCAGGAGGCTGACGCCGGCAGCGGCCAGGGGTGGCACCAGCATCGGCACCGCGATGCCCGCGCCGGGCACGATCTGGGCCACCGAGTGGACAATGACGGCCACGATCGCGGTGCCGGCCAGCATCCGCCCGCGCAGCCGGAGGTGGGCGAAGAGGTAGAGGGACAGCATGATCGGCACCAGCGCCCCGCCCACGTTGATCGCGACGACCATGGATCCCATCGAGAACAGCGGGATGTTGATGACGCTGCCGAGCAGGCTCAGCAGCAGAACGGCGAACATGTAGCGCGGACGGACGCCGATCTTGCGATACGCGTAGGCCAGGATGCGCACCGGGAGCACGACGACGAGGAAGAAGAAGAGGACCAGGATGCCGGCGAACACCAGCAGCAGCGCCAGCGGCGTGAGCATCAGCGCGTCGGGAGATTCGCCAGGAAGTACGCGATGTCTTGAAGATCGGCGTCGCTGAAGCCGACCAGCTCCTCCGTCATCGACGAGCCGTAGCCGATCCGGGCCCCGCTCTTGTACTCGCGCATGGCCCGGAGCAGATACTCCTCACGCTGGTGCGCCAGGCGGGGCATCTGCTCGCGGCCCGAGAAGTCGGGATTGTGGCAGGACGTGCAGGGACGCTGCAGCACCAGCGCCGCGCCGCGCTTGATGCGCGCGGCATCCGCCGGCCCCTCCGGCGCCTTGGGGGGCGGCAGCTTGGCCACCCATTCACCGAACGCCCGGAGGTCGTCGTCGGTCATGGGCTTGGCGACCTCGCTCATGGGCGCGTTGGTCCGGCCGCCGCGGCGGAACAGAAAGAGCTGCGCGACGACGAAGAAGAAGGGCTGCCCGCCGATCGACGGCGTATCAGGAATCAGCGACTGTCCGTTCGGACCGTGGCACGCCAGGCACAGCGCGGTGCGCTCTTCGAACGATGCGGCAAGGGCGACCGCGGCGGGCGCCAGCAGCAGGAGCGCTGCCAGCGCCGCGCCGCGTGCGAGCGAGCTACTTCGAGTAGCTGATCCGGTAGACGGCACCGTTGTGATCGTCGGAGACGAGCAGCGAGCCGTCCTTCAGCACGAGCACGTCCACCGGGCGGCCCAGGTAGGCGTTGTTCTCCACCAGCCCGGTCAGGAACGGCTCGACCTTGGTGACCTTGCCGTTCTTGTCGAGGTGCGCGACCACGACGTCGCCCGCGTACTTCTTGGTCTTGTTCCACGGCCCGTGGCGCGCGATGAAGATGGCGCCCTGGTACTGGCTGGGAAACATCGTGCCCGTGTAGAAACGCATCCCCAGCGGAGCGGAGTGCGGCCCGAGCAGCGTGGCCGGCTTGGTGTACTCGGCGCAGCTCTTGCCCCAGCCGTACTCGGGATCGAGGAAGTCGCCCTGGTGGCAGTACGGATAGCCGAAATGCTCCCGACCCGGCTTGGTCAGGCGATTCAGCTCGTCGTTGGGCATGTCCTCCGACAGCCAGTCGCGCTGGTTGTCGGTGAACCACAGCTCGCCGGTCTTGGGATGGAAGTCGAAGCCCACCGTGTTGCGCACGCCGCGCGCCACGATCTCCATGCCGGTGCCGTCGAGGTTGATGCGGCGGATGTGCGCGTACTTGTCCGAGGACGGATCACAGATGTTGCACGGCGCGCCCACCGGCAGGTAGAGCTTGCCGTCCGGCCCGATCTTGATGAACTTCCAGCCGTGCGGGATCTCGCCGGGCAGGTCGTCGTAGACCTTGACCGGGTCGCCGGGCTTGTCGAGCTTGGCCTCGATGTCGTCGTAGCGGGTGACGGCCTTGGGCGTGGCCACGTAGAGCGAGCCCTTGTGGAACTCGATCCCGTTCGGCAGCTCGATCTTCTCGAGGATCGTCTTCACCTCGCGCGTGCCGCCCTTGTCGACGATCGCGTAGACCTTGCCGGCCACGAACAGCGAGCTCACGAAGACCGTGCCCTTGTCACCCTGCCGCAGGCCGCGGGCGTCCAGGACGTTGGCCGCGTAGACCTCCGCCTTGAACCCCGGCGGGAGCTTCATCTTGGCGATCGGCAGCTTGTCGGCCGGCGTGGCGATCGGGAAGGCCGGCACCGGCGCCAGCGCGGCGCCCGGCCCGCTCTTGGGCTTGCCGATAGCCCAGAAGGGAACCTCTTCCTCCTTGGGGGCCGGCGCCGGAGCGGGCTGCTGGGCGGTGGCCGGCAACGTGATCGACACGAGACCGGTGAAGGCGAAAGCCACCAGCAGTCTCCGCCGCGTCTTCGAGGCAGTCATGGCTCCTCCTGGTCGTGCGGTTAGCGCCCCGCGACCGGCGTTCGCCGGTCCGGGCCGCACTCTAGCACTAGTCCTGGAACCCGAACAGCCGCCATCCGGCGCTCTCGCGCCGCGCGACCTCCGGCTCGTTCTGCCACGCGAGCACCCGCATCCAGCCCAGGAATCCCAGACGCCCGGTCACCTCGCCGCTGGTGTAGACCCATACCGCCCCTTCGACGAGCTGCACCCGGTCGATGGTCAGGCGCACACGCATGGCATCGTAGAGCGTGAACATCGCGAGGAGCTGCTCGCGCAGGGCTGCCTTGGTCATCCCCGCGCTACGGTACTGCTCCGAGACGTTGGCCAGCACCCCGCCCGCATCGCGGGCCTCGAAGCGCTGGCGAGCGCCCTCGACAATGGGACGCAGCTCCGCGACCAGCTCTGGCGGCGCCGGGGTCGCCTTCTTCGGCTGCGCAGGGGCTGTGGGGGGAGCCGGCGCGGCGGGCATCGGCACGGCGGCGAGAGCCAGGATCGCGAGCACGATCGTCAGCAGGCACACGCGCATGCTTCCACGATACCCCGGGCGCACAGGGGTATCATGCGGCGGGAGGAGACAGCGCATGGCGAACGATCGCGGTCTGCTGCCCAAGGCGCGGCGCGATGAGCTGACCGAGCCCCTGCAGAAGATGCTGGACCGCTGGTACCGCAACGCCTACGAGGACGACAATCTCTTCCTCACGATGGCCCGCCGGCCCGACCTGCTGGAGGCCACCTGGGGCTTCATCCGCTACATCTACGGCGGCCAGTCCACCATCGAGCCGGAGCTGTTCGAGCTGCTGCGCGTTCGCCTGGCGTGGGCCAACCGCTGCGTGCACTGAAGCCTGGCGCGCTCCTCCTCGGCCGTGCGCCGGGGCGCGACGGAAGATCTGGTGGCCAAGCTCGCCGACTACGAAGCCTCCGACTTGCCGGAGCGGACGAAGGTCGCGCTGCGCCTGGCCGACCGGCTGGCCGGCGATCGTCCCGCGATCGATCCGGCGCTCGACGCCGATCTCCGCCGGCACTTCACCGGCGACCAGCTGATCGATCTCGGCATGACGCTGACGTTCGCCAGTGGCTGGCAGCGCTTCATCGAAGCCTTCGGGATCGTGCCGGACCGGTGGCGAGACGGCGCGCCCATGCCCTTCGGGCCGCTCGTCGCGGAGGACCAGCATGGCTGAACCACACTTGCTCGACAGGATGTTCACCGCTCTCATGCACGGGATCGTGGAGACCGGCCGCGCCCCGCACTACGCCGAGCTGGCGCCCCGACTGGGGCTCACCGTCGAGGACAGCCGCCGGCTCCTGCTCGACGTGATGCAGACCTACCCGATCGGCTGGCTGCATCCGGAGACCGACTACGTGGCCTCCTTCCCGCCGCTCAACAACCTGCCCACGCAGTACCGCGTCACCGTGCGCGGCGAGCAGAAATGGTTCGCGCAGTGCGGCTTCGAGGCCACCTCCGTGACGTGGCTGTTCCCCGGCGCCACCGTGCGCATCGAGGCGCCGTGTCTCGACTGCGGCGAGCCCATCCGGATCGAGATGCGCGACGGCCGCCTCATGGCCGTGGATCCACCGGGCATCGTGGGCCACTTGAACTACGGCTTCGGCCCCTCGCGCGGCCGGCCGCCGTATCTCTGAACGGGCATGAACCTCTTCCGGTCGGAAGAGCACGCGCGCCGCTGGAGCCAGTTCAACCCGGCCTCCGAAGAAGGCTTCATTGCCCTGCCCGATCTCGTGGCCTTCTTCGGCACCGAGACCCGCCAGCACATGCTGGACGCGGACTATCTTTCGGCCTGGTATCCCAAGCGCGGGGCCGAGCGCCGCGCGGTGCTCGAACGCATCGGCAAGACCTCCCCGTTCTGGCTGGGGACCCCGGCTCCCGCGTGAGCCGGACGGAGCTGAGCGAGCGACTGGAGCAGTGGCTCCGCGAGGCGGGCGTGGCCTTCGAGGTCCTCGAGCACGCCCCGGTGCACACGAGCGCTGAGGCCGCGCGCGTGCGTGGCACGCGCCTGGAGCAAGGGGCCAAGGCCCTGGTCGTGCGGGCCGAGGAGCGCTTCGTGCACTGCGTGCTGCCCGCTCACCTCAAGGCCGACAACGCCGCCCTGCGCGCGCTTGTCGGCACTCGCAAGCTCCGCTTCGCCACACGTGAGGAGCTGCAGCGCCTGACCGGCTGCGAGCCGGGCGCCGTGCCGCCGTTCGGCAACCTGTTCGGCCTGCCGGTGCTCGTGGACGAAGGCCTCTGCCGGAGTGAGCGGGTGGCGTTCAATGCGGGCAGTCACGCGCGGTCCATCACGATGCGCAGCGCGGATCTGGTCCGGGTCTCCGGCGCGACCGTGTGCCGGTTCGCCGCGGCGGACGGCCCGGCATGAGCGCGCCGCCACGCCACCTGTCGATGATCCGGAGCTTCCACCTCGCGGACTTCTTCACGCTGGGCAACGCCGCCTGCGGCGTGCTGGCGGTGTTCGCCGTGATGGGCTACGTCGAGGCGCGCACGCCCCGGTATCTGCTCACGGCGGCGGCGCTGATCCCGCTGGCCCTGGTGCTCGACGTGCTGGACGGGCGGGTCGCCCGATCACGCCAGAAGCACTCGGCGATGGGGCGCGAGCTCGACTCGCTCGCCGACGTCATCTCGTTCGGCGTGGCGCCGGCGGCCATCGCCTACGCCGCCGGCATGAGCGGGCTGTGGGACGTCGTCATCCTCGTCTACTTCGTCTGTTGCGGCGTCAGCCGCCTGGCACGCTTCAACGTCACCGCAGAAGCGCTGTCCGTCGAGGCCGGCAAGGTCACCTACTTCGAGGGCACGCCCATCCCCTCGAGCCTGGTGCTGGTCGCCATCGTCGGCGTTTCAGCCTGGCTCGGCCACATCGGCGACGCGCTGCCGCTCGGGAGCGTGCGGCTGGGGCCCGGGCGGCTTCACTTCCTGACGCTGGCCTGGGCGCTCTCCGGCTCGCTGATGATCAGCAAGACGCTCCGGATCCCCAAGCTGTGACTGGTTGGACCGCGATAGGGGTCGAATCCGCGGAAGAGTTACGCGATAGGTAGATTTTTACGGCGGTCGCCCGCTTCTCTCCTTGACTCGCCCCGCCTACAACGCTGAATCAAAGAGTGAGCTCGCGTGCTCGGCCAACTCATGCCTGGAGGAATGGCGCGAACAGCGCGCGAAGCCGAACGCGTCAGCGGATGGACGCGTCGAAAGCATCCGAGACCAGCGAGCCATGCATGAGGACGAGATGCCAATTGTAGGCGGCACGCCGGACTTGCACCGGGCTGAGATCAGGCCTGAGCCCCGCCATGACCGATTTCAAGCTCTCGGCGCCGGCCACGCACACGCGGATGAGGTCGGCGGCGGGCGTGTGGGACTGCTGCGCAGTCTTCGCAATCAGCTCCCATCTCGTTTGATTCAGCGTTCCCGGAGTGATGCCGAAGATCTTTTGCAGTCGGTCGAATTCCCGCTGTTTGAGAAAAGCATCCGCTTGCGCCAGGTCGTCGGCGAGTTGTAGCGCCGCCCTGTACTGACCGATCGCCTCGTCGAGCAAAGATCTGGCACTCTGCGAACGGAGGGACACTGCGTCCGAGCCCTCTTCGAGGGCCTTGAAGGCGAGAAAAGCCTGGCTCGCCGCTTCAAGGAATCTGGCCGACGCTTTCCCTGTCGCCGTGGCCAGATTCTGCGGAGCTGCGCGATCCGTGTGACACATGCTTGCCGCGAGCGCGGGAGAGTGCACGAGAGCCAGGACGAGCGATGCGGCGAGCGTCCAGGAGCGACGGCTAGCGTTCCCGTCCTTCACGAGACGTGTCCTCACACGAGCGCAGGGCCGGCGTCGCGACCTGCGAGAACGGGGCAGGGCGGCCACGGCGGCCGCCCCTCCCCGGATGTGGATGTGAGCTACTTTATTTCTTGTGATCGTCGCGATCGTCTCGACCTTGCCGGTTATCTTTCTTGCTGATCTTCCAGATGACGCCGGTCCCAGGGATCTGCACGATCGGGGTGTTGGCGGAGTTCACAACGGCGCTGGCCGGAGTCGACTCCCCACCGTCTCGCGTGATACCGAAGTCCACCAGGTAAAACGCGCCGTCGGGCCCGAACTTGCCATCCACCGGGCGGTTGATCCCGTGGAACGCACGGGCGGGCGTGGATTCGACGAAGGCCTGATTGGCCGGCGCCGTGCAACGCTTGGTGCCGTCGGGGTCGGTGACCTGGTTCTCCGTCTTGCAGTTGAACGCGAATCGCTCGAGGGAGATACCCCCGTTCTTGAGGAAGGCGACCCGGATGACGTCGTGGCCCTCGATAGGGTTGCCGTTCGCGGGCTCGAAACCGAAATCCCCTTCCCGCGTGACCAGCGCATCCCCGTCATCCACCTTGTTGCCCGGGTTACCGCCCCCCTCGAACTTTTTGGGGACGAAGTCGAGCCCTACCGCTGCGACGTCAGCGGCAAGGATGGCGATGGGTGCGATCGGTCGCTGCGGCGGGACCTGCAGCAAATGCTGCACGGTCTGGCCGGCGCTGGCTGCGGGATTGTCACCGCCGCCGGCGTCCGGGATGAAGAGGCTCTGGGTCGAATCGAGAAACCCGAAGAGGTCGGGCCAGCCATGAAAGTCGAGGCCGCCGCGCGTCACCTTTTTCGGGACCACATGGAGACGATCGGGTGCGTTCAGCACCGGCCGGGGCCCCCTCTGGTCCTCGCCGTTCTCGCTCACGAGCAGGCCTCCGTCGAGCACATGATGATCGGGCGCGAAGCGGAGACCGAACGGGTTGCGATAGCCCCATGAAACCGGCTCGACCGTACCAGCCGGCTGGATACCACCAGACGGCAGCGGCCTGAGGTCGGAAAGCTTGGCTCTCAAGATTGCGCCGGTGCACATACCGAGTTGGAAGGCGCCGCTGAAGGCGGGAACCGTTTGGCCAGCCGCACCCGGCACGCCGTGGGGCAGAAACCCTCCGGTCACGTGGCCGTCGCCCGAACTGAAGTTATGACCGCTCAGGATCACGTCCTGGCACGGGACCTCGTGCTGGGTGGCGGGGTCGGCCCCAGGGCAGGCTGCGGGAGTCGGGCTGGCGTTGCAATCCGTAGCACCGTTGTCATGTCCGAGCACGCCGGCATTGGTCACCGAGCCCTGTGACCAGTAGAGGTGGCCATCCTTGACAGTGGGCTGCTCCGTGGGATGGTCACCTGTCGGCAACTTGACGATCAGTTCCGCCACCGTGCCGGATCTCGGATCGACCTCGACGATGCGGGAGGAATCCTTCGGACCGATTGCGCCGCGGGCGCCCTGCAACGAATCGGTCACGAAGAGGCGACCTCCGTGGACGTCGCGCTCGAACGTGAGCCCGATCGTCGGAGCGTGCAGAAAGGAAGGACTCTCGCGAGCGGCCACGGATGTCGCGCGGCCAAGCACTCGAAGCGCGGTTCCGTCCTCATCGAGAACCCTGACTTGCGGGAGGAACGGGTTCTGAGCGTCCGGCACCGATGGCGTCGTGTTGGCCTTGAAGAACTCCGCGCCATTGCACCGGCCAGGTACTCCCGTACCCGATTCGGTCACGAAGACCTCGAACCGGTGGCTGTTGCCTTTGAATGTGATGCCGGTGGGAAAGTTTAGACCCGAGGCGAAGACTTCGACCTTGTAGCCGCGCGGTACGATGATGTCTTGACCATTGCCGGGGTCGAAGATGACCTCTTCACCAGGGCAGGCAGCATTGCCGAGGACTACTGCACTGGCGAGCGAGGAGGACACGAGGATTCCAGCGAACGCGAGAGCAACAGCGACCAACTTCCGCGAGCGATCGAGTCTGTTGCGCATTACCTCACCTCTCCGGGTTGAAACCGCATTTTTTCAGCGGGCGGTCGTCCTGGCGTGGCGAGTCGTCGCGTAGGTCGCGATCCGAGCGGTGGATCGTGCGAGCAGAACTGGGGTGGCTTCGCTATCTGTTGCAACAGCGTGTTCCTTTTCCGGGCTCGGACACTAGAACACTCGGGGAGAAGGGTCAATAGGCAAATTAGTACCCATTGGGCAGAGCGCGGAGGCGACAGCGTCGACCCGGGGGGCGCGTCGCTCGTCTCGCGCGAGGGCGACTTCCGGTTCTCTCCGGAGAACGGCACGCCGGGCGAAGGACACGACGTGATGCTGGTGAACTTCAGCAAGCCGGGCCAGCCGCTCACGCTCGAGCTGACGCGTTTCGCATTCAATTGCCCCGAGGGTGACCAGGTCCAGGTCCCTGGTATGGCCCCCATCGCCTGTCCGGCGGCGATCAGGCCTTCGTAGGCGGGCTGCACGGCATCAACCCGGTCGGTGACGGCGCGCTTCGGTCCTGACGGCGCGCTCTACCTCGTCGACTACGGCGCCGTCCGCGACTTCGGCCGGGCCGACCCCGACGCGATGTTCAAGAACCCGGACGACGCGCCGCTGGTGGTGATCCCACAGACGGGCGTGATCTGGAAGATCAGCCTCACGAACAACAATCACGGCCACGGTGGTCACGATGACGACGACGACCACGGCAAGGGCAAGGACAAAGACGACAAGGGCAAGGGGAACGACAAGAAGTAGAGCGCACGGTCGACCGTAGCCCTGACCCGGGCGGCCCGCGCCCCCCGAGTCTTCGTCTCACGACGTCAGCAGCCGTCCGTAGCCCCGCACCGGGTCCTTGATCCCCATCGCGCGCAGCGCCCACCAAAGCGTGGCGGTCTGGCTCGTGACGACCGGTTTGTTGAGCTCGCCCTCCAGCCGCCCGACGATCCCGGCGGTTGGCAGCCCGGTGCCGCTGATCAGCACGGCGTCGGCGCGGGCCACGTCGGTCTGGCGGCCGAGCGTGTAGGCGCGCTCTTCCGTCTCCTCGTAGATGTTGCGCACGCCGTCGAGCCGCCGATGTGCGACGACCTCGAGTCCCGCCGCCATCCAGTACGCGCCGCCGGCGGCGGCGATCGATTCCGGATAGGGCGTGGCCAGCGCGATGCGGCGCACGCGCAGATGCGCGAACGCCGCCAGGATCGCGCGGGCCGCCGTGATCGCCTGCGTGCCGGCCAGCCGGCCGAGGTGCTCCAGCAGCGGCGGCTCGCTGGCGAAGCCCGTCAGGTAGCTCACCGCGGTGTGCGCGAGCACGACCACGTCCGGCTTCACGGGCAGCAGGCGCTGCATCGCCGCGGGGACGGCGTCGAGATAGCCGAGCGTCCGCCGGTCCATGCCGTCGCTTCCGCCCGCCTCGCCGGCGAGACTGTCGAGCCGCGCGAAGTGGATGGTCACCGTCGGCGGCGCCATACGATAGAGCTCCGGCTCGATGGTGGGATTGCCCGCCGGCACGAGCACGCCGAGTCGCTTCATGTCGCTCAGACCTCCGGTGGCCGACGCGACTTCCAGTCGGTCGCCTGCTCATAGGCCCAGCCGATGCGCAGCACCGTGCTCTCGTCGCCGGGGTGGCCGAGAATCTGCAGCGAGGTCGGCAGCCCGCCGGGCGTGAAACCGTTGGGCACGGCCAGGCCGCAGAGCCCGAGGTAGTTGCCGCCCCGCGTGAAGTGCGCCGCGGTGCCGGACTGATCGACCTGATCGATCGGCAGCGCCGCCGTCTGCGCCGTCGGGGTCAGCAGCGCGTCGGCGTCGGCCAGGGCGGCGGCGAACTCCCGGCGGTGCTCGGTCATCTCGGTGAGCGTCAGCTGGTAGTCGCGCGCCGAGATGGTGCGCCCGGGCTGGATGCGCGGACGGATGTGCGGATCGACCGGCAGGCTCATGTCGTCCACCAGGTGGCCGACGAAGCGATAGCCCTCGGCGCTGATGATACGGCCTGTCGCCGCCGCGTAGTCGCTGAACCGATGCGGCAGCGCCGGCCGCACGATGTGCGCACCGAGCTTGGCCAGCATCTCGACCGACGCGTCATAGGCCGCCAGCACGTCGGCCGCGACGCCGGCCCGCTCGGCGTCCGGCATCACGGCCAGCCGCAGGCCGTCCACGCCCCGCCGCAGCGCGGGCAGCGGATCGGCCGGCGTCCACGAGAGCGTCTGGGGATCACGCGGGTCTGGACCGTTGAGCACGCCGAAGATCAGCGCGGCATCCTCCACCGAGCGCGCCAGCGGTCCCGGCGTGTCGAGCGTCGAGCTCAGCGGCAGCACGCCGTAGGTGCTGATCCGTCCCGCCGTCACCTTCAGCCCCACGACCCCGCACCACGCGGCGGGTAGCCGCACCGAGCCCCCCGTGTCCGTGCCGATCGCCACCGGCGCCAGACCCGCCGCGACCGCCACGCCGGAGCCGCTCGATGAGCCGCCCGGCGTCCGGTGCACGGCCGCATCCCAAGGGTTGCGCGGTGTGCCCATGTGCGTGTTGGTCCCGAAGCTGCCCATCGCGAACTCGACCGTGTGGGTCTTGCCCAGCACGATCATGCCCGCGGCGATGAGCCGCTCGGCCAGCGTGGCGGTCACCGTCGAGACGCGATCCTTCCAGACCTTCGAGCCGCCGGTCGTCACGCGGCCCTGCATGTCCACCAGATCCTTGAGCGCGATCGGCACACCGTGTAGCGGCCCCACGCGGTGCCCGGAGCGAATGGCCCTGTCCGCACCCTCGGCGGCCAGCCGCGCGTCGGCCTCGTGCACGGCGATGTAGGCGTGCAGCACGGCGTCGCGCTTGCGGATGCGCTCGAGCAGCGCCTCGACGGCGTCGACGGGGGATAGCGTGCGCTCGGTGTAGGCGGCCGACAGCTCGGCGGCGGTGGCCCAGACGGGATCGAGGCGACTCATACGTGGCCCTCCGAGCAGGCAGGGTACATCACTCGGCGAGGCTCCTGCTGGGTTGACGCCTCGCTCTCTCTGGCTAAGACTGTGACGCATGCCATCACGCTTGCTCCTCGCCGGCTGGCTCGTCTCGCTCGCACTGCTGGGCGGCTGCGCCGGCGTGCCGTCCATCAGCCCCGCGGCCGCCGCGCCCAACCTCGACGCTCCGTGGATTCCCAGCGCCCCGGCCGTCATCACCGCCATGCTCGACGCGGCGAACGTCGGCGCCCGCGACACCGTCTACGATCTGGGCTGCGGCGAAGGCGAGATCGTCATCGCCGCCGCGCAGCGGGGCGCCCGCGGCGTCGGCGTCGATCTCGATCCCGAGCGCATCGTCAACGCGCGGCGCAACGCCGCGCGGGCCGGCGTGACCGACCGCGTGACGTTCGTCGTGCAGGACCTGTTCAAGACCGACGTGAGCCCCGCGAGCGTGGTGACGCTCTACCTGGGCCCCGACGTCAATCGGCGCCTGCGCCCGAAGCTGCTCCGCGAGCTACGCCCGGGCGCCCGCATCGTCTCCCACGACTTCAGCATGGGCGACTGGGAGCCCGAGCAAACGATCGCGGTGCCGCAGGCGCCGGGCCACGTCGTCTACCTGTGGCTGGTCCCGCCACGGTGACGACCGACGCCCGCCACCGCCACCTCGCGCGTGACCCGGTCATGCGCCGGCTCATCAAGCGCCACGGGCCGTGCGGCATCGACGCGCGCCGCTGGTCGCCCTACGAAGCGCTGACCCGCGCCATCGCGCACCAGCAGCTCAACGGCCGGGCCGCGCAGACGATCCTGACCCGCTTCGTGGCGCTCTTCGGCGGCCGGCGGTTCCCCAGGCCCGCGGACGTCCTCGCCATGCATCCGGCCCGTCTGCGCGGCGCCGGTTTCTCGCGCGCCAAGGTGCGCGCGATCAAGGATATCGCCCGCCACGCCCTCGCCGGCACGGTGCCGACGCGGCGGGCCGCGGCCGCGCTGACCGACGAGGTCATCATCGAGCGGCTGGTGGCGATCCGCGGAGTCGGTCGGTGGACCGTCGAGATGCTCTTGATCTTCACCCTCGGCCGTCCCGACATCCTGCCGGTGGACGACTTCGGCGTGCGCGAGGGCTATCGACGTGCGTACGGCAAGCGGCTTCAGCCCAAGCCGAAGGCCCTGCACGCGCTCGGCGAGCAGTGGAAGCCATACCGGTCGGCCGCCGCCTGGTACCTCTGGCGCGCGGCCAGCGAGCCCAAGACGCGGACCTAGGCGGTGTCCTTCGCGCGCTTGGCTGTCGCATTCATGAAGCTGTCGAAGACGGTCACGATCCGGTGGATGCCTTCGCTCCCGCCCGCGATCACTCCGCCCGTCAGCGCGACGTCCACGAGGTGAAAGGCCGCGCTCTGGGTCGTCGACCACGCGTTCAGCGCGGGATCGATCAGTGTCTGCAGCGCGCGAAGTCCCACGCCGGCGACCAGCAGGCCCAGCGTGAGGCCGATCCACAGCGCGCGCTTGCGGGTCGCGCAGCGGTACTGGCGCTCCGCCCGCCTGGCGTCTTCCAGCGCCGTCCGGGCCTCGCTGAGCCCCTCCGCATCGGGTCGGGACCCCGCCTGGAGCCGCATCACCTTCTCCTGGGCCATGGTCACGTTGAGCTCGTGCTGATTGGCGCCGGCGCTGCGCCACGTGCCGACGAAGACCTCCAGCGCCCGTTCGGCGAGCAGGGCCACGACGAACAGGATCGTCAGCAGCTGGATGACGTCGGTGGCGCCGAAGTCCTTGAACTCGATGTGCGCGGGCGCAAGCCACACGGGGAACGACAGGATCGCGGCGAGCGGGACCGCGACGGCCACGCTCCGTAGTCCGTTCGACGTGTTCGGGTCGGCGATCGAGGACTTCATGCTTTGGCCCTCCTGCCCGCCAGACGGTTTTCAAGTCCTGGGCCACGCCATGAAATCGAGATAGACCAGCTACTTTTTCGGCTCCGGGGACACGCCGCTCAGGCGATGTGCCCGACGCGCCGACTTGGGTCAGGCAGGCCGGGCGCGCTCCAGCTCGGCCAGGACCTGCGCGCTCGACGCCACCCGGCCGAGGAGCCGGGCGAAGTTCGTGCAGGTGGCGTCGTGCAGCGTCTGGCTGGCGGCGCCGCAGCCGTCCTCCACGAGCAGGCAGCGGAAGCCGCGGTCCACGGCGTCGCGGGCGGTGCCCTCGACGCACGAGTTGGTCGAGATCCCGGTGAAGACCAGCTGCTCGACCCCCCAGGCGCGCACCAGCCGCTCGAAGCCGGTAGAGTGAAACGCGCTCATGGTCGTCTTGTTCAGCACGGCTTCGCCCGCGCGTGGCGCCAGCGCGTCGAGGATCTCGTGCTCGTGGTTGCCCCGCGTGTTGCCGGCGCTCTCGGCAAACGCGCGCATGTGGGGCAGCAGGTCGGAGTAGTCGGGCAGATCCGAGCCGACGGTGAGATAGACCAGCTTCAGCCGGCGCTGTCGAAAGTACGCAAGCAGGCGCTGGATGGTCGGCACCACCGTCTGCTCGATCCGATCGAAGCGGTAGGCGCCGAGCGCTTCCTGGCCACGGGCCTTGAGCCCCCGCCCCAGGCCGTGGTCGCGCGAGCCGCTGGCGTACTGCATGTCCACGACGACCAGCGCGACTGTGCGGGGATCGAGCCCGAAGCCGGGGTTGAACTGATGCGCGTAGTCGCTCATAGGCCCAGATAGGCGCGGCGCACGTACTCGTTGCCCAGCAGCTCCTCGCCCGTACCCACCAGCACCACGCGGCCGTTCTCCAGCACGTAGCCGCGGCGCGAGCGCGCCAGCGCCTGACGGGTGTTCTGCTCGACCAGCAGCACCGTGGTGCCGGTCTGGTTGATCGCGCTGATGGTGTTGAAGATCTCCTTCACGATCAGCGGGGCCAGGCCCAGCGACGGCTCGTCGAGCATGAGGAGCTTGGGCAAGGTCATCAGGGCGCGCCCGATCGCCAGCATCTGCTGCTCGCCGCCGGAGAGCGTGCCGGCGGCCTGGCCCATCCGCTCGCGCAGCCGCGGGAACATGGAGAATACGCGCTCGAGGCTGTCAGCCCGCCGCACCTTCGCCGCGCGCGTGTAGGAGCCGAGCTCGAGGTTCTCGCGCACCGCCAGGCTGGGAAACACCTTGCGCCCTTCCGGGACGTGCACGACCCCCGCCTCGACCACGCGGTGGCAGGGCCAGCGATCGATGCGCTCGCCCTCGAAGCGGATCTCGCCGCGGCGCGGGCGCATCAAACCGGAGATGGTTCGCAGCATCGTCGTCTTCCCCGCGCCGTTGGCGCCGACCACCGAGAGCGTCTCGCCCGGCTCGACGACGAGGTCGACCGAGGAGAGCGCCGGCAGATCGCCGTACGCGACGTCGATCCCCGCGAGTTCCAGCAGGCTCACGCGTCCTCTCCCAGATAGGCCTCGATCACTCGAGCGTCGCGCGCGACCGCCTCGGGCCGGCCCTCGGCGATCTTCTCGCCGTGGTGCAGCACCACGATCCGCTGCGACAGCGCCATGATGGCGCGCATCACGTGCTCGATGATCAGCAGGCTCACGCCCTGCGCGTGGATGCGCCGGATGAGGCCGATGATCTCCTCGATCTCGGTGGGGTTCAATCCGGACATCACCTCGTCGAGCAGCAGCAGCTCGGGCCGGGTGGCCAGGCCCCGCGCCATCTCCAGGCGCTTGCGGTCGGGCAGCGTCAGCTCACGCGCCGGCGCATCACGCCGGGCTCCGAGCCCGACGAAGTCCAGCACCTCGACGGCACGCGCGCGCGCGGCGGCCACCTCGTCGGTGCGGTTGAACGCGCCGACCATCACGTTCTCCAGCGTCGTGAGGTTCACGAACGGCTGCACGATCTGAAACGTCCGGGCCAGCCCCCGTCGGCAGATCGCATGGGGCTTGGCCCCGACGATCGACGCGCCCTTGAAGCGGATGGCGCCCTCGGTCGGCGGATGAAAGCCCGAGAGCAGGTGGAAGACCGTGGTCTTGCCCGCGCCGTTGGGGCCGATCAGGCCGACGATCTCTCCCGCGCCGACGGTCAGGCTGAAGCGGCTCACCGCGGTGAGTCCGCCGAAGCGCTTGGTGACCGCGTCCATCTCGAGCAGCGTCACGATCTCACGCCCGCCGACGGCGGACCCAGCCCATCAGACCGTTGGGCAGGAACGAGATGACCAGGATGAGGACGAGCCCATAGACCATGACGTCGACGCCGGCCCGGCCGCGGATCGCCGCGCGCGACAGCTCGGAGATCGGCGTGAGGACGAACGAGCCGACCAGTGGCCCCAGCACGGTCCCGGCGCCGCCGACGATGGCCTGCAGCAGCCCCTGGATCGACACCGCCGGACCAAACGTGATGGTCGGATCGATGTAGGCGAAGTACTGCGCGTAGAAGGTGCCGCCCAGCGCGGTGAGGAACGACGACAGGGCCATGGCCCGCAGCTTCATCCCGAGCGCGTCCACCCCGGCCGCCTCCGCGGCGTCCTCGTTCTCGCGGATGGCGCGCAGCGAATAGCCGAGCTTGCTGCGCTCCAGCCGCCGGGTGATCCACACCGCGCCCAGCGCCATGGCCAGGATCACGTAGTAATACGGAAGCTTGCCTCCGAAGATGAAGCTCCACGGCGCGGCCTCGCGGCTGGGAATCACCAGCCCCAGCGACGAGCCGACCGCCTTGGTGTTCACCGCCACCACGCGCAGCATCTCGGCGAAGGCCAGCGTCACCAGCGAGAAATACGGTCCGCGCAGTCCGTAGCGAAACGACAGATAGCCGGCCCCGAGACCGAACGCCGCCGCCAGGCAGCCGCCGGCCACCATGCCCAGCCACGGCGACACGCCCAGACGCAAAAAGAGCAGCGTGGAGGTATAGGCGCCGATGCCGAAGTACGCGGCGTGGCCGAAGGAGAACTGGCCGGCATAGCCGCCGAGGATGTTCCAGGCCGAGCCCAGGTAGGCGAACAGCAGGACGCTGATCAGGATCTCGAGGAAGTACGGAGGCAGGAACGGCGGCGCGATGAGCAGCACGCCGAGCGCCACACCGCCCAGCACCTCAGCGACCACGCCCGCCCCCGAAGAGCCCGGCGGGACGGAAGAGCAGCACCAGGACGAAGAGCGCGAAGACCACGAGCTGCTTGAGCGAGCCGGGCAGCAGCGTGGCGCCGAGCGACTCGGCCAGACCGACGATGAAGCCGCCCAGCAGGGCGCCGACGAAGTTGCCCATGCCCCCGAGCACCACGACCACGAAGGCCATGATGTTGAACGACTCGCCGACGTCGGGGGCGACGTAGAAGAACGGCGTCACCAGCGCGCCGGCCACCGCCACGCAGCCGGAGCCGATGCCGAAGGCGACGGCGCGGATGCGTCGCACGTCGATGCCCATCAGCAGCGCGCCTTCCGGCTCCTCGGCCAGCGCCCGGATGGCCTTGCCGACGTCCGTGCGGCGCAGGAAGGCGAACAGCGCCAGCGCCATCACCACGGCGCCGCCGCACGCCACCAGGCGTGGCACCTCCACCAGCGCCTCGCCCAGCACGAACGAGGCGTTCGCATAACGCGGTCGCACCGTGCGGAAGTCGCCCTGCCAGAGCACCAGCGCCAGGTTCTCGAGGAAGAGCGCCAGGCCGAGCGTGAGCAAGAGCTGGTTGTGCTCGGCGGCGAAGCGATTGGGCTCGATGACCACCCGCTGGATGAGCATGCCGACCAGGAAGAACAGCGGCCCCACCAGCACGATGGACACGTAGGGGTCGATCCCGCCCAGCGTGAAGAGCCAGTAGGTGGCGTACATGCCGAGCATCATCACCGCGCCGTGGGCGAAGTTGATGATGCGCAGCACGCCGAAGATGAGCGACAGGCCGCACGCCACCAGCCCGTAGACGCCGCCGAGCAGGAGGCCGCTGACGGCGGCCTGGACAAATAGTTCTGAAGTAATGCCGCTCAGCGACCTAGCCGTGCCACTTGGGGACCGGGAACACGGGCTTGGCCTCGGCGAACCGCGCCGGGCCGACGACCACGGGCTTGCCGTTCTGGACCTGCAGCAGCGCCGGCGAGGCGTTGGCGTTCTCGCCGGTGTCGTCGAACTTGATCGCGTCCTGCGGCAGGATGTGATCCGTCAGATTGGTCTTGGCCAGTGCGTCGCGCACCTTGTCACGGTCGGCCGAGCCCGCCCGCTCCAGCGCGTCCTTGACCACGTAGATGACGGTATAGGCCTGCACACCGTGCGAGGTCAGCGTGGAGCTGAAGCGCTTCTCGTAGGCGGCAAAGACCGCCTTGGCCCGCGCGGATTGCGGGTTGTGCCAGTAGTTGCCGTCGAAGAGCTGGTCGGTCAGCTCGCGGTTGTCGGCGATGAACTTGGGATTGGAGTAGGCGGCGTTGGCGAGGCCGACCAGCGCGTGCACGCCGATGCGCAGCTTGGACGCCGTCTCGGCGATGATCTTCGAGTCGCCGTAGTAGCCGCTGATCACCAGGAGATCGGGCTTGGACGCCTTCACCTTGGACAGCTCGGCGGTGAAATCCGGCGACTTGATGCTGTAGGGAATGCGCTGCACCACGGTGTAGCCGAGCTGGCCGCCGAAGGCCTCGACGTGGTTGCCCATCGTCGTGCCGAAGTTGCCGTCCTCGTGCATCATGGCCACCCGCTTGAGCGGCATGTTGGCGGCCTTGGCCATCTCGGCGATGTTCATCATGGTCACGGTCGCCATGGCCTTGCCGTTGGGCTGCACGCGGAAGACGTACCGCAGACCGCCCTCGGTGAGGTTGTCGGCCACCGCGGCCAGCAGCATGAACGGCGTCTTGTTCTTCTCCGTCACCTGCCGCACGGAGAAGGCGACCAGGCTGGAGAAGGGCCCGATCAGCACGGTCACGCCCTGGTCGATCAGCCGCGCGGCCTCGGAGTTGCCCAGCTCGACCTTCTGCTGGGTGTCGCCGGGAAGCAGCGTGAGCTTGGCCCCGCCCAGCGACTTGATGCCGCCCGCCGCGTTGATCTCGTCCACCGCGAGCTGCAGGCCATTGAGGGACAGCTGCGCCTCGAAGGCCAGCGGCCCGGTCACGGGCAGGATGTAGCCGAGCTTGACCTCTTTGGCCTGCGCCCGGCCGACGGTCGGCAGCGCACCGATCGCCGCCACGGCGCCGGCAGTTTTCAAGAAGACGCGACGGCTCACCCGATCTCGCGACATTGAACCCTCCTGCCCTTGCGGGGGCCCGGTCAGGCTACAACGCGTCCAACAGGCGAGTCAAAGCATGCGGACGATGAGGTCGATCTCGACCGCCCCGCCCAGCGCCAGGGCGGTCACGCCCACGGTGGTGCGGGCCGGTAGCTTGCCCGGCGCGAAGTGACGCGCGTACTCGGCGTTCACCGCCGGGTAGTCGCCGAAGTCGGTCAGGTAGATGCGCGTCATCACCGCGCGATCGAGGCTGGTGCCGGCGCCGGCCAGCACGGTCGCGAGGTTGTGCATGACCTGCCGGCACTGGGCAACGGCCCCTCCGGGGACGAGCGACCCGTTGCGGGGGTCGACGCCAAGCTGGCCGGTCACGAAGAGCCAGTCGCCGGCCCGAACGGCGTGACTGTAGGCGGCCGTGGGCGGAGGTGGGGGTGCGTCGGGGAAGTTCAGAAACGCCAGGTCCATGGGGGCCTCCGTAGGCTGCGCGGGCGAGATATCCGTCCCGGCGAGGCTATCTCTCCTGCTACTAGTGGGGGGTGCAGATTCTTCGGCGGCGCGGCAAGTTCCGGGTCACGCGGAAATACCGGCCGCGAACAGCCCTGGCCGTGATCATCGCCGCGGGGGCCCTGCTCCTGGCCGCCGGCTTCGGCTCGACGGGCCCTCTGACCGCGCACGACCCCGCCGCCGCCATCGTGCCCGTCCTGCTCGCGCTGCTGGTGGCGCTCTGCGCGAGCCCCAGGATGGTCGCGCGCCTCCGGGCGTACAGGCGAGACCCCGGCCAGCGCCTGGACGCGCTGCTGGAACGACTGCCGAATGACTACTATCTGATCAATAAGATTGCCTTGCGCGCGGGCCGCGTCGACCACGTCCTCGCCGGGCCGTGTGGCATCGTCGTCATCGCGACCCGGCGGGCGACCGGCCACGTGCAGTGCGATGGCGACCGGTGGTCGGTCAACGGGCGCCCTTGCAAAAGTTACAGCCGGTGGCCCAAGGCCAGCGCCATGGCCGTCAGAAGGTTCCTCGCCGTGCGGCATCCCGAATTCAGGCGAGAGGTCGTCCGGACCATCGTCGTCTTCACGGACCCGCGGTGCGAACTCCACGTCCAGCAGCCCGAGGTGGCGGTGGTTCGCGGCGCCGACCTGCTCGCACGCGTCGTCGAGCTCGGCCTGACCCGGAAGATGGATCGGGGTCTCGTCCACATCGCCGCGCACGGCCTGGCCGGCGACCGCCCGGCGCGCTTCAGCGCGGGTTCGCCATCTCCACGAAGCGACAGAGCGCGTTGATCAGCCGCATCTGCTCGATGGTGCGCGCACGCGACTCCAGCAAGCGCGGGCTCGCCACGATACACGCCAGGCACATCGCGCGCGAGACGGCCACGTTGAGGCGATTGCGCGAGAACAGGAACTCCAGGCTGCGCGGTACGTCCTCGGCACTGGAGGTCGCCATCGAGTAGAAGACGATCGGAGCCTCGCGTCCCTGGAACTTGTCCACGGTCCCCACCGGCACACCACCCAGTCCCGCCGCCTCGAGCGCCCGTCGAAGCTGTCGCACCTGAGCGTTGTAGGGCGCGACCACCATGAAGTCGGAATCGTCGAGTGGCTGCCTCACCCCATCGCGGCGGGTCCACGACCCGGCCCGCATGCGGCGGATCTCCTGCGCGACGCGCTCGGCCTCCTCGGGCGCGGAGGCGACGTTGCCGATGTGCTCGACGGGCAGAAAGCGCAGCCCGGTGCCGAAATCCGTGTCCTGGCGCGCGACCTCCGGCAGGCCGTCCAGCCGTCCCTCGTAGACGACCTCCGAGATGAATCGACAGACGCCGGGATGCATGCGTCGCGTGCGATCCAGGAAGATCCCCCGGTCAGGCAGCACGGTCGGATGCTCCGCGAGCAGGTGCTCCAGCACGGAGGCGTCCGTGCCCTCGGGATGGGTGCCCTGCGAGACCTGGGCGAGCTGCTGCGGATCACCCAACAAGATCACGTTGCGCGCGGCCGTCCCCATCGCCAGCGCATCGGCCAGGGCCACCTGCCCGGCCTCGTCGATCACCAGCGTATCGAGCGTGCCGTCGAGTTCCCCGCGCGCGAACAGCCACACGGTCCCGGCCAGAAGCTGGGCGCCGGTGGCCGCCGTCACGAACTCCTCGCGCTCCGCGATACTGCGGATCGAGGCGCTCGCGTATTCGGTCTCTCCGATGCCCGCGCTGGACTTCTTGAGTCCGCGGAAGCTGACGCGTTCGGCCTCGGCGGCTTCCTCGATCTGGTCGAGCAGGTTGTGAATCGCCTTGTGGCTCGTCGCCGCGACCCCGACCCGCTGGCCGCGGCGGATGAGATCGACCACGAGCCGGGCGCCCGTCCACGTCTTGCCAGTACCGGGCGGCCCCTGGATGACGAGATAACTCGCGTCGAGGGCGGCCGCGCGCCGGCGCTGCTCCGCCAGATCGGTGGCCTGCACCGTCCCGCCCATGTCTTCGGTGAATCGTGGCCGCGCTCGCGCGACGATATCGTGCAGTGCGCGATAGCGGCCGTCGCCGGCCTGCATCGCGGCCCCCAGGCGCTCGAGCGCGCGACGCTGCTCAGTCGTCGTGATCGGCCGCGGTGGGATGAGCGCCTCGGGGAGCTCGCCCGGGGCCGAGCGCCGGAGGACCAGCACGCCCGCCGTCTCGTCGAGCTTCACGATGGTCCCGGCCCCCTTGCCCGTGGCCGGATCGCACGGCACGTCGCCCTCCGCCAGCTTGTGAGGCTGGATCTCGAAGGTGAACCGGTACTCCATCGACCGCTTGACGGCGCGCGGCGCGCCCTCGGGCCGAAGCCGACCGATCGCCTCACCGTCCTGAACCAGCTCGTCCGCCGACATCTGGCACCGCTGGAAGAACCACCACCACTCGGGACGCGCCTCGCGCCGGTGATACTCGAGCAGCTCGGCCATCAGCCAGCGCGCCTCGCCGGCATTGCTGCCCACCAGCAACGCCTGACGGAGCGCCTCGCGCGCGGCGTCGGTCTTCTGCCGATCGGCGTCCACCGGCCGGGTCTCGGGCAGACCGGCCCAGCTCGTGCCACGCGGCCGATGCTCCAGCAGCCAGTCGCGCAGCGACAGCGTCGCCCGGCAGTCTTCCTCGTTGTATTCCGCGATCTCGCCAAGGTGAGCCGCGGCCCGGGTGCGCATCCACTGCTCGTAGGTCAGCACCGCCCGGGTGCCGCTGGTGACGTCCGCCTCGCGGTTGAAGGCCGGCAGCGCCTCGACGTCCTTGAGCGAGTAGCTCGACACCCCGGCCCGCAGTCCCTGCCGCACGACCCCATGCAGGTCCACGAAGACCTCGCGCCGCAGCAGCTCGTCCACCGCGTCCTCGCGCGTCGCATACACGCCCATGAGCTGCTTGAGCGCCGTCGGCTCGTAGGCACCGTAGTGGTAGACGTGCATGTCGGGATGGCGGGCGAGTCGCTCGTGGAAGAAATCCAGCAGCGCCTCGAACGATCGCCGCTCGCCGTCCCGGTCGTGGGCCCAGATCGCACGATACTGCCAGCTCCAGTCGTCCCCGGGGGTGAGCAGCCCGAACAGGAAGTGCAGCCCTCGCGCCGGCTCCCAGAACGGGTCGCCTTCGATGTCGAACACGACGTCGCCCATCGAGGGCCGCGGCAACCGGTCGAAGCCCCGCTCGGCCTCGATCGGTAGCGCGTGCCAGGTGAGGTCGCCCGTCGTCCGGCGATGAAGCTGCAGGCTCGCCTGGTCGCGCAGCGCTGCGAACGTGTGCGGTGCGACCTGATCGATCCGGGCATCCGGCGCGTTCGCCAGCTTCGCCAGCGTCTCGACGCCGGCCGACCGCAGCCGCGTGACGTGCTCGCGCCGGATGCCGGCGACCAGCACCAGGTGATCCTCCCGCTCCCAGCGCTCCTCGCACACCCGACGGAACTCGCACAGCCCGCAGTGCTCCACGCGGTAGGGCTCGGTCGTCGCTCCCTGATTGATCGCGGCGAGAAAGCCGGCGCGGACGCGCCGGTAGTAGGCGTTGAAATCCGCGGGACGCAGCGTCCGTCGCTCGCCGATGCCGAGCAAGACGTGCATCGCCTCCACCGGCGCTGACTGGATGGTCGCGATCGCGTCGGAGTAGAAGCAGAGCTGCAGGACGTAGGTGGGCTTCTCGGCCCGCGCCAGCTTGGCGTCCAGCGCCTGGTAGCCCCAGCCCCCCAGCGCCGTTGGCTGCGCGACGCGCTCGAGAAAGTCCGCGCGCCCCCGCCAGTCGCCCACGACGAACGTCGCCTGGTAGACGACCTCGGCGCCCGCTTTCATCGCCTCGATCGTCGCGCGAGCCGAGCCCTCGAAGTCCCAGCGATCGGCGCCGATGACGTCGACCACCTGCCGGCCCTGGGCCCTCAGCGCATCCAGGTAGGCGGCCTCGTGCTCCTCACCCTTGCGGCGAAGGAGATCGCCGTGCTCGTTCGGGACATAGGGTCGCTTGCGGGTGCCGCGCGCGACCTCGAGCGCCAGCGTGGTGAGGTGGGGGCACTCCACGTAATCGTTGAGGTCGGAGGGCGAGAGGACCAGGCGGCCGTTCAACGCTTGCATGGCCGACTACGGGAAGCTATGCACTCCTGGGCCGCACGACGAGCCGTACCTCGCAATCCAGAATCTGTAGCAGCGAGAGAAGCTGATCGACCGATTTCCGATAGTTCGTTTGATCCAGCAGACGGTAGAACTGCGTCGCTGAGGTCCCGAGTCGTCGGATGAGCTCACGGCGACTCAATGCGCTGGCCGTGACGCGCTTCTGCGCCTCCACGGTCAGGCTGTAGAGCAAGGTATCGCGCAGCAGGCCGGGATCCTTGTTGTATTCCAGGACTTGATCGACGTGCACAGCTCCCTCGCGTCCGGAGCGAAGTACGAAACCGAACCCCTCCGAGCACAGCTCCCGGTCCACGAACACTCGCGCGACCGGGTCGGATGTCGTGGGGCTCGGATCGACCTTGGCGAATGGGATGAGGAGGCGCCGGCCCGAGGTCCGAACCTCGAACACCCTCCGCCGGTTGTTGACCTGAACACTACGGATCTTCACACGCGGCCCTCGGACTGCAGAGCGCGAATGAGCCGCCGGACTTCCGCCGACGCGACGCCCTTCATCGGCTTCTCATTGTCGAGATCCCACTTCACGATCAGCTTCCCCTCCCGGTAGACGTGAACATGACGGGGTGGGTGATCGCTCTTCCAGCTCATGAAGACGTAGCCACCACGCCGAACCTTGCCCAAAAGATGTTACCGCGGAAGGTAACGTCTTACAAAGCGTAGTCAATGCCTCCAGATGTGGACGCTTCAGACCCGCGCGATCACCTCGCGGGCGAAGGACTCGGCCACGCGCCACTTCTCGTCCACGCCGATGGCGAACATCAGCTCCTGCAGCCCCTGCCCCTCCAGCTCGCGGATCCGCTCGACCAGGACCTGGGCCGTCCCCACCAGGCAGGTGGCGCGGATCAGGTTGGCGTCGATCAGCTCGGCCTCGCCGGGGTGCAGGTACGTGTAGTGGAACTCGTGGGTGCGGAAGTGGCGATGCTCGGCCGGCGTCTGCTCGACCAGGGCGCAGTAGCGCTTCCACATCGGCCGCAGAAACTCGGGTGGGTCGATGCCTCGCTCCTGCACCTCGTCGTAGAAGTAGTAGACGCTGGCCATGACGTTGGGCCCGACCGTGCGCACGATCCGCGGGGAGTCGACCGCCTCGCCGGGCTCGAGCAGCGCCACGTTGGTCAGCGCGCAGTTGCGGAAGCCGTCGAGTCGGCGCCCCGCGCGGGCAGCACCGGCGCGCGCGTGGCCCAGCGCCTCGGCCACGGCCACGCCACGCGGTGGGATCGCGAACACCAGCCCGTCGCCGTGCTTGCCCGCCAGCTCCATGGCGCGCGGACCGAAGCCCGATACGTAGAGCGGAATCTTCGGCTCGAGGCCGAGATACTTCTTGTTGTCGGTGAGCATCCGGATGGGCCGCACGCGGTCGCGGTAGCGGTAGTTCACGACGTCGCCGCGCAGGAGTGCGGCGAGCACGCCGAGATACTCGTCGTAGTCGGCGATCCGCATGGGCCGCTGGCCCATCGTGCGCATGGCCGTGTTGCCGGTGCCGATGCCGAGGTGCACGCGACCGGGGGCCAGCTTGTTCAGCGTGGCCATCGCCGCCACCTGCACGGGAGGGATGCGCGTGCCGCAAATGGCCGTGCCCGGTCCCAGCCGGATCCGCTCCGTGGCCTGGGCGGCGAGCGCCAGGACGGCGTAGCAGTCGGAGAAGATCATCTGACTGTCGGTGACCCAGACGGAGTCGTAGCCGAGGCTCTCGGCGTGCTTGAAGAAGCCGATCTCGTCCACGTCGGCCATGACGCAGATTCCGAACTGCATCACATTCCCATTCGCGGGCGTTTTCTACCACGAACCGCCCGGTTCGGCCAATCGTGCGCCGGCGGGCGACTTCGGCTATCCTTGAGCCCCCCAGGCTGCCTCGCCAGGGGTTGGAGGGTCGTATGATGCAGTCCCAATTCTCGGAGCCGTTGCCGACGGCGGTGTGGGCGTGCCGATCCCGTTTCTGCCGTCATCGCGGCCCCTTCTGGGCGCGCAGCATCAAGGCCGCCAAGGTCGAGGCCGGCAAGCACCGCGCCCTCAAGTTTCTCGGCTTCTGGAACCACGACGTCGTCGTGCGGCCCAGCGCCGGTCCGAGCATCATCGAGTTCCTCCGGCAGATGCGGCTGGCGCCCAAGGCAGCGAGCAAGTAGCGATGTCCTTCCGTCCCGCCCGCTTCACGGATATCCACCGATCCGGACCGCCGACCACCAGCGACGGGAAGGAGTGGATCATGCGTATCTCCGCGCAGCCGCCCGATGAATGGCTCGCGATGTTCCAGAAGGATCCCGGCGCCGACGCGCCCGGCGGCTCCAGCTGGGCGGTGAACGTTCAGTTCGTCGAGTTGCGGCTCAAGAGCAGTCCCGACACGCTGCCCCGCGCGGTGGAGCACGTCGACGAGCGCATCCGTCGCGCGAACGAGGGCTATCGCAACTGGCTGAACGAGGCGCACCGCAAGGGCAACGAGCGGCGCGAGGGCGAGATCGTCGAGGCCGACCGGGTTCGCGACCTGAACGAGCGCTTCAAGGATCTGTAGCTCACATCCCCAGATAGGCCTTCCGCACCAGGTCGCTGCCGCGGAGCTCCTCGCTTCGGCCCTCCAGCACCACGCGGCCCGTCTGCAGCACGTAGCCGCGGTCGGCCAGATCGAGCGCCGCCGGCACGTTCTGCTCGACGAGGAACATCGTGAGTCCCTCCGTCTCGTGCAGCCGGCGCAGCGAATCCATCACCTGATCGACCAGGCGCGGCATGATCCCCAGGCTCGGCTCGTCGAGCATGAGGAAGCGCGGACGCGACATCAGCGCGCGCGCGATGGCCAGCATCTGCGCCTCGCCGCCACTCAGCGTGCCCGCCCGCTGCTGCGCCCGCTCGCGCAGGACCGGGAAGAGCGTGTGAATCCGGTCGAGCATCTCGCGCCGATGGCCGGGGTCGCTGTTGCTGAAGCTACCCAGCGTGAGGTTCTCGGCCACGCTCAGCCGGCTGAACAGGCGGCGGCCTTCGGGCACCAGCGCCACGCCCAGCTTGACGCGGTCGGCGGCGTCCACCGCGCCGATCGCCTGACCGTCGAAGGTCACCTCACCGGCCTGGGGCTCCACGAGCCCGGCGATGGCCTTGAGCAGCGTCGTCTTGCCTGCGCCGTTGGCCCCGATGAGC
>Ga0111538_10001900_pt1 | contig 29262 bp, 22 predicted proteins | sample SoiMethybrSBSTD1_FD_79669 | JGI IMG/M metagenome (GOLD analysis project Ga0111538, IMG submission 79669) | Bulk soil microbial communities from a Populus tree surrounding site in Tennessee, USA - Soil MetaG P. TD hybrid SBSTD1 (version 2)... | ecosystem: Environmental > Terrestrial > Soil >... | reverse complement strand
TCGTCGGAGCGATGCGGCGGATCGTCTGCAGCAGCTTTTGCATCTCTTCGGCGAGGAAGACGGCATCGCCCTGATCCTCGACCGGGTCGGCAGGCCACAGCGCCGCGCGATTGCGCTCCTCTTCACGGGCGCGTTCGAGTGCCAGCGCCGCCCGCCCGATCCGCATGACATCGCCCAGCAGAATCGCCTTCAGCGGATCGTCGGGAACCGCGTAGGTCAGTACATGATGTTTGCCGCCCGCTTCGCCGAGCACAAAACTTCGACAACCAGCTTCGTTCAGATGGGGCTTCGGGCTCGTTGAGAGCCGTACGTTGGGCGACAGATTACAGATCCTGATGACTCTGGTCAGTTCCTCGCCCACCAACTTTGAGTTGTACGCAACATCGAAGGTAGCGGCGAGGTGATTAATCGCGATTGAAGAATCGAGCGACCGGAAAAGATCAAGCGATTCGCGACTGGAATGGGAGTTGAGAAGGTCCCGAGCAGTAGCCTCGTCATGCGCCGTTCCTTCTTCGGCAGTCAGAGCCTCCACAGGCCCGCACTGGTTTCCCTGCGCACGCCACACACGAAAACTTCGATCAAAGAACACGTTGGCTTCGTGCCCCCTCGTGCGTCCCAAAACTATTCCGCAGCTTTGAGCTGATTCAGCCTGATGCTCTCTGAATGAGGTGGCACCAAGGAGGCTCGCGTCGAGAAGTTCCTTTGCACAGGCCGCTTCCTTTCCGGTGCGTGCCAACGCGATCGCTTTAAGGAGCATCAGTGATCCCTCCGAGGGGAGGTCGTTCACCGTGGCGAACTGTGCGAGCTCCGCGTCGGCTAACGCAACCGCCTGGTTAAACTGACCTCTTCTTATCAGGAGTCGCACCTTGATCGCCGATGCCGTTCTGAAGCTGTAGCTTAGTGTCAGATGCTGCGCCTTTAGAGCTTCGAGCTTCTGTAATGCGTCTTCGCATCTATCGAGGTGTCCCAGAGCTAGGTGCATCCTGGCAACGCTTTCAAGAGCTGCCAGTTCGATATGACGCGTTGCAGGTGAATGCAAAATCTTTCCCAGCAAAGCATCGGCGTGTTCGAAATGACCTCCCAGGAGAGCCACGTACGCGTCATTCGTTTCCATTGCTCTCTCGGAATTCACGTGGCCTGTTATCCGAGCCAGGGCTCGCGCTTCAGAACTGAACTTCGCAAAGGCGGCGGGATCGCAATCCACGATAGCGATGCATGAGGCGTTCAACGCAACGAGTTGTTCAAGCCAGGCGTTGGGGCGCAAAGCAATGAGGCTACGGGCAACTCGTAGGTGGCGCTGTGCCTCAAGAGTTCGTCCTTTTCGTGTCTCCATCGCCGCCACAGAGTCATGAAGGTAGGCGACGATATGAGGATCACCGGCCGCGGCGGACGAACTACGGGCTTCGGCGAGTAAACCTGTGAGTTCCGTTTCGGCATGACCGTCTGCCATCAGGCGAAACAAATGAGCCTGAGCCCACGCAAGTTGCCGACGGTCGCCTGCGTCCTTGGCATAACGTGCCGCCTGACGAAAACTCGTCGAAGCGGCCTCGATTTGGCCTTCGCGCTTTTTGATGAGCCCGAGGACGATCTGTGCGCCGGCCAGCAAGCCTCCAGGCGTCGAAGCGGCTGGAAACGAGTTCGCTAGTGTAGTGGCTTCCTTTACCCTTCCAGTGAAAACGAACGCCTGGGCAACTAGGAGCCTAAGCTCGAGTGGTTGCAGCCTGTGGAGAGATGCAGTTTCAGCGGCTGATTGGGAAACACTGGAGAAGTGCCCCGTGTCAAAGGATTCTTGCGCGCTTTCCAGACCGAACTCCATTGCCCCTCCCGAATACACACTCGCCAACGGTAGTTAGTCTTGCGTCCTGAGGGTAACGAGGGAGTACCAGAACGCGAAGTCTCCCACACTGCCGGTGTCAAAACTAGCGGGTAGTTGCTGGATGTGGCCGCCGACGGGCAAGAATCAACGAAGCGTCCCGTCGGTTCCGAGGTGCGCTAACCGTGTTTCTGAGTAACGACGAAGAGACGCCCAGGGCGATGCGCCCGCGAAAAGTAGTGACCTAGTGTGTCGGCCAACTGCTCAAACGCGTACACGTGACGATGGCTGAACGGAACATCTTTGGGTGAGTAGCCGGTCAGAACGCCATGCAGTTCACTTTGATCGTTGACGGTAACGGGTGTGCTGATAGTGCTTCGGAGTTCAGGTTGAATCAGCAGGGCAGTCTGGCCGAGATCGAGCGCAGCATCGGAATTGCTGATCGTGCGTCTGTTGGCCGCGACCCAACCGGTGACACGTTCCCCGGGACGTATTGTCACACCCAAAAGGGGCTTATTGTTGTCGCCGCCACTCGCCAGAATACAAGTTAACTCGTCACGTTCAGGCGAGTACTCATAGTACGTGCAAACAGTCGTGGGCGTCAGCTGTCTCGCGCATTGAGCAATGATGCTCATTGCCTCGGCGGAATTTTTTGCCTCCGCCACATGCTGTCGGGTCGCAATCAGAGCAGCGCTTTCTGCGGCAGTCGCTCGAATTTCTTCAAACGGTGTGCTGACCGGTAGCTTATTGACGACATCGCGAGTGTCGACGAGCGTCCGGGCTTGCTGGCCGGCTGAGTCAGCTAACGGTGCGAGTTCCTCGTAGGCCTTGATGAATGTCGCTACGACAAGTGGGTCGTACATCGTCCCGCTACGCTCGCGCAGTATTTCGAAAGCCTCTTCAGGCTCAAGACGCGGCCTGTACGGGCGATCCGAGTTCAAAGCGTCAAAGCAGTCAACCACTGCGAGTATTCGTGCCCCCAACGGGATGTCGGTCCCGGAGATGCCCGCTGGATAACCGGTACCATTCCAGGACTCGTGGTGGTGACGAACTATCGGGACGACGGGGTAAGGGAAGCGGATCGATGACAACAAATCGGCGCCGATGTCCGAGTGGGTTTTCATCGTTTCGAATTCCGCGACGGTGAGCTTTCCAGGCTTGTTCAGAATGTGCTCTGGAATTGCCAACTTACCCATGTCGTGGAGCAATGCCGCTGCTTCAATCGCCCTCAGTTGTTGCTCATTTTGCACACCCACTCGCTTCGCCAGTTCGACCGCGTAAACCTGAACGCGTCTGATGTGCCCGTGAGTAATCTGATCCTTCGCGTCAACTGCCATCGCGAGGGTCTCGATCGTCGACAGATACAGGTCATTCACCTGTGTTACGTGACGCTGCGCATCGGCTAGACGAGCAAGAGAGCTTCGGTACGTGAGGTACGTGATTATCAGCAGCGGAAGAATGATGCCGATGGTACTTGCATCAACAGATCTTGTGTGCGACACGAGGAGTGCCGCGACGGAGACACCACCGAAGTAGTTGAGACTGAGCCATGGAAAGTTGTCCCACCATAGCCCGACGACGGGCGCGTCTCGTTCATAGCTGAGAGCGAACGCAACGAGCCAGCTGTTGATCAGAAAGTACAACGCCGCCAGCATGAAAAGCGGTCCGACCAGGTGGGACAGGGGCAGCGTGCTTCCCGGGGTTGCTCCAGCGAACCAGAAGAATGCGTTAGAGGCTGTCCAGATAGACAGTGACACCGTCGCCAGGTTGAACAGCGAGCGGAAGAGTGATCGATGCTCGGGACGCATCCAGAGCGTTGCGACGATGGAGTCGATTGCAGTTATGACGGTCGCGACGTCGGGACCGAAGAGGAGGACTGAGGCAAAGACAAAGGCGTCGGAGACTGAGATGCGCGCCAGGACGCCTGGGATCCGTACTGTGAAGGATCCTGTTAGCAGCGTCAGCGCGGCCAGAACGGCCCAATCGGTCGAAACCCCCCTCGCGAAAACGTTCTTTACGGACAATACTGCGATAGCCGACCCGGCGAAGATGACGGTGCCGAGGTAGAGCTGGCCGTATTTTGAACGTGGGAGGGCCTTGGTCATTCGCACGACGGACACACCCGCCGAGCGGAGTATCGGACTACTCGCCCCAAATGATTAGTGGTCGCATCTTCTTGCTCCTTTTTGCTCGCATTGAGGTCAACGATTAAGCCTCGTTGAGAATCGTGCTGCCCCAAAGGATGTTGCTGCCCCAAAGGATGTTGCTGCCCCAGAGGATGTTGCTGCCCCAGAGGATGTTGCTACCCCAGAGGATGTTGCTGCCCCAGAGGATGTTGCTGCCCCAGAGGATGTTGCTGCCCCAGAGGATGTTGCTGCCCCACAGGATGTTGCTGCCCCAGAGGATGTTGCTGCCCCAGAGGATGTTGCTGCCCCAGAGGATGTTGCTGCCCCAGAGGATGTTGTTGCCCCAGAGGATGTTGCTGCCCCAGAGGATGTTGCTGCCCCAGAGGATGTTGCTGCCCCAGAGGATGTTACTGCCCCAGAGAATGTTCTCCCCTTCGGTCAAGGCTGTTGCGGCGTCGACTGCAAACGCTACCTCTCCGGCCACCTGAGGTTCCCCGGCAATTTGCGGGGCGGCGTTGGGGTCGGGCATTGAGAGCGCTGCTAGAAGGTTTAACTTCCCGGCACCGGCAATGAACAGTCCTTCGTCGGATTTTTCAGCGGAGTACTGGAGGAAGAATCGAACCGAGGACGGTCCCAGGCGCGGCTCATTGTCGAACAGGATTGCCATTACGCCGGAGGCTACAGCGGTCGCCATGCTGCTCCCATTCAGCAGCAGGCGCGCATCGCGTCCCGAACCAATCACGAGTTCCGGGTGTTCCCGAACGAGGGTCGACCCAGGGGCTGCCAGGCTAAGGATTTGGTGGCCTGGAGCCACGAAGTCTGGCTTAGGTAGATGGCTGATGGCCGTCGGGCCCTTACCGCTATAACTTGTCACCCGGTCGTCGCCTCGCCACGGCGTCCCTTTCGCGTTTAGCGCGCCGACCGTGATGGCAAACGGACAGACGCCTGGAGTAGGGATGCTCTCGATGATGGGCTCGCCAGTCTCTGGATGCCTGCCGTAGTTACCCGCCGCTGCGGCGGACACGATGCCGGCGTTGTGAGCGCGCTCGACGGCCTGGCACAGCGGGTCGTCGCGGTAGCTCTCAGTGACCGGCGCGCCCAGGGACAGGTTCATCACGCGGATGTTGTAGCGATCCTTGTTGGCCACCGCCCAGTCGATCGCCTCGATGACGTCGCCGATCACGCCCTGGCCCTGCGCATCCAGGACCTTCAGGTTGATGATGTTCGCCTCCGGCGCCACACCGCGCGCGTTGTCGTAGCGGTTGGAGCCGCCAGCCGCGATGATCCCCGCCACGTGCGTCCCGTGCCCGTGCAGGTCCGTGCCGGGTCCACGCTTATCGGTGAAGTCGCGGCTGACGACCACGCGGCCGGCCAGCTCGGGCATGTTCGCCACGCCCGAGTCGATGACGGCCACGCCGATCCCCTTGCCGGTCAGCGCCGACGCGCCCGGGGCCCACGCTCCCGCCTGCACGAGGTCCGCGCCGATGGTCTGGTTCGTCAGGTCGTCGTTGGCCTGCACCACTGCATTGCCGGAGATGTGGTCCACCTCGGGATCGGCTGCCAGAGCGGCCAACGTACCGGCCGGCACGTCAAGCACTGCCCCTGTCGACAGACGCTTGTGCACCGTGAGGCCGTGGCGCGCGGCGAGACGATCGATCTTCTGCTGCGATCCCGAGATGATGACGCTGGCTGCGTCCGTGTTGCCCGAGTCGAGCCGCTGAGAGAGGTCCTGCGACAGACGCGCCCGCGCCGACTGCGCGCGCGCAGCGTCGGGTGTCGCCAGTACGAAGACCGCGACGACGGCCATCGCGGGGACCAGGTGGGTTCGAAGGATCGCTGTGCAGGTTGAAGCAGTCATCACAGCACCACTTTCAGCGGCATGAAGCGTTAGGCCCGGGCGGCGAGACGAGCGTTGAAGGTCAGCGTCGGCGGCGTCGACGTCGGCACGACCTGCGGACGGCAGCCCAGCAGCTCCTGCAGCGAATCCAGAAGGACGCGCTGTGAACCGCCAAGCGTGCGGATGGTTTGAAGACGGCCCTCGCGAATGCGGTTATAAACAGTGCGTCGCGAGACGCTCATCAGCTGTGCGGCCTGTTCGATTGAGACGCTCCGACCGAATTGATGCTCGATGCGCGGAAGCTCGAAGGAAAGGGGGGAAGCCATGTTGTGTCCTCGTGACCCCCTCTTATTGCGTCACGAGTGCCAGTCGTGCAGATGAACTGTATACTTCCTCTCAACTCGCTGAAGGCTTTGATGTTATCGTTCGAATTAGGTGTGTCTTCCGAGCCGCATCGGGTAAAACCCTTAGCCAGTACATTGACTCCGTCAACCCTGATCCACGGCTGACCTTGCAGGATCTGCGTACGTACGTGTCGTGATCTGCGCGCTGTCTTTCGCGGCCAAGATGTTGGCCGGGGTAGCCAAATTTGACCTCCACACCGCGACCCTCTCGTCCTTCGCGCTTCATCGGCCTCGGCGTCACCGCCGGACTGCTCGCCGCCTTCTTCCTCGTTCGCGGCTGTCCGTCGCGCGAGTCCGCCACCAGGGAAGCAGCGCCGCGCCGTGGCGGTCAGATCGTCGCGTCCATTCGCGTCGCCCCCCGCTCCTTCAACCGCATCGTCGCCGCCGATCAAGCCACCGACCTGTTGAACGTCCTCACGCAGGGCCGGCTCGTACGCATCAATCGCATCACGTTCGAGCTCGAGCCGTGGCTGGCCGAGCGATGGGATTCGAGTGCCGACGGCCGCACCCACACCTTGCACCTGCGACAGGGTGTCACGTGGTCCGATGGCACGCCGTTCACGTCCGCCGACGTGCTGTTCTCGGTGCGGGCGGCGTTCGATCCCAAGTCCGGAAGCGTGGTTGCGAGCAGCCTGAAGCCGGGCGGAAGTCCATTCAAGGCCGACGCGCCCGACGCCAACACGGTGGTGCTCACGTATGCGTCGGCCTCCGGTCCGGGATTGCGGCTGCTGGACATGCTGCCGATCCTGCCGAAGCACAAGCTGGAAGCCGCACTCGACGCAGGCACGTTTGCCGAAGCCTGGAATCCATCGGTGCCGCCGTCCACCCTGGCTGGCACCGGCCCTTTCGTGCTGCGCGAGCACCAGACCGGTCAGCGCCTGGTGTTCGATCGCAACCCGCGCTACTGGCGGAAAGCGCCTGACGGATCGCCGCTGCCGTATCTCGATCGAGTCGTGTTGGAGATCGTCCCCGAGCAGAACGCCGAGCTCGTGCGTTTGCAGGCGGGGGAGACCGATCTCACCTACACCGAGCTCCGATCCGAGGACTACGTCCCGGTGCGCCGCGCCCAGGAGAACGGCACGCTCCAGATGGTCGAGGCAGGCGTCTCGACGGATGCCGATTCATTCTGGTTCTGCCTCAAGCCCGAGGCGAAAAAGGGCGACCCGCGCTTCGCGTTCGTGCAGCGGCGCGAGTTTCGGCAGGCGATCTCGCACGCGGTCGATCGTGAGGAGTTCGCCCAGACCGTCTTTCTCGGCGAGGCCGTGCCGGTCTGGGGACCGGTCACGTCCGGCAACAAACGATGGTTCACGCCGAACCTGCGGCGATACGCCTTCGATCCGGCCCGTGCGCGCGACCTGCTGAAACAGATCGGCCTCGAGGATCGCAACAAGAACGGCGTGGTCGAGGACGCGAAAGGGACCGAAGCGCGGTTCACGGTGATCACGCAGCGCGGCGTCGGCTACTACGAGCGCGGCACAGCGGTGTTGCGCGAGCAGGCGGCCAAAATCGGTGTCGCCCTCGACGTCGTCCCGCTGGAGTTCCCCGCCCTGCTCGAGCGGATGCTGGCGTGCAATTACGACGCGGTTTACATGCGCCCGCTGATGACGGATCTCGATCCGGCCGGCAATCTCGACTTCTGGATCAGCTCGGGCTCGACGCATTTCTGGAACATCGGTCAGAAGATGCCGGCGACCGAGTGGGAGCAGCGCATCGATACGCTGATGCACGAGCAGGCCGCGACGCTCGATCTCGAAAAGCGACGAGCCATTTTCGACGACGTGCAGCGGCTGTTCGCCGAGAATCTGCCTGCGCTGCAGTTTGCGGCGCCACGTCTCTACTACGCGCACAGCCGCCGGCTCACCGGAGTGACGGCGTCGGTGATGCGCCCCGCAGTGCTGTGGAGTGCTGATACGTTGAGCGTGACCACTCCCTGATGGTCCCGTTTCTCATCCGCCGCGCGATCTTCGCCATTGTGCTGCTGGTGTGCACCTCGTCTACGGCGCTGTTCCTGACGCGACTCGCGCCGGGAGACGTCACCTCACAGCTCGGGCCGACGGCGTCTCGCGACGAGATCGACTCGACGCGCGCGCGGTTCGATCTCAATCGAAACCCGTTGGCGCAGTGGATGCTCTGGTCGGGCCGCGCGGTCCGGCTCGACTTCGGCGACTCCTTTCTCTACAACCAGCCCGTCGGTCCGCTGGTCGTTCGCGCGGCGGGCAACACGGCGGTGCTCGCGCTCGTGGCGCTCGCGATCGCGAGTGTCGCCGGGATCGCCCTCGGCATCGTCAGCGGCAGCCGGCAGGGGCGTTCGGTTGCGGCGGCGGTAGGCGGCGTGTCGCTCGTCGGTGTGTCGATGCCGCCGCTGCTCACATCGCTGCTGCTCGTGTTCGTCGCCGCACGTACCGGATGGCTGCCGCCGGGAGGCATGTCATCGGCCAACGCATCCGACATGGGTTGGGCGGCGTGGATGCTCGACGTGGCGTGGCATCTGCCGCTGCCCGCGCTGGCGCTGGCGGTGCCCATTGCGGCCATGTTCGAGCGCCTCCAATCGCAGTCGATGAGCGAGGCGGTGCAGCAGCCGTTCGTCGTCGCCGCGATCGCTCGCGGGGTGTCGACGCGCGACGTGATCCTGCGTCATGCATGGCCGGTCTCGTTGCGGCCGCTCTGTGCGGTGTACGGCCTCGTCATCGGCGCGCTGCTCTCCGGGTCCTTCATCGTCGAATATGTGACCGCGTGGCCGGGGATCGGCCGGTTGATGTACGAAGCGCTGCGCGCGCGCGACATCTACCTGGTCGCGGCGTGCGCGGCGATGGGTGCGGTGTTTCTCGCGATCGGGACGCTGACCGGGGACCTGCTTCTCGCGGCGAGCGATCCACGCGTGCGCGAGGGTGACGCATGACGACCCGAGCGCACGCACGTCCACTCGCGATGCGGCGAACGGGTGCCGTTCTGCTCGGTGTGATTGCGGTCGTCGCGCTGCTCGCGCCCTGGATCGCTCCCAATCCACCCGACCGTCGATTCCCCAATCTTCTCTACGCGCCACCAACGCCGGTCCACGCGTTCGATGCGCATGGTGTTGCCCCGCATGCGCACGCGTTGCGCATCGTCAGCCGCATCGAGCGCTCGTTCGAAGAGGAGCCGGCGAGCCGAGGGCCGATGCTGCTGCTCGGCGCCGACGCCTACGGCCGCGACATCTTCTCGCGCTTGCTCTATGGCGCCAGGACGACGCTCGGGCTCGCCGTATGTGCAACGCTTGCGGCCACGCTGCTCGGTGCGCTCGTCGGTGGCATCGCCGGCTACGCAAGCGGCTGGTTGGATGCGGTGCTCGCGCGCCTGTCGGAATTCGTGCTCGTACTGCCGGCCATTTATGTTGCGCTCGCTCTGCGTGCGGTGATGCCGCTGGTGCTGGCCGCGTCGACGGTGTTCACGCTGCTGCTGGCGATCTTCGCGCTGCTCGGTTGGCCGATGGTGGCGCGCGGCGTGCGCGCCATCGTCGCCTCCGAACGCGAGCGCGAGTACGTCATCGCGGCGCGTGCAGCGGGAGCGAGTGCGTCGCGTGTGCTGCTGCGGCATCTGCTGCCGGCAGCGGCGGGCTATCTCAGGACGCAGGCGACGTTGTTGCTGCCGGCGTTCATCCTTGCCGAAGCGACGCTGTCGTACATCGGTCTCGGATTTCCCGATACGACACCGACGTGGGGAACCATGCTGCAGGAGGCGGCAAACGTCGCGTTGCTCGGCGACGCGCCGTGGACGCTAGCACCCGCGGCCGCGATATTTTTCGTCGTGCTCAGCGTCAATCTCTTCGTACAAGGAACCGGGCGACCCCCTATACAATTAGAGCGATGAAGCGGTTTGCCGGCATTTACACCCCCATTTCCACACCGTTCCGCCAGGACGACACCATCGACGAGCCGGCGCTGCGCAGCAACGTCGCAAAGTGGATGTCCACGTCGCTCACCGGCCTGGTCGTACTTGGATCCAACGGAGAAGCGGCGCAGCTCGACGACGACGAGGCCGATCGCGTCGTGGCGATCGTGCGCGAAGGTGTACCGAAAGGACGGCCGCTGATCGCGGGGACTGGCCGGGAGTCGACCAAGGCCACGATCGCCGCCACGCGCCGGGCGGCGGCGGCCGGGGTGGACGCCGCACTCGTGAGGACGCCGTCGTTCTTCAAACCGCAGATGACGAGCGACGCGTTCGTGCGTCATTACACCGATGTGGCTGAGGCATCTCCCATTCCCGTCCTGCTCTACAACGTGACGCTTTATACCGGCGTCAATCTGCTGCCCGACGCGGTCGAACGTCTGGCGGTGCATCCCAACATCGTCGGCATCAAGGAATCAGGCGGGGACATCGGACAGATCGCTGAATTCTGCGGACGGACGCCAGCCGATTTCACCGTACTCGCTGGCTCAGCCACGACGTTCTTCCATGCGCTTTGCGCCGGCTGCGACGGCGCCATCCTGGCGCTGGCCTCGCTGCTCCCCGAGATGTGCGTGCGCATGGTCGCGCTGGTTCGCGAGCAGCGGCTCGACGAAGCACGAGCGCTGCAGCGACGACTGCTCCCGCTGGCGCGATCAATCGGCACCTCGCACGGCGTCCCCGGACTCAAAGCCGCGCTGGACCTCATCGGCTATGTTGGTGGGGTGCCGCGGTCGCCATTACGTCCCCTGAACTCACAAATTGTGGATATGATTCGTGCGCAACTCGACGCACTCGAGGTGCTCCCAGCTGCACGAGCGTAGTGTCCGATCGAGCCTCTGTCGAATCGGACGCGTGTGTGCGTGAGCTGCACGTTGATGGCGCGCGTAGCGTAGCGTTCGTGCGCGCTTTACAGGTTATGTGATCGATGCCGCTGCCTTCGACTGAACGGATTCTGCTCGGCCCAGGCCCTAGCCTGATCGCTCCTCGTGTGATGCGCGCGTTGGCCGCGCCCGTGCTCAGTCATCTCGACCCCGAGTTCGTGCCGATGCTGGACGATGTCCGTGCATCGCTGCAGCGCGTGTTCCGCGCCGACAGTCGATCGCTGACGATCGCGACGTCGGGTACCGGCACGTCGGCGATGGAGGCGGCGGTGGCGAACACCGTCGCCGATGGCATGCGCGCCATCGTCATCGTCACCGGATATTTCGGCGATCGGCTCGCGCAGATCATCGAGCGCTACGGCGCGCGCGTACGCCGCATCCACGTCCAATGGGGCCGATCGGTCGATCCACAACGACTCGAGGACGAACTGGTTCGCGACGGAGCGGATATCGTTGGCATCGTGCACGCCGAGACGTCGACCGGCGTGAGGAATCCGGTGAAGGAGCTGGCGGCTCTGGCACGCGCGCACGGGGCCTTGACGATCGTCGATACGGTCACGTCGCTCGGTGGCCACGACGTCGACCTTGCCGGCTGGGGCGTCGACGTGGCGTACTCGTGCACGCAGAAGTGCATCGGGGCGCCGTCAGGCCTCGCCCCGCTTGCCGTATCCGGTGCGGCGCGCGAGCGCCTCGTGAAATGCCGCAGCTTCTATCTCGATCTCAGACTGCTCGAGGACTACTGGGTGGGCCGCAAGTACCACCACACGATGTCGACGAGTCTCGTCTACGCATTGCGTGAAGCGCTGCTGATGATTGACGAGGAAGGCCTGGCGGAGCGGGTCGCCCGGCACGAGCGCAATCACCGCGCCCTCGCGGCAGGCATCGAGGCGATGGGTCTCGCGCTGTTGCCGCCCGAGGGCGAGCGGCTGTGGACGCTGAACGCCGTCTGTGTCCCCGCGGGTGTCGACGAAGCCGCGGTGCGCAGGACTCTGCTGACGACCTACAACATCGAGGTGGGCGCGGGCCTTGGTCCGCTGGCGGGTAAGATCTGGCGCGTCGGACTGATGGGCGCAAGCTCGACGCCTCAGACGTTGCTGCAGTTTCTGGCGTCGCTCGAGGGCGCATTGGCCGCGAACGGCCATGAGGTGCCCGCAGGTGCAGGTGTCGCCGCGGCCGGCGCGGCCTTTCGTCCAGCGTTGGTATAGGGAAACGAAAGCAGAAGCAATGGGGCGCTTTTCGCCTCGGTCCATCCTCCGTGTGCTGCGCGCGTGCGGCGGGTTCGGCTTCGGCGTCGTAGCGTACGTCTATCTTTCGACGCCCGACGTTCGGGCGCTGGCCTTCACCAATCCGAAGACGACCGCGTTCATGGAGCTGCGCGCGAGCGAGGCGAGGGGGCTCGGCCAAGCGGTTCGCCCGTCGCAGCAGTGGGTGCCGTATACGCGGATCTCCCAGCATCTCAAGCGAGCGGTGATCGTCACCGAGGACAGCGCCTTCTTCGAGCACGAGGGCATCGACCTCGAACAGATCAAGGAATCGATTCACGTCAGCATGGAGCGGGGCAAGCCGTTCCGGGGTGCGAGCACAATCACGCAGCAACTGGCGAAAAACTTATACCTGTCGCCATCACGAAATCCGGTGCGCAAGCTGCGCGAGCTCATCCTCACCCGGCGGTTGGAGGTCGCGCTGCCCAAGGCCCGCATCTTCGAGATCTACCTGAACGTGATCGAATGGGGCGATCAGGTCTGGGGTGCCGAGGCCGCGGCGCGCAGGTACTTTGGCGTGTCGGCTGCAGGCCTGTCGCGCGAGCAGGCCGCGCTGATGGCTGGCGCCATCCGCAACCCGCACATTTACAATCCGGCCCGTCCACGCGCCGGCCTCGTTCGCCTTCAACAGCTGATTCTGTCGCGCATGGGCGGCGTTGAACCTCCCGCGCCCGTGCCGTTCCCTGTGCCGACCCCCGGCACCGAGGACGAACTCGCGACACCCCTCGATGTTCCCACCTCCGTCCCCTCGCCGCCGGACGGCGACGAACCCGTGGCGCCCATCCCTCCCTCGTCGGAGGCACCGCCGCCACCGGAACCGGAGGTGCCTCGGTGAGTCATTGCGCGCAGCTACGGAAAATTCGTCGAATTGCTCAGTGAAGTCGCCGAGTAGAGCAGCCGAAATCGCAAGAAGACACGCATGATCCACTACACGGACCGTATCTGGAATCTCATGTCCGACGTCGCCACGCGGGTGCCGACGCTGCAGTTCCTCGACATGAACAAGGTGCTGGTATTTGCACGCGCCGGTCGCGCGCATGCCGAAGGCCCGTATGCGACGTGTCATTGCCTCACCTTGCCGGAGAGCGAGCCTGGCTATTACTACTGGCGCGATCGCCGGACGGGTCTGCTGACCCGGCGGTCCGAGTGGTTCGTGACGAAGTCGCCCGTGGTGAGGATCGGGACGGCAAGCATCGACTACATGGTCTCGTTCACGCTGCCGCGGTTCTGCGATCAGAAGCTGTCGCGATCGCCGAAGCTGAAGCACTACGCTGGCTATGAGAACTGGATCACCAAACTCGACACAATCGTGCACGAGCTCTACCACATCGATCCCACCGGTACGGGTATCCGGCGTATGGAGCGCGCGGACGGCTCGGCATCCGCCCATTGCCACGGCCAGCACTTCTTCAGACAAGTGGTCGCCATGGTGAAGCAGTACCTCGCCAGCAACCCCAATCCGGCGGTCTACGACTTCCTGAAGTACGACTTCACCGAGCTGACGGACCGGTTCGGCGGAGTCGTCGGGACGACATTCAAAGCCTTTCCGTCGTACCCGCAGCGCTATGTCGAGGCGCTGAACCCGCAGCCGGTGAGCGTCGACCCCGACGACTGCCGGATCGAGCCTTTGAAGGCGACGCGCGTGGCGCGCGTGTTCACCGAAGACGATCTGGTGATGCGGGAATTCCTGTCAAACACCTCACGTCGGCTGGTTCGCAAGGGCGCGTTCCGCGCCGCGTAGAGATGTAGTGTCCGGCTTCAGCCGGACCAACGGACCGACTCGTCGCTGCGATACCATCAACGCCGGTGACGCCCGGCGATCTCGTCAGCCATTACCGCATCGACTCGCTGCTTGGCGGCGGCGGCATGGGTGTCGTCTATCTGGCCGAGGACCTCACGCTCGGGCGCAAGGTCGCTCTGAAGTTCCTGCCCGAAGCGTTCGCGAAGGATGAATCGGCGATCGGCCGATTCCGTCGTGAGGCGCGTGCGGCCTCCGCCCTCAATCACCCCTCCATCTGCACGATCTACGAGATTGCCGAGCACGCCGGCCAGCCCTTCATCGCGATGGAGTGGCTCGACGGACGCTCGCTCCGAGACGCGATTACCGTGGGGCGGCTGTCGATCGATGAGCTCCTGACGCTCGGCCTCGAGGTCGCCGATGCGTTGGACGCGGCCCACAGCGCCGGCGTGATCCATCGCGACATCAAGCCGGGCAACATCTTCGTCACCGCTCGTGGCCACGCCAAGCTGCTGGACTTCGGTCTTGCGAAGCTCGAGGTCGCCGCAGTGCCCGGCGCATCGGTGCTGCCGACGATGCCGGGGGATGCGCATCTGACCAGTCCGGGTACGACCCTGGGGACCGTGGCGTACATGTCGCCCGAGCAGGTCCGCGGCGAGCGCGTCGATGGCCGCAGCGATCTGTTCTCGTTTGGCGTGGTGCTCTACGAGATGGCGACCGGCATGCTGCCGTTCAAAGGCCCGACGTCGGCGGTCGTGTCGCACGAGATTCTCGCCAAGACCCCGACGAGCGCGTTGCAGATCAATCCGGACCTGCCCTCCGAGCTGAATCGAATCATCACCAAAGCGCTCGAGAAGGACCGCGATGTGCGGTATCAGAGCGCCGCCGACCTGCGCGCGGATCTGAAGCGGCTGAAGCGCGATCACGACTCGTCGCGATCGGCCATGGCGCCGGATGTGGCTACGAGCGGCACGCACGTCACGGCGAGCGCGCATCCTGCGCCCGCGGCCGTCAGTCACAGCTCTTCGTCATCCGATGCCCAAGTGGCCGTCGCGCTGGCGAGGAAGCATCCACGTGTGCTCGGGGCCGGAGCCCTTCTGCTGATGCTGATCGTCGCGGGAGCTCTGTACGTGGCGATCACGGGGCGAACATCGTCGCCCCCCTCATCGACTGACAGCGCGCCGCTTCGCGACTTCGAGATCACGCAGTTGACGAACAGCGGCAATGCAATCGCGTCGGCGATCTCGCCCGATGGGAAGTACGTCACCTATCTTCAGCCCGACGGCGACAAGGTGGGTATCTGGGTCCGGCAGGTGGCGACGCCGAGCAACGTCAAGATTTTCGAACAGACGGGCGGTGGCGCTCTCGGCCTGAGCGTGACGCCCGAGGGGAGTTTCATCGATTTCGATGCGGAGAGGCCGACCAGTTCCCCCGTGAGCGGACCACAGTTGTGGCGCATCCCATTTCTTGGTGGCAGCGAAAAGAGAGTAATCGGAGACGTCTGGACACGCCCGGGATGGTCTCCTGACGGACAGAAGATGGCGTTTGTCCGCGTCGATGTGGCCGCGGACACCGACTCGCTCGTGATCGCGGATGCTGACGGTCGCAATCCTCGAGCGCTGACGACACGTCGGAGACCAAACAATGGATATATTTCGCTGTTCAATACAGCGCCAAATCCTCCGCGGCCGGCGTGGTCTCCCGACGGACGTGTCATCGCGCTGTTCGGATTCGAGTCGGCGGCTATCAAGACGGAGGTCGTGTTCGTCGACGTGGCGACCGGCGCTGAAACGATACGGCCCGCGAACGGCGGCTTTGTCCCGCAGGGGATCGCATGGCTCGGTCCCTCGTCGCTGCTGTTGAGCCAGCCCAAGTTCAACGGCTCGCGCGTCCAGCTGTGGCGAATGTCGTATCCCGATGGGCAGGTCACGCCTTTGACTAACGATTTGAGCAGTTACCGTGGCGTCGACATTGCCGCCGATCGGAGCAGCGTGGTGACCTCGCGTTCGGAAACGCGAGTCGCGATCTGGATTGGAGACGCGACGAACCCCTCGACTGCGCTCGGAACGAGCCGGTTCAGCGAGATCGTGCCGCCCTTGCCATACACATCCACCCAGATGGCGATGCGCTGGGCGGGCGAGCGACTTGTGTTCGACTCCACTACGACTGAGTCGTTCACCATCGGCGGTGTCATCCCGGGCCGTGGCGGTCCCGTGGAACTGGCCTCGAATGCTGCCCTCCCCGCTGGCACGTCCGATGGCAAGACCGTCGTGTTCGTGAAGGCCGACGAGGAGCCGGGTCTTTGGAAAGTGGACACCGCGGGTGCTACACCGCCCGTGCTGTTGGTCAAGGGCGGGACCATGTTTCCGATCGTCACACCCGACGACCGGTCGGTTATCTTTCTTGCTCCGAGGAATGGCATTCAGTCGCCATGGATCGTGCCGATCGAGGGTGGCGAGCCGAAACAGATTGTGAATCTGTTTGCCGGAGCGAACATGCTGGATGTTTCTCCAGACGGCCGACGCCTGATGTTCCTCACATCCGCACCACAGAACCAGTTCAAGATTCTCGTCTGTGACTTGCCGGCCTGCACCAATCGTGTGGAGGTCCCGTTACCTCCGCGGTTTCGATTCGTCACGATGAAGTTCACACCCGATGGACGAGGCCTTGCCTATGTCGATTCGAGCGTCATGAACGTGTGGACGCGGTCGTTTACGGGTGGTCAGCCGCGCCAGATCACGCAGTTCACCGATCGAACGATCATGGGGCTCGCCTATTCGCGCGACGGCAAACGCCTCGCGGTCGCCCGCGCCACCGTCACGAATGACATCGTGCTGCTGAAAGGCCTCAAGTAGGGGCGACCTTTAGGTGGCCCTTAAGGGCGGCGTGGGCCGAAGCTAATCGCCGATTCTTCTTGCGCCCACCCAGCGCTTCGACCAATAGGTGTTCGACAGACTCTCGACGCGCACGACGCCGCGCGAGTTTGGCGCGTGGACGAACTCATCGCCGCCGATCGCAATACCCACGTGCGATGCGCCCTTGCTCACGGTCTTGAAAAACACGAGGTCGCCAGGCTTCACCTCATCTGCGTCGATCTTCCTACCGGCATCGAACTGCTGACGGACATCGCGCGGAAGCACGGTTCCGTGCTGCGCGAACACCCACTGGACCAGTCCGCTGCAGTCGAACCCATCCGACGGTTGGCTGCCGCCGTTTCGATACGGCATTCCTCGCAAGGTCAGCGCCGTTGTCACGACGGCCGGGAGGGCATCGACGAGCGGAGGGGATGTCGCAATTGGCGGGGTCTCCGCAGGGGCATCGGACGTCGACGGCGGCAGCGGCGCGCCCGGAAAAGGCCGCGGCACGTTCGGGCCCTTGCCTGCGGTCGTGCGCGTGGTTGCACAGGCAGCGCCGAGAGACGACACGAGCAGCAACAAGGCGACAGCCTGTCGACTCATCGTCACTCGCATTGTAGCGCCGTAACCCTTTTGTTGCTTCAATTTAAGACGTCACAACCTTGACAGTCCGGGCGACCGTCCGGCATCATGAGTTGGGGTATGGAGCAGGCACTCCTTCTCAACGCGACGTTCGAGCCTCTGAAGGTCGTGCACTGGCAGAAGGCCATCACGCTCTGGTGCCAGGGCAAAGTGGAGGTCATCGCCGAACACGACCGCGAGATCCGTACGGTCAAATTCAGCTTCAAGCTGCCGTCCGTGATCCGCCTGCTTCGCTTCGTCAAAATCAAGCGCCGGTTCGACTACGTGCCGTTCTCCCGCAACAACATCTACGCGCGGGACAACCACACGTGCCAGTACTGTGCCGAACAGCTCCCAACGTCTGAGTTGACGTTCGACCATGTCGTGCCGGTCGCGCACGGCGGCCGGAAGGACTGGGAGAACATCGTCACGTGCTGCATCAGCTGTAACCGGCAGAAGGGTGGCCGGACACCAGCTGAGGCGGGAATGCGTCTACTCAAGCCGCCGCGCCGGCCCGATTCGGCACCGGCGATCCGGATTACGATCGAACTCCGGTCTGCACCGGAGAGCTGGCGTGACTATCTCTACTGGAACGCCGAGCTCGATGATACGTAGCGAGACGGCTCGACGCTCTCGGCGTACTACCTAGAGGCGGGTCTTTGGACCCGCCTTTGTTGTTCGGCCCATGTTGTCTTCCACGATATCGTCGGTCACGCCGCTTCGCTCCGTCGAAGGCGGCCGGGTCACCCTTCGCGGTCACGAGTTTCCCGTCGATCCCGTCCCGCAGGTGATGGTCGGCGATCAATCCGCGCTCGTACTCTTTGCATCGAGCGAACGGATCATCATCGCGTTGCCGCCCGATCTCGAGAGCGGACCGACGCCGATTCGCATCGAAAGCCTTCCGGGCGAGACCGCCTTCGTGACGGTCGGTGCCGCGTGGGCCACTGGCCTGCACCAGGTCGACAACCCGGTGTTCGATCGCGACGGCAATCTCTTCGTGACCTACAGCGGATCGCGCGGTCAGGCCGCGCCGGTCTCGATCTTTCGCGTGACGCGCGAAGGCACGCGCGAGCCCTTTGTCACCGGCATCGTCAACCCGACATCGATGGCGATGGGTCCCGACGGCTATTTGTACGTGTCGAGCCGGTTCGAGGGGGCAGTGTATCGCGTGAAGAGCGATGGCTCGCACGAGCAGATCGCATCGGATCTCGGCGTCGCCTGCGGGTTGGCGTTTGACGATGGTGGTGTGCTGTACGTGGGGGACCGCTCGGGCACCGTCTTCCGGATTCGCGACACGAAGGTCGAGCCGTTCGCGACGCTGCCGCCAAGCGTGGCGGCATTTCATCTCGCGTTCAGTCCGTCGGGAGAGCTGTTCGTGAGCGCGCCAACGCTCGGCTCGTACGATCACATTTATCGTGTCGGCCGTGACAGTACCGTGCGATCGCTGGTGACTCCGTTCGGGCGGCCGCAAGGGTTGGCCTTTTCGCCCGACGACGGCGTGCTGCATGTGATCGACGCGCTTGCCGGTGCAGGCGGCCTCTATCGGATGCCGGATCTCGATGGCGAGCCGCAGCTCGTCGCCTCGGGCAGCGGGTTCATCGGAGTGGCGTTCGGGCCGTCGGGCGAGATGGCGGTCACGTCTGGCGACACCGCGTATCGGTTCGAATAGAGAAGGCCTCGAGCGATCGATCAGAACCCCGGCTTGAGCGTTTTCATTCGCCGTGCGACGTCGAGCAGCGTCGGGTAGAACTGCACGAAGGTCCGCTCCACCGCGGTGTTCTTCGTATGACACTCCACGCAGCCGGCATCGACCGGCAGCGGTTCGGCAACGTTGCCGATCGCGGCGCCTCTCCCGAAGTTGAAGAACGCCCAGCCATCGGGGAAACGCGAGTCTTTCACCTCCGCCTCGAGGCCGACGAGCTGTGACTGGAATCGTCCGCCCTTGTTGATCGATCCTTCGCTGGTCGAGGCGCGGAACTCGAGAACGAACGTCGTCTTGTCGGGCCACTTGCCCGTCTTCATGAACGCACGATACGACGAGGGATTGACGAACACATTCCCGAACCTCGGCGACTCGCGATTGGTATCGGGCATGTACTCCATGCCGAGACCCGAGCTGAGATAGACCCACTCACGGTAGTCGGGCGGTCGCACCAGATTCGATCCCTTCGCATACTGAGGCGCCTCCGATTGCGGCGTGACGCTCGACTCACTGCGCCCTTGCTGCCCGGTCACGACGACCGCCGAGGTGAGGAAGCCGATACAGGCGACGGTTAGCGCGATCGCTCTCATGCAGTATTCCTTTACCTGAATCCGAGGCCTGAGCCTGAGCCCTGGGGCCTGTGTTTTGATCAATGCACCGGCTGATCTCTGAAGCACGCCCGATACGCCGATGGCGACACGCGCACCACGCGACGGAACGCGCGGCGCATCCCTTCAGCCGTACCAAATCCGCAGGCCGCCGCGATCGTGTCGACGCCATCGGTCGACTCCTCGAGACGCCGTCGCCCCGCCTCGACGCGAAGACGCTCGACGAAGCGTGCCGGGGTCGTGCCGACCTCGGAGGCGAAGACGCGCGCGAAGTGTCGTGGGCTCATCGCGACCCGTGACGCCAACGCCGGCACCGACAGATCGTGGCCGAGGTGGTCGGCCATCCAGCGCTGCAGCTCGCGCAGCGGCTCGCGGTCGGCCGACTGCGCTGACAATTGCGCGCTGAATTGTGCCTGATTGCCCGGCCGCCGGAGGAAGAGCACGAGTTGTCGGGCCACCTCCAGCGCGATCTGATGGCCGTGATCTTCCTCGACCATCGCCAACGCCAGGTCCATGCCGGTCGTCACGCCAGCCGACGTGTAGATGTGTCCGTCGCGGACGAAAATGGGTTCGGCATCGATCGCCACTCGAGGAAATCGCTTGCCCAGGTCCTCGCACCACGCCCAATGCGTCGTGGCGCGGCGCCCGTCGAGCACGCCGGCCGCAGCGAGCACGTACGTTCCGGTGCACACCGAACCGAGTCGTCGGACGCGTGGGGCCATCCGGCGCACGCAGGCCAGCAGCGTTCGATCGCGCGAGGCGGCTTGCGCGCCTCGTCCCCCCGCGACCAGCAGCGTGTCGATACCGCTCGTGAGATCGCTATAGGCAACGTCGGCGACGAGCGAGAACGCAGACGACGTGACGAGCGGCCCGCGACGCGGACCAGCGATCTCTACCTTGTAGGCGAGGTCCGGCTGATCGCCGCGGTCGACCAGGCAACGCGCCGTGCGACCGAACACTTCGAGCGGGCCGGTCACATCGAGCACCTGGACGTCGGGAAACGCGGCAACGACGATGCGCCGGGGGGAATGGGAGGCAGACGACATGCTCAGAGCTTCGCGCGCGATGCGGTTGATTGACAAGGACAATATGCCAACCGATCCTGCCAAACCAACAGGCCCCAGGGTCCAGGCCTGAGGCCTGAGCCCTGGGGCCTATACTCTTTGCCCATGTCGCAACTGTTCGCACGCAAGGCGATCAGCGATCTGCAGCCGCACGATGGGCAGCATGCGCTTCGACGCGTGCTCGGTGCCGGCGACCTGGTGATGCTGGCGATCGGCGCGGTGATTGGCGCCGGCATCTTCTCGTCGATCGGGACGGCCGCCGCTGGCGAGATTCGGCCCGACGGCACGGTGATCCGCGCGGCGGCGGGGCCCGCGCTCATCTTGTCGTTCATCCTGCTCGGCGTGGTGTGCGGCCTGGCGGCGTTGTGTTACGCGGAGCTCGCCGCGATGATTCCGCAGGCGGGCAGCGCGTACGCCTACTCGTACGCGACGCTTGGCGAGCTGGTGGCCTGGATCATCGGGTGGGATCTGATTCTCGAGTACGCCGTCGGCAACATCGCCGTCGCGGTGGCGTGGGGCGGCTACTTCAACTCTCTGCTGAGCGGGTTCGGCATCACCCTGCCGGCCTGGCTCACACACGGGTACCGCGCGGTCATCCTCAGCTCGGACCCGGCCGTGCGATCGCTGCTCGACACGGCGCCGCAGATTGCCGGCATCCCCATCCTGGTCAACATCCCGGCGTTCGCCATCGTGATGCTCATCACGTGGGTGCTGCTGCTCGGGGTGCGCGAGAGCGCGCGCGTCAACAACGTCATGGTCGTCGTGAAGCTGCTGGTGCTCGGTCTGTTCGTCGTCGTCGGCGCGATGCACATCGACACGGCCAACTACGTGCCGTTCGCGCCCAACGGCTGGACCGGCGTTCATCAGGGCGCGGCGATCGTCTTCTTCGCGTACATCGGCTTCGACGCGATCTCGACCGCCGCGGAAGAGACCACCAACCCGCAGCGCAACCTGCCGATCGGCATCCTCGTCGGGCTCGCGGTGTGCACGTTGATCTACGTCATTGTCGGTGCCGTCGCCACGGGCATCGTGCCGTACACCGAGCTGAAGGCGGCCGATCCGCTCGCGAGAGCGCTCGATGTGGCCGGGCTCAAGACGATTGGCTGGATTGTCTCCTTTGGCGCGGTGATTTCGCTGACGGCGGTCCTGCTGGTGTTTCAGTACGGGCAGCCGCGCATTTTCTACGCCATGGCGCGCGACGGACTGCTGCCCTCGTGGGCGGCGAAGGTGAGCCCGCATCGCAAGGTGCCGTACGTGACGACCTGGATCACGGGCGTCGTTGTCGCTCTGGGTGGACTGCTGGCGGACGAAAACGAGATCTACGACCTGACGAACATCGGCACGCTCTCGGCGTTCGCGATCGTGTGCGTCGGCGTGCTGGTGCTGCGCTACAAGGACCCCAATCGTCCGCGGCCGTTCCGGGTGCCGTTCGTCTGGGGAGTGTCGCTGGCCGGAGCGTTCGCCTGCCTCTACACGATGCTAGGACTCCCTCGCACCGCCTGGGAGCGTTTCGGTATCTGGCTCGTGATCGGCGCGGTTGTCTACGTCGCGTACGGGTATCGGCATTCGCGGATGCGCGAATCTGCACGCGGTGTCCGCCCCTAGCGGCTGGACCATGCCCGGTACAGCTGAACCCGGGTACTTCGAGCCCTTCCCCCTCGGGCCGGCGCCACTTTCGGCGGCGTCTCGCTCGATTTGGTAATATCGAAATTTCGAGTCTTCAGGAAATTCCCAACCGTGGGAATGGGCCGCGTGAAAGCGGCTCTTACGGTGGTATGGCGCACGACTGGATTGCGGTGCGCGGGGCCCGCGTTCACAACCTCAAGAACATCGACGTCGACCTGCCCCGCGATCAGCTGGTCGTGATCACGGGCCTCTCGGGGTCGGGCAAATCGTCGCTCGCCTTCGACACCATCTACGCGGAGGGGCAGCGCCGCTACGTCGAGTCGCTGTCCGCCTACGCGCGGCAGTTCCTCGAGCAGATGGAGAAGCCCGACGTCGACCTGATCGACGGGCTGTCGCCGGCCATCTCGATCGAGCAGAAGACCACCGGATCGAATCCGCGCTCGACGGTCGGCACTGTCACCGAGATTTACGACTACCTGCGGCTGCTGTTCGCCAACGTCGGCGTGCCGCACTGTTACAACTGCGGCAAGGAGATCGCGTCGCAGTCGCTCGAGCGCATTCTCGATCTGGTGATGATCTACCCGACGGACGCGCGTATCAACGTGATGGCGCCGATCGTGCGCGGGCGGAAGGGTGAGTTCAAGAAAGAGCTGCAGGCGCTGCGCCAGCGCGGGTTCACGAAGGCACGGATCGACGGACAGTTCCGATCGCTCGAGGAGGACATCAAGCTCGATCGGCGTCGCAACCACAACATCGACGTCGTGGTCGATCGCCTGATCGTCAAGTCGGGCATCGAGCGGCGGCTGGCCGAATCGCTCGAGGTGGCGCTCGATCTCGCCGACGACATCGTGATGGTCAACACGTTCGAAGGAGGCGATCAGCTGTTCTCGCGCCGGCTCGCCTGCGTCGATTGCGGCATCTCGATGCCGGAGATGACGCCGCGTGCGTTCTCCTTCAATTCACCGCACGGGGCGTGCCCGGGCTGCCAGGGGCTCGGCGCGACCTACGATTTCGATCCGCACCTCGTCGTGCCCGACGAATCGCGGTCGCTGCTGAACGGCGCCATCGCACCGTGGCTGCGCGGCGATCGGAAGCTGGTGCGCGAAGCCGTGATCACCCTGGCCAAGACCTACGGCCTCGATCCGGACGCGCCGTTCAACAAGCTGTCGAAGAAGCATCGCGATCTCGTGTTGTACGGCCCGGCGGGCGCGGCCAAGCTCACCAGACTCGCCGCCAAGAGCGCCGCGGTGGTTGAACCGGCCGAGGGCGAGGAGGATGAAGAGCCGGAGTTCTCACTGCCCAAGCGCCGCAGTCATGGGCGCGACGATCAGGATCCCTTTGGCCGCGGCTTCGAAGGCGTGATTCCGAATCTTCGCCGGCGATACGAAGAGGGATCGTGGACCGTTCAGGAGGACCTCGAGCCGTTTCGAACGCTGCGTGAATGTCCGTCGTGCCATGGCCTTCGTTTGCGGCCGCAGAGCCTGGCCGTCCAGGTGAAGGGCCGCGGCCTGGCCGACTACGTGAATCTGCCGATCAGCGAGGCGCTCGACGCGTTCGAGGCGTTCGAGCTGACCGAGCGCGAGACGCTGATCGCGAGCCGCGTCCTGCGCGAGATTCGCGAGCGCCTGCGCTTCCTCAACGACGTCGGCGTCGGTTACCTGACGTTGAATCGCAGCGCGGCGACGCTGTCGGGCGGGGAAGGGCAGCGCATCAGGCTCGCCACTCAGATCGGCGCGAACTTGACCGGCGTGCTCTACGTGCTCGACGAGCCGTCGATCGGACTACATCAGCGCGACAACCGAAAGCTGCTGTCGACGCTGTCGCGGCTGCGGGATCTGGGCAACACGGTGCTGGTGGTGGAACACGACGAGGAGACGATCCGCACCGCCGACTACGTGGTCGACCTGGGGCCCGGTGCGGGCGAGCTCGGTGGGCACGTGATCTTTCAAGGGCAGCCCTCGCAGCTGCTCCAGGACGGCAGCGGCTCGCTCACCGGCGCCTATTTGCGCGGCGAGCGGGCGATTCCGACGCCGCGCGTGCGGCGGCCGGCGACGAAGGGTGAGATCGTCATTCGCGGCGCGCGCGCCAACAACCTCAAGAACATCGACGTCGCCATCCCGCTCGGCACGCTCACGGCCGTGACCGGTGTCAGCGGCTCGGGTAAGTCGACGCTCGTCAACGACATCCTCTATCGATCGCTCGCCAAGACGATCTATCGCGCCGCGGCGGAGCCCGGGCCGCACGATCGCATCGACGGCATCGCACTGATCGACAAGGTAATCGAGATCGATCAGTCGCCAATCGGACGCACACCGCGATCGAATCCGGCGACCTACACCGGCATGTTCACGTTCATCCGCGAGCTGTTCGCGATGATGCCCGAGGCGAAGGCGCGCGGCTTCAAGCCGGGGCGATTCTCGTTCAACGTGAAAGGCGGCCGCTGCGAAGCATGCCAGGGCGACGGCGTGATCGCGATCGAGATGCACTTTCTACCCGATGTGTATGTAACGTGCGAACAGTGCAAGGGTCGCCGCTACAACCGCGAGACGCTGGAGATCCAGTATCGAGGCAAGTCGATCGCCGAGGTCCTCGATCTGACGGTCGATCAGGCATTGCCGCTGCTCGAGAACTTTCCACCGATCGCCAACAAGCTGCGGACGCTCCAGGACGTCGGCCTCGGCTACATCGAGCTAGGGCAATCGGCCGTGACCTTGAGCGGTGGAGAGGCGCAACGCGTCAAGCTCGCGCGCGAACTCTCGCGCCGCAGCACGGGCCGTACGCTGTACATCCTCGACGAGCCAACGACGGGATTGCATTTCGAAGACACGCGCAAACTGCTCGATGTGCTCAATAAACTTGTCGACCAGGGCAACACGGTCGTCGTCATCGAGCACAATCTCGACGTGATTCGCTGCGCCGACTATGTGATCGATCTCGGTCCCGAGGGCGGCGACGCCGGCGGTCAGGTGATCGCGTGCGGGTCCCCCGAGTCGATCGCCGCGAACAAACGATCCGCAACGGCTCAATTCCTGCGACCACTCCTGACGAATTCTTCGAATTGAGCCGCTCGACCGCCCGTCCTGAGCGAGCGAAGCGAGTCGAAGGATGTGGCTTTCTGGCCACAACCGAGGACGCGGGACATGTGGCCCGAGGGCCACGAAAGGACGATCCCGCCACCCGCTCTCGTCGTCGAGAAGTCGTCAAATCCACTATGATGAGTTAGTTAGATGGTGTCGGCGGCCTGGGATCTACCTGGCATTTCGTTTGCTCATACCGCGATACTTCTCCCCCGAAGGACTGGCTGTCTCTGCGTCTTGTGGAGGCTGGCGGGCGGGCCTTTGATGACTGCACAACGGACGCTGCGGCGCGCGATTTCATGCGCGGGAATCGGTCTCCATTCTGGCCGAAAGGTCACGCTTTCGCTCAAGCCGGCACCGGCCGATTTCGGCATCCGCTTCCGGCGTACCGATCTGGACGGGGTGGAAGTCGCCGCTCGTGCGCACCACGTCGGCGGGATCAACTACGCGACACGTCTGTCGCGTGACGCCGTGCGCGTCGAGACGGTTGAACACCTGCTGTCGGCGCTGGTGAGCCTTGGCATCGACAACGCCACCGTGGAGCTGAACTCGCCCGAAGTGCCGATCATGGATGGCAGTGCCGCGCCGTTCGTGTATCTGATTCAGGAGGCGGGCGTGAAGCGGCTCGACGCCCCGCGCCGGTACCTGAAGGTGCAGCGGCCGATCTCGCTGACGCGCGGCGACAAGCGCATCGCGATCTATCCGTCCGATCATTTCAAGGTGACCTACAGCATCGCATTCGACCATCCGCTGCTGCGTCACCAGTCGCGCACGATCCGCATGACACCGGATGCCTTCGTCGATGAGATTGCGCCGGCGCGGACGTTCACGTTCCTCAAGGAAGTGGAAATGCTTCGCCAGCAGGGTCTCGCGCTCGGCGGCTCGCTGGAGAACGCGATCGTCATCGGCGACACCGGCATTCTCAACAATGCGTTGCGCTTCGACGATGAGTTCGTGCGCCACAAGATCCTGGACGTGATCGGCGACATGGCGCTCGTCGGCTATCCGCTCATCGGGCATCTCGTCGCGCATCGCGGCGGCCATGCGCTCCACACGGCGTTTGCCGCGCAGGTATTGGAAGAGCGGGATGCGTGGACGCTGGTCGAAAGCGGGGTCGACTTCTCGCTCGGCGACGACACGGCACCGGTTCCCGTGCCCGGGACCGCGGGCGCGAATTAGCCCAACCCGAACGGCGGGTCCGACACACCCGCCTCTTCACTCAATCCTGCGTTGCGGCGCCATCCTGGCGCTGTCGTAGAATCGCGCTATCGTGGATCGCTTGCGCGCCCATTCATCTGCGCCGTCGTGGTGGTTTGGCGCTCCGTTGTTCGGGGTGCTGTTCGGTTTCGTGGCGAATCAGTACTTTCCGGACTTCGTCGCGTCGGCGTCCATGCTGATCTACCGCGCGTCGGGCAACGATCCCGTTGCCGCAGCCCCGTCTCCGGCCACGACGCGTGTCCTGGCGCCCCTGGTAGGCACCGTCTTGGCGGTCGCCGTCCTCGGTTGCTGGCGGCTGACGACGTTCGTCAGACAATACCGATCACAGGGGTAGCGGCATCGATGTCGATCCAATCTCAAGCCGATTTCAATGGCATGACACGTGTCGGGGCGACCGTCGCCACGATCCTGAGCGAGATGTGCGACCGCGTCCGTCCCGGCATGACGACGGCGGAGCTCGATCAGATTGGCGCGCGTGCGATGAAGCGCCTGGGCGCGCGATCGGCACCGCGCGTGATGTACGGCTTTCCCGGGTATACGTGCATCAGCGTGAACCAGGAGATCGTGCACGGTATTCCGCGGGGTCGACGGTTGAAGCCGGGGGACGTGGTGAAGATCGACGTGACTGCCGAACAGGATGGCTACGTCGCCGACGCTGCGCGCACGATCATTCTCGAGCCGTCGTCGTCTGACGTTGCGCGCCTGCATCGCTGCGCCGTGATGGCTCTGGACGAAGCGCTGCTGGCCGCCCATGCCGGTGCGCGCGTGTCGGCGATCGGCCGCGCGGTGGAGCAGCGGGCGCGGCGGGATGGCTTCGCCGTCATCCGCGAGCTGTGTGGCCATGGCGTCGGCCGGGCCATTCACGAAGAGCCGAGCGTGCCCAACTACGACAGTCCGTTGGCGCGCGCGATCCTGACCGACGGTCTCGTCATCGCCGTCGAACCGATGCTGGCGATGCGGCCGACGAGCGCAGTGGAGATGCCGGACGGCTGGACCATCCGGACGCAAGACGGCAGCCTCGCCGTCCACGAAGAGCACACGATCATCATTTCAGGGGAGCGGCCCATCGTCGTCACGGCCTAGGGATCGTGATTCCTGCTTGACGCACATATTGTCATAGGATAGCCTATGACAAATGGCTGGACCTGAGATCGTCGTCGAAGCCAACGCACCGGAACCTGTCTACGAGCAGATCGTTCGCCAGATCCATGACGGCGTGAACAGCGGCCGGCTCAAACCGGGGACCCCGTTGCCGACGGTGCGCCAGCTTGCCGGCGATCTCGCGCTCAACCGCAACACCGTCGCGCGCGCATACAAGCTGCTCGAAGACCAGGGCGTCATCCTCACCGCCGGGCGCAAGGGCACCTTCGTGCGCCGGGGGGCGACCGGCGAAGTGGCGAAGGTCAAGGCCAACCGCGCCCACAGCGCGATGCGACGCGTCGTCGAGCGTTTGATGGTCGAGGGCCACAGTCGCGAAGAGATTTCCGACGTCTTCGCGCGTGCGCTTCGAGCGACGCGCAGCAAAGGGTAGCCGTCATGACCGAGTGGGTCGACTTCACTGTCTACGCCGGGCTGATCGTCGCACTCTGGGTCGTCCTGCCCGCATGGAGTGCACGATTCACGCTGCGATACGTGGCGGATCGCAATCCTGAGTGGCTGGCGGCGCACCCAGAGGTCGCGGCCAAGCTGACCGACGGCAGAGGGTTCCGCTGGGCGTACTACGGCTGGGGCACCGTCAGCCTCGCCATCCTGCTCGCGTTCCAGATGGACGTCCTCGCGCCGATGTTCGGCTCACGCGCTCCCGGCACTCCGAAATGGGAGGTCCTCAAGGACGTCAACTCGATTCTGCTGTTTCCCGGCATTGTGCTGTTCGGCGCGTCAGGGATTCTCTTCACCCGTTGGCTGAACACCGCTGTGCCGCTGGCCGCCCGTCGCCAGGCGACCTTGACGCGCCGATCGATCGACGACTTCGTTCCACGCTGGATCCAGCGACTCACGTATGCCTTCATTGCTCTCGTGGTCCTCGCGTGGATCGCGACGGCCGTACTGCAGTGGCCGGTGACATCCGAATTCTGGGGCCGATTGGTCGCCCTCGCGGCGCTGTCGATGGCGTTCGAGTTCTTCGCACGCCTCGCTGTCAACCGGCCGCCGCACGTGATGGATCGTATGTTCGGGTCGAAGTTTCGGGTCAGCGAGGTCCGTATCGGGTTCGCCATGCATCTGCTTCCACCCGTGGTCGGGCTCGTGCGTCTCTACGAACAGGTCGCCGGCACCGAACTGGTGGATCTCAATCGAGCCATGCATTTGGGCGTGGCGATGCTCGTGACCGCCTGGGCGCTCAGATTCGTGATGTACTACGCGGCGATTGAAAGCGATCGCGGCAGCAAGGGGCCTTCGACGCCCATCGACTCCGCCGTCCCAGCGCGTTGAGCGGACGCGACCGGGCCACCGATTCTTGTGAGGAGAACGCTATGAAGGGGCTGATGCGTTGGACGTTGGTGCTGGT
>Ga0111538_10001897_pt1 | contig 29269 bp, 24 predicted proteins | sample SoiMethybrSBSTD1_FD_79669 | JGI IMG/M metagenome (GOLD analysis project Ga0111538, IMG submission 79669) | Bulk soil microbial communities from a Populus tree surrounding site in Tennessee, USA - Soil MetaG P. TD hybrid SBSTD1 (version 2)... | ecosystem: Environmental > Terrestrial > Soil >... | reverse complement strand
ACCCGGCCGAGATCCTGCAGGAGGTCGTCGAGCTCGCAAGTCGGCTGGTCGGCGGACAGGGTGCGATCCTCGACCTGCTCGATCCCGAGTCCGGCAACCTGCGCTGGGCCTACGACGACGGGTTGAGCCGGCATTTCACCGACGAAGAGCGCGCCATGCTCTGGATCTCTGTGGGGGAGGGGGCCACGGGCGTCGCGGTCGCCGAGGACCGGGTCGTCGTCGCCGGCGACGACTTGGCATCGTTGTTCCCGCCGGGACCGGAGAACTCGAACTTCTACGAGCGCACCGGTTTCCGCTCGATGATCGCAGCGCCGATCACCGGCGAGCGCGGCCCGCTCGGCGTCATCGAGGTGTATTCCGTTCGGCCCGACGCGTTCAGCGGTGACGACGTCGCCTTGATCCGCGCTCTGTCGAGCCAGGCCGCCATCGCCATCACCAATGCCCGGCTGATCACAGAGCTGGCCGAATCGCGCGGGGCCCTCGAGCGCACCGCCGAGGCCGAACGGACGCTGCGGGAGATCGCCGCTTCCGTGAACGCGTTGCGCGATCAGGACGAGCTCCTCCAGGCGATCGTCGATGCTGCGACGCGCCTCCTTCGATCGAGCGGCGCGATGATCGATCTGTTCGACCCGGGCGACAACTCGTTCGGCGGCTACCGCCACACCGACACCCGGTTGACGTATGACGCCGCGTTCCTGGACGAGGTCGATGTCGAACAGGACGCCGGTGTCTCCGGGCTGACGCTCACGACCGGCAAGGTCGAATGGAGCGGGGACTACATGAACGATCCGCGCTTCCGGCACACGCCGGAACGCGACAGGTTCGTGACCGAGACCGGCATCAAGTCGGTCATCGCGGCTCCGCTGCTCCGGCGTGGCCAGGTCATCGGCTCCGTGACGGTCTACGCCGAGCGACAGGACGCCTACGACGATCAGGACGCGGCGGTCCTCGCGGGTCTGGCCGACCAGGCCGCAGTGGCGATCGCGAACGTGAACCTGATCCGTGAGCTCGAGGCATCGCGTGAGGACACGTCCCGTCGGGCCGACGCCGAACGCACTCTCCGCGAGATCGCCGTCCGCGTGTCATCGATCCTCGATCCGACCGAGGTCCTCGACCGGATCGTGGTCGAGGCCGCCCGACTGCTCGAGTCGGATGGCTCGCGGATCGATCTCTGGGACGACGAGACGGAGTCGCTCCTGTGGGCGTATTCGGCCGGGGACGCGATGCGCGATGTGCCCGATTGGGGACGGACGGGCGGGATCAAGCCTGGCCACGCCGTCGCGGGGCTGGCGTTCCAGGAACAGCGGGCGTACATGACCGCCGACTACCTCGCCGACTCACGGTTCGTGACGACACCCGGGATCGAGCGGTTCATCACGACCGCCGGGATCCGGGCGGTCATCGCGGTGCCGCTGACCGGCGAAGACAAGCGGCCACTGGGCGTTCTGTCGGTCGTCTCGCGGGAGCCGGGCACGTACTCCGAGAGCGACGTCGAGACCCTGTCCGCACTCGCGACCCACGCCTCGATCGCGATCGTCAACGCGAACCTGATGGAGGCGCTCGCGCGATCCCAGGCGGACGTCGAGCGGCGCGCCGACGCCGAGCGGACGCTTCGTCAGATCGCCGCGCGCGTCACGGCCCTGCACGAGCCGGACGAGGTCCTGCAGGCGATCGTCGACGAGGCGCGCCGGCTCCTGCGCGCGGACGGTGCCGTCATCGACCAATACGACGACGATCGCGACACGCTCGTGTGGGCGTACGACGCGGGCCTTCCGGCATCGCAGCGCGAGGCGCTCAAGCTCAACAGCCTTCGCGTCGGTCAGGGAGTCGCCGGCAAGGCGGTCGGCGAGGGGCGTGTCATCCATGTCGAGGACTACCGGACCGCGGAATTCGATCATGACGTCCTGACCGACTCGCTCGCCGAGCTCGCCAACGTCCGCGGCCTGATCGCTGCGCCGATCATCGGCGAGGCGGGTCCGCTCGGGGCGATCGAGGTGATGAGCCACGAGCCGAGCGCCTTCGACGAGATCGATATCGCCGTGCTCGGCGGTCTCGCCGAGCAGGCAGCCATCGCGATCACCAACGCACGCCTGATCGACGAGCTCGAGCGATCGAAGCGCGCGCTTGCCCGCCGAGCGGAGACCGAGCGGTCGCTGCGTGACATCACGGCGCGCATCGCCGCGCTGACCGACCCGGACGAGCTGTTCGAGCGGGTCGTGGAGGAAGCCCGTCGGCTGCTCGACACCGACGGCGCCCACCTGACGCGCATGGCACCGGACGGCGAGTACCTGATCCCGGTCGTGGTCGCCGGTGGGGCCGACGAGGCGACGCGGGCATGGCTCATGGGGATGCGGTTCCCGCTTGGTGGCGGCATCAACGGACTCGCTGCGCAGGACGGTGTCCCTGTCTGGACCTCGGACTACATGTCCGACCAGCGCATCCCGCACGAAGCCGACGACGATTCCGCAGCGACGCGTATGGGACTCGTCGGCATGGCCGCGGCGCCACTCCGCGCACCGGGCGGCGAGGTCATCGGGACGCTGGCGGTATCGACCTCATCGCCGCGGACCTTCGCGGCCGCCGATCTCGACCTGCTGCAGGGCCTGGCCGACCAGGCCGCGATCGCCCTTACCAACTCGAACCTGCTCGTCCGGCTGACCCGCGAGGAGGCGCGCTTCCGCGGTCTTGTCCAGACGACGCCGGACGTGATCTGGCGCGCCGACACCGACGGCATCTTTACGTTCATGGCCGACGCTGCCGAGGCACTCTTCGGCTGGCCGATCGACCGGATCATCGGCCAGCATTTCTCCTTCCTGACCCATCCCGATTCGATGCCGCTCGCCCGGGACCGGTACGGCGCGGTCGGGCGTGATCCCGACCTGGTCGACCGGGTGCCCCTCACGCTCGTCCGCCGCGATGGAACGACCTTCGCGGCCGAAGTGACCAACGCCGGCGTATTCGAGGATGGCGTGTGGGTCGGTGCTCAGGGCACGGTCCGCGACGTCTCCGAGCGAGCCCGCCTCGAACGCGAGCTGCGCGAATCCGAGGAGCGCTATCGCTTCCTCGTCCAGAACGCGCCGGACGTGATCTGGTCGATCGACGGCGAGGCGAACCTGACGTTCCTCTCGGACGCGATCGAGCGCTTGACCGGCTTGCATCCGGCCGAGCTGCTCGGCCGTCACTTCGGCGCGTTGGTCCACGAGACCTCGCGCGACGTCGCCGAGAGCGACTGGACCGCGCAGATGGAGCAGGGTTCACAGGAGGTACGCGGCCGGCTGAACCTGCGGCACCGCGACGGATCCGCCGTCGCTGCCGAGTTCATCGCCATCGCCACGCTCGACGAGAACGGCAAGTTCGCCGGCGCGAACGGTTCGGTGCGTGACATGCGCGAGCGCGACCGCCTCGAGCGCGACCTCCGCGCATCAGAGGACCGCTACCGGACGCTCGCCTCGTCGTCGCCGGACATGGTCTTCGCGACCGACGCGGACGGCCGATACACCTTCCTCTCGGACCGGGCCCGGACGATGCTCGGTTGGGATCTGGACGAAAGCCTGGGCCGGCCGTTCTTCGAGAAGGTGGCGCCCGGGTGGGAAGAGGCCGCCGCGGGCAGCTATCAGGCGGTGCTCGATGAGCCGACCACCGTCCATTCGGTGCGCATGGACTTCCTTGACGGGGACGACACGCCTCGCCCGCTCGAGATCAACGTGCTGGCCAAGGTCGAGGACGGTGTCGTCGTCGGCATCAACGGCGTCGCGCGCGACATCTCGGAGCGTCTTCGCCTGGAACGCGAACTGAGTCAGTCGGAGGAGCGCTTCCGGTTCCTCGTCCAGAAGTCTCCGGACGTCGTCTTCTCGACCGATGCCGAGGGCAAGTTCACGTTCACCTCCGAGGCGATCGAGCGGATGACCGGCTATCGCGCCGAGGAGATCCTCGGCCAGCATTTCTCGATCCTGGTCGACCCAGACAGCATGCCGGTGGCCGGCGATCGGTGGGCGGACCTCGTTGCGGATCCCGCGCGGGAACAGCAGGCGGCGCTCACCCTCGTGGGCACGGACGGCCGCCGAGTGCCGGTCGATGTCCGATCGATCGGCGTCGTCGACCTTGACGGGAACTTCGCCGGGATCCAGGGCGCGACCCGCGATGTCAGCGACCAGATCCGGCTCGAGAACGAGCTCCGCCGCCACGCCGGTGAGCTCGCCGCGGGCGAGGAGCGCGCACACCTCGCGCGCGAGCTGCACGACTCGGTGACCCAGGCGCTCTTCTCGATGACACTCGTCTCCCGGTCGGTCGAGATGCTGCTCGAGAAGGATCCGGCCGGCGCCCGCGACCAGCTCGCCCAGTTGCGCGAGTTGCAGCGCGAAGCGCTTGCCGAGATGCGCGCGCTGATCTTCGAGCTACGACCCGGCAACCTCGAGCAGGACGGGCTCGTGCGCGCGCTCAAGACGCACGCCAGCGCGCTCCAGGGCCGACTCGGGCTGCCGATCCTCGTCGAGACCGACCTCACGGACCGGCTGCCCCTCGCGGCGGAGGAGGTGCTGTACCGGATCGCCCAGGAGGCGCTTCACAACGTCGTGAAGCACGCGGCCGCGCGTCGGGTCCGGGTCGACGTCCGGCGCGACGGGTCCATCGTCCGGCTGCGGGTCGAGGACGACGGCAAGGGCTTCGATCCAGAGCGCGTGCCGGACGGCCACCTTGGCCTCGCCGGGATGCGCGCCCGAGCCGAACGCGTCGGCGCCGAGTTCTCGTGCACCAGCACCGTCGGGCAGGGAACCACGGTCGAGGTCCAGGTGGGCCCGGATGCATTGGCTGCGCTCGAGGTGGCCGCCGGCATGCGGACCGGCGCCGGACCAGAGGTGCCATCGATCCGCGACGGATGACGTAGACCGACTGCGTCATCCGACGCAGTCGGGTTCCCGGCGAGTGTCCCTTTTCGCTGCCGAACGCTCGCCCCACTATGGGGACATGTCTCAGTCCGGCCCCCGCGTTGACGGCCCGCTCCGAGTCCTGGTCGTCGATGCGGATGATCGGATCCGGGAAAGCCTCACCGGTCTTCTCTCGATCAGCGGCCAGTGCATGGTCGTCGCGAGCGCCGGTCAGGTCGGTGAAGCGCTCGAGCTCGCGATCGCCCACCGCCCCGATGTCGTCATCGTCGACCCGCGCCTGCCCGAGGTCGATGGCGGGATCGCCTTCATCTCCCGTCTTCGTGCCCAGCTTCCGGGCGTTCGGATCCTGGCGATGAGCTGGTCCGACTCGCTCGAGTCCGCAGCCCTCGCGAGTGGCGCCGATGGGTTCGTGCGCAAGACCTTCCGACCCACGGAGTTGACGGCCGCGATCGTCGCCGCCGGCCAGGGCATCAAGCCCGCCGCCTAGATCCAGCGGGTCCGACCCGCTGCGGCGAGGCGGTCCTTTGCTAGACTCCGTGTCGCCTGCCGCCCGTCCCGTGCCTTCCACCCCGACCGACGCCGTCACCGCGTCAGGAGCCGACGTGTCCGATCCCGAGCAAGCGCCTATCCGCGTCCTCATCGTGGACGACCACTCGGTCGTGCGCATGGGGCTGAAGATGTTCTTCGATCACCAGCCCGACATCGAGGTCGTCGGCGAGGCTGCCGATGGCTCCGAGGGCGTCGCCATGGCCCGCCGCCTGGAGCCTGACGTCGTCCTGATGGACCTGCTCATGCCGAACATGGACGGCGTGACCGCGATCGGCCGGATCAAGGCCGAGCGCCCCGAGACCGAGATCGTGACGATGACCTCCTTCATCGAGGAGGAGAAGGTCACGTCAGCGCTCGAAGCCGGCGCATCGGGCTACGTGCTCAAGGACGCGGAGGCCGAAGAGGTCGCCGCCGCGGTCCGAGCCGCGTATGCAGGCGAAGTGCATCTCGACCCGGCCGTCGCACGACTGCTCGCACAGCGGATGCGTGCCAAGAAGTCGCCCGATGAGGAGCTCGCCGAGCCCCTGACCGATCGCGAGAAGGACGTGCTCCGCTTGCTCGGGCAGGGGATGAGCAACAAGGAGATCGGCACCGAGCTGTTCATCACGGAGCGAACCGCCCGGACCTACGTGTCCAACATCCTCGGCAAGCTCGGGCTGGCGTCACGGACGCAGGCCGCGCTGTACGCGGTCGAGCACAAGCTGGTCGACGGCCCGAAGGGGTAGGTGGCCCGGCGCCGTCCGGGCGCCCGCGGCCCGATCTCCGCCAAACGCTCACGACGCGAGCGTTCGTCACCGGCCACAACGGCGCGCGTGCACGAGACGTCGTCCTGTATTCACCTGCTCGTCTGATGTGGCTTCTGGCACTGATCCCATGACGAGTGCTCGCCTGGTGAGCAACTGACCGAACTTCTCGTCAACGGCTCGTCCCGACGGCCAAGGACGAGGTTTGCCATGGAGGCGGAACGCCGCGCCCGCACGCGCGACCTCCCATCCGTCGTCAACGAGCCGCCCGCACGAGCCGACGACGATGAAACGAACGCCGATGGCCGGCCACAGGAGCCGATGACGAGATCGGCGCCGACCCCGTGCCCCTACTCGACCTTCAGCACCCGATACATCGCCTGTCCCCGTGGCGTCTCGACGGCGACCTCGTCGCCGGCCCTGGCGCCGACCAGAGCCTTCCCCACCGGCGAAACCACCGATAGCCGTCCTGCCTTCGGATCCGCCTCTGCTGACCCGACCAGCGTGTACTCGGCTTCCAGTCCGTCGCTCTCGACGACCACCCGCGACCCGAGGTTCGCGCCCTCGCCGGCCGCTGGAGCCTCGATGATCACCGCGTCCCGCAACCGCGCCTCCAGTGCCTGGATGCGTCCCTCGAGGAACGACTGTTCCTCCCGGGCCGCGTGGTAATCCGCGTTCTCCTTCAGGTCGCCGAGCTCCTTCGCCGTCCGGATCCGCGCGATCACCTCCGGTCGCTTCACCTCGATGAGCTCCTTGAGCTCGGCACGCAGACGTGCATCACCCTCGGCCGTCAATGACACCGAAGACGCCTTCGCCGCAGCCGCTCCCGCCGCTCGCTTCGCCGCGTTCCCCGCCGCCGCCGCCGACCGCGTCGCTCGCCCGGCTGAGGACGCCCGCTTCACTGGCGGTTCACCCCTCGCGCCCTCCGCGTCGCCATCGGGCACAACGACGACCCGGGTCGGCGGGACCTCGACCCGTTCCTCGGCGAGCAGCGACCCGGCTAGGCCGGATGCCTTCCGCTCGCCGGTCGGCCGGCGCAGGTTCGCCCACGGCAGCACGACGGACGTGTCGGGCAGCGCCGCGAGCTCCGCCTCAGGCACCGCCGCCTCGAATGCCGACAGCAGCGCGTCCTCGTACTCCTCGCCGGCGTCGGTCCGCGCCCACCAGACGCGCATCGATGTCCGCGGGTCGAGCGTCGCGAGCCAGTGGCCGCCGGAATGCGGCCGTCGATCGCCGAGCACTGTCCGCTGCATCGACGCGACCCGCCCGCTGATCGAGCTGGAGGACGCCCCGACATAGACGACAGCCTGTGACGGGAGCCAGAAGCCGCCGAGCCGCGCTGCCAGTGCCTTCGACGTCGGGCGCTCGCCATCCAGCATCAGGGATGGCACGCGTTCGATCCATTTGCCGACGCGCGTCAGCTCAATGGGCGCGCGCGCCAGTGGCGCGGCCAACTCGATCAGGAAGACGCCACCTCCGCTCGCCGGGACGGGTCGACCCGGCCAGCCCCAGACGGCCGGCCCGTCGGCGAGTAGGCCGACCTCACGCAGTAGCTCGGCCGCGTTCACCACACGAATCGCCTTGAAACAAGACAGCAGGACACCCCGGGATGGTAGCGGTGGCGAACACGCGTTATGGTCCCCGCTGCATGACCGCACTTCGGCCAGGCCGGACGGGGGTCCGGCGGGCCCTCCTGCTCCTGCCGATCGCGCTGGTCGTGACCGTCGCGTCCGTGGCTCTTCGCCCGGCGGCCGCCGCGACCCCGACTCCCACCGTCCGCCCGACCCCGAGCGCAACGCCGAGTGAGCCGGCCGGGATCGATCCGCTCCCGTCCGTCGCCCCGACCCCCGAGACGAGTGCGACGCCGAGTCTCGTGCCGAGCCCCGGGCCGCAAGCCGGCAGCCCGCCGGTCGTCCGACCCCCGGTCTCGATCACGCGACCGCGTCTCGCGCCGCAGACGCGCCTCGCCCTGCAGGCCCGTCTCGATCGGCTTCGCCAGCGTTACGCCATCCCGGGCATCTCGGTCGCGATCGTCCTGCCGGATGGCGCGATGTGGTCAGGCGTGAGTGGCATGGCAGACATCCACACCAAGGCGCCCGTGACGCGCGAGACGTCCTTTGCCATCGCCAGCGTCAGCAAGACATTCACGGCGGCCCTGATCCTCGCCCTCGCGGAGGACGGCATCGTCGACCTCGACGCGCCAGTCCGGCAATACCTCCCGTCCGTCAAGAAGATCTCGGTGAAGGTCAAGATCCGGCAGTTGCTCGACCACACGAGTGGCCTTCGCGACTTCTTCTTCCACCCGTCGATCGACCATGCCCTCCTCTCGCGACCGGATCGCCGCTGGAACGCCACCACCGCGCTCAAGTACCTGGGCAAGCCGTATTCGGAGCCCGGCAAGAGCTGGCACTACTCGAACACGAACTACCTCCTGCTCGGCATGATCGCGGAGGCTGCCGGCAAGAAGCCGCTCGCCGATCAGGTCCGACAGCGTTTCCTCGTGCCACTGGGGCTCGACCACACCTGGTACCAGCCGGAAGATCCGCCGCCGACCGATGTGGCGCACGGTTATCGATTCACGTCGACATCGACGGCGGCCCCGGCGATCGACCTGACCGATGGGACGCCACTCGTCCCCTTCACCTCGGTCGTCACCGCCGCCGGTGGCGCGGGCGGGTTCGCCTCGACCGCTCGAGACCTCGCGCATTGGGCCCAGGCGCTCTACGGCGGTCAGGTCCTCCGGCCCGAGTACCTCGCCGCGATGGAGGATCCGAGCACGACGGCGGCATTGAAGTCATCGATCCCGTACGGCTATGGGACGCAGGTCGTCGAGATCGACGGCCTTCGGACATACGGTCATTCCGGTCGCCTGCTGGGGTTCCGCTCGGCGATGCGCTACGTGCCCGACAACGGCGTTTCGATCGCCATCGTCACCAACCAGAGCCGGACGGACCCGGCCCCGATCCTCCGGTCACTGCTGAAGCTCGCCCTCACGCCGGTCGATCGGACCTGCGTCTGCCGGGTGCGTCGCTAGGCGCGCCCGTTCGCGTGGCCTGACTGCCGGCCCCCCAGTGGCGGGACCACCGGCGGCATGGCATGAGTACGGAAGAGTCACTTGTCGCGCGCGCGTGTGAGCGGCACCGTGGGCGGCACGCTTGCGGGGGCAGCATGCCGATACGTGTCGACGCGTACATGGCCGGGGGCATCGCCAGGGGTGTCTTGGCGCGTGCGGGCTCGCTCCGCGAGGTGCTCGAGCACGACCGGGCTCTCACCCTCGAACGGGTGCAATGGCAACCACTCGGCGGCCGTTCCGGACCGAGTTCCGGTGTATCGATCCCCATCGATGACGTCTTCGTCGCCGTGGGTGACGACGATCCCGGGACGCCGGTCCACGCGAGCTGGCACGCCATCCGGCTGGAAGTCGGGCCCTACCTGGTCGAAGGCGAGATGCCGACCTTCCCGGGGTTCGACCCAGGCCGCGCCCTGACCCGCCCGACCGGCGACTTCGTCCTTCTCAGGGACGTCCGCGTCGGTCCACGGGACTCACCCGACCCGCTGGCGTCGTCCGATACGGTCGGCCAGCACGCCCTCGTCAACCGATACGGGGTCGAAAGCGTCGCGTGCGACCTGATGCTCGGTTTCTTCTTCCCTGGCGCCGCGATGATCCAGGCCGACGTCGCCGAAGCGGGCGCGACCTAGGGAAGCCTTGGGGATGCCACGCGCGCGGCCGGGAGCGGCGCTCGCCGTTAGCGGCCTCGCGACCGCCGGCCGCGGCCACCGGATCGACCGGCGCCACCGGCCGATCCGACCTCGGCACCGGATCGAGAGCGCACCGGCTTGCGGCGCGCGTGATGCTCGCGCCCGACGTGGGCATGCCCGTTGCGCATCCCGACGGGACGCGGCTCGATCGATCGGTCGGGCACGAAGCCCTCCTCGACCGTCCAGGGGATCGCCTGCTTGAGCATCCGCTGGATGCCGCGCAGGAGATCGACCTCATCGATGCACATGAGGCTGATCGCCTCACCGCTCGCACCTGCCCGACCTGTGCGCCCGATCCGATGGATGTAGTCCTGCGGGTTCCACGGCAGCTCGAAGTTCACGACGACAGGCAGATCCTCGATATCGAGGCCGCGCGCAGCGACGTCGGTCGCGACGAGGACGCGGATCTCGCCGGTCTTGAAGCCCTCGAGGGCTCGGGTCCGCTCGGGCTGCGACCGGTCACTGTGGATGGCGACCGCATCAAGGCCTTCCCGGTCCAGCCGTGACGCCAGGCGCGAGGCCGCCAGCTTGGTCCGTGTGAAGACCAGCACCTGGCGCAGGTCGTCGACGCGGATCAGGTGCGCAAGGAGCTCCTCCTTACGATCACGGTCGACGGGATAGACCAGCTGGTTGACGGCCTCGGCGGCCGTGTTCCGAGGCGCCACCTCGACCGTGGCCGGATCCCGCAGGATCGTCCCGGAGAGGCGGCGGATGTCGTCCGAGAAGGTCGCCGAGAACATCAGGTTCTGGCGGCGCTTGGGCAGCAGGTCGATGATCCGCGTGATGTCGGGCAGGAAGCCCATGTCGAGCATCCGGTCGGCCTCGTCGAGGACGAGCACCTCGACTTGTCCGAGGTTGGCGACTCGCTGTCCGACGAGGTCGAGAAGGCGACCGGGCGTCGCGGTCAGGATCTCGACGCCGGCGCGGAGCGCCTTGATCTGGGGCTCCATCGGCACCCCGCCATAGACGACGGCCGAGCGAAGCGGCACGGTTCGTCCATACGTCCGCACACTGGCGTCGACCTGCATCGCGAGCTCACGTGTCGGGACGAGGATCAGCGCGCGGACCGGATGCCGAGCTGGCGAGAAGGAATCATTCGCCAAAGCGCGCAGCCGGTCGAGGATGGGCAGGGTGAAGGCGGCGGTCTTGCCGGTACCGGTCTGGGCGGCCGCGAGGACGTCGCGACCTTCCAGGACGAAGGGGATGGCTGCTGCCTGGACTGGTGTGGGCTCGGTGTAGCCCTCGTCGGCCACCGTCTGCAGCAGATCGGCGGTCAGGCCGAGCGATTCGAAGGTCAAGTGTTGCTCCTGGGATCGATCCTGGCCGTCGGCTGGCGGGATCCGCTGGGAGCGCGACGGCGGCGCCCGTCGCGTGCGATCCATCGCTCCGGCCAGGCGGCCGTACGCGAGCATAGCGGAAAACGACGCCTTCCCTCAGGCCAGGAGAGCCGGACGAGCCGTCGCGCGACCGCCCTCGCGGTGCGCCCGGGCAACGAAAAGACGTTGCAACTTCTGCCGGAAGGCCCGTATGGGACCTCTGGCTAGAGACGCCTCCCCACGATGGGTGCGATACTCCGGCCTCGGACTCCCATCCACCGAGTCCCGGTAGACAGGCCCAACAGAAGACTCGCCGCCCCCCACGGCAGGACTTCCTGTCATCCCGTCGGGTCTCGACCCGACATGCCACCTGCGTCCCCCACGCGTGTGGCACCGCGCCTCGAGCCGTGCTCACCACGGCTTCGGATCGTTGGTCGACGCCTGCGCCTTGCACTGCCGTCGGGCGGCACCCCCACCGTCATCGCGTCCCCCACGCGGTGTTCCGGCAGAGAGGAGGCAAGGATTTGCCGGTTCGTCCCATCGGCGCCCAGCGGGCGTCCATCCGCGGATCACATCGGGTGATCGTCACTGCACTCATGGCGTTCGCTGTCATCGGTCTTGTGGGGCTCGCGAGTCCGCAGGAGACGCGGGCGGCCTCGATGAAGGTCGTGGTCGTGGTCGGGCCCGCAGGCTCCGCGACGTCGAGCTACCGCACCAGCGCTCACACCTACGCGAGTCTCGCGCGCTCCTACGGCGCGTCAGTGACCGAGATCTACAGCCCCTACGCGACATGGACCAGGGTCAAGGCCGCGGCGCAGGGAGCGAACCTCCTGATCTATCTCGGTCATGGCAACGGCTATCCGAGCCCGTATGGCGTCTTCCAGCGCTACACGAAGGACGGGCTGGGGCTCAACGCCACCTCCGGCAACGGCAACTACAACACCAAGTATTGGGGCGAGTACTACGTCGACCGCGACATCCAGATGGCCAAGAACGCGGTCGTGCTGCTGAACCGCCTCTGCTACGCATCCGGGAACTCCGAGTGGGGTTCCGCCAACCCGACGAAGGCGACGGCCATCAAGCGCGTCGACAACTACGGGGCCGGATTCCTGCGGACCGGTGCGCGGGCCGTGTTCGCCGAGGCGATCAACAGCATTTCGCCGCACATCCGGTCGTTGTTCACGACGAACCGGACGATGGACTCGATCTTCATGTCGAGCCCGAGTGCCAGCGGGGCGCGTGACTTCTTTGTGACCTCGACCCGGACCTATTGGGCCAGGGCGCACATGGATCCGCCGCAGGCCGGCAAGTACTGGCGCGCGGTGGTCGGCAGCCTCACCTTGACCGCAGGCGCCTGGCGCGCGGGCGGCTGACGGCCGACCTTGCTTCGATTCCTACGAGGCCCGGCGGTGACGCCGGGCCTCGCGATTCCCAGGCGCTGGACATGCGGAGGCCCCGGTACGACGTGGGGGGTACGCCGCCCGGGGCCGGGGGTCGGACGGCCCGTGGCCGTCCAGTGATGGTCGCTTGGGATCCGGAGGGGCTAGAGCGTCGCGGCGTGCGCCACGATCCCCAGGCTCGCGAGGATCAGCATCAGCAGGATGAGGATCGAGGGCAGGAGTCCGTAGACGTCCGCCTGGATCATCGGGGTCGAAGCCATCTCGGTCTCCTTTCCTTCGTTGCCCGACGGTCTGATCGGGTCATCCATAGGTTCCGTCCCTGGCCCTCTCGCGCCAGCGGACATCCGTGTCGAACCGGGATGGACGAATGACATAGCCCGCGGCTGGGCGAAGGGCGACCCGCGGCCGACTACCATGCTCGTATGCCGACCACGATCGACCGACTGCCGTTCACCGGCGACGACGCCGCGGACCGCCTGCTCGTCGAGGAACCCCTGGCGCTGCTCATCGGGTTCGCACTGGATCAGCAGGTCACGGTCCAGAAGGCGTTCAGCGGACCGGCCGAGCTGAAGCGCCGGCTGGGGCACCTCGACGCCGCCAAGATCGCCGCGACCGATCCCGCGACACTCGACGCCGCGTTCCGCGAGCGACCAGCACTCCATCGATTCCCGGGCTCGATGGCAGGGAAGGTCCAGCAGTTGTGCGAGGCGATCGCGCGCGACTACGCGGACGATGCGAGCCGGATCTGGACCGAGGCCGCGGATGGGCCGGACCTCGAGCGTCGTCTCCTCGCCCTCCCGGGCATCGGCGAGATGAAGGCGAAGAGCATCATCGCGATCCTCGGCAAGCGGTTCGGCGTCGACCTCCCCGGCATGGACAAGGTGATGCCGAACCACCCGACGCTCGGCGACGTCGACTCGGCGGACGCTCTCGCGGCGTATCAGGCCGGGAAACGCGCGAAGAAGGCGGCTCTCAGGGCCGAGAAGGGCTGATCCTTACCTCGCCCATTCGGCCACAGATCAGACCCACGACACGAAACGACCCCGGTGGGAGACCGGGGTCGTTCGCCTGCGCTTGAGTCGTCGTCAGCCGACCAGCCAGGGTCGGTGGTCGCGTTCGCTGATGTCGGGTCGTGAGTCGACGCCGTAACGGATCGACGCGATCGCGAGCAAGAGGAATGGGACGATGACGATGATGGCCGTCCCCGCGGCCGTCCAAGCGTCCATCTCATCCCATCCTTTCCGGTCCATTTCGACCTTGATATGGTTTCCACTCTTGACAGTGGACTGGTCTGCTGGGCATATTGGCATCGATGACGGAGATGCCAAATAGCCATTCAGACCAAATTGGACTGAAAAGGCAATCGATGGTCACCGCCGCCGCCCTTGTCGAGCTGATCGGCCCGTGGGCGACCGGTGCCGACCCCCTCAATGAACAGCTCGCCGACGCGCTCACGCGCGCGATCGAGGTCGGGCTGCTACCACCTGGCACGCGGCTCCCCGCAGAACGGGAGCTTGCCAGGGAGCTGGCACTCAGCAGGACCACGATCGTCGCTGCGTACGACCGACTTCGGTTGGCCGGTCTCGCGCGGAGCCGGCAGGGCAGCGGGACGCGCGTGGCGGCACGCCGCCCCGACCTCCACGACCTCTCCCCGACACCGGCCGGCGACACGGACACCGAGGGGCCCGTTCGGATCGGCGGCGGCGTCGTGTGGACGAGCGGCTTCGCTCCATCGGACGATCCGGAAGCGATCCAGTTGACGATCGGTGCCCTCCCGGCCGGCCCCGCCGTCGGCGCGTCCATCGAAACGGCGCTTCGCGAGGATGTCCCGGCACTGCTCGGTGAGATGGGCTACGACCCGTTCGGCTGGCCGCGGCTGCGCGTCGCGATCTCCGCGTATCTCGCCCGCCTCGGGGTCCCGACCGATCCCGATCAGATCCTCGTGACGAATGGCGCCCAGCAGGCGGTCCATCTCGTCGCGGCACACATCGGGGGTCCGGGTAGTGCCGTCGTCTTGGAGAACCCGACATACATCGGCGCGATCGACGCGTTCCGGACGACCGGCAACCGCCTGCTACCGATGCCCGTGGACGACGAAGGACCGCGGGTGGAGGTCGCCAGCCTCCTCGCCGCGAGTGCCCAGGTCCGGCTCGCCTATGTCGTCCCGACGTATCACAACCCGACGGGCGTCACGATGCCCGAGAGCCGCCGCCGGGAACTGGCACGGTCAGCCGCCGAGTTCGATTTCCACGTTGTCGAGGACCTCACGCCGGACACGAGCCTCGGCCTTGATGTGCCGCCGCCGATCGCTGCCTTCGACCAGGGCGAGCGCGTGATCACCCTCGGCTCGCTGAGCAAGATCGGCTGGGGCGGCCTGCGCATCGGCTGGATCCGTGCGCCGCGCGCGGACGTCGATCGCCTGGTGGCCGGCAAGATCGTCGCCGACCATGCGACGAGCCTGATCACCCAGGCGATCGCGACGCGCGTCCTCGAGCGGGTCGACGAGGTCGTCGCCTTCACCCGGGAGGCGGCCGCCATGCGCCGGACGATCGTCACAGAGGCGCTTGCTGCGAAGGTGCCCGACTGGGAGTGGGTCGCTCCGGAAGGCGGCCTGTCCATCTGGGTCCGGTTGCCAGACGCCGACGCGGTCCAGTTCAGCAGACTCGCGGCGCGGCACGGCGTGATCGTCCGGCCCGGTCCACTCGCCTCGCCGGATGGCGGTTTCCGCGATCACATCCGGATCGCCTACGGCGCGGATCCCGAGCGGCTCGGTGAAGCCGTGGACCGGCTCGCGGCCGCCTGGGCCGAATACGCCCCGCAGGCGCGCCGCTTCCCGAGGACCTCACTGGCGGTCAGCGTCTAGTGGTTCGTTCGGCCCTGCATGCCGGTGTGGTGCGCCCGCGCCCCACCGTGGGGGAACTGCAAGGTCGGCATCGTCCGTGAGGACTAGACTGGTCGTTCCCCATGTCGGAGCTGCCAGACGACACGCCGCCGCCTGCACGTCGCCGCACAGCGCGTAGCGGTCGTCGCCAGCGGTTCGTCCTGCCCGACGACCAGCATGACGAGCGGGTCGGCGAGGTCATCGAGGCGTTCCTCGATGGCCCGCCGCCCAAGGCCCGCCGTCGAATCCGGCAGGCGACCCGACCGGCGAGACTGCGACCGACGCGCCTCCGCCCGGTGCCGCTCGATACGCGACCGGATTGGGACACCGCACTTCGCCACGAGGACGCCCGGATGGCCCGCTATGGCCGACCGGCGAGCGTCGTCGTCATCCGGTTGCGGCTGACGCCGCCCGGGAGCGCGGATCGCATCGCCGCCCGGGTCGGAGAGATCGTGCGGTTCCATGCCCGGGAGACGGATCGTGTCACCCGCGCCGCGGCCGACCGGTTCCACGTGCTGCTCCCGGAGACCGAGGAGGCCGAGGCCGAGACGTTGATCGAGCGCGTCCGCACGGAATGTGCGGACCAGGTCGCCGGACGGCTCGGTGCGGATCTGCGGGTGGTCGGAGCAGCGGCGAGCCCGGCGCAGGGGGAGACGCTGCACGATGCCTTACGTGCGGCCCAGGTCGCGGTCGGCGCCGCGTGATCGGCGCCGCGTAAGCGGCGGGTCGGACTCGGCGGACCTGTCGGACGGGGCGCCCTAGCAAGATGGCCGGCGAGACTGTCGGCGGCGCGGCCTAGCGAACCAAGGTCTCGAAGAGTCGGTCCAATTCCGCTGGCGCGTCGTCGGTGAGTCCGGTGTGGACCTCCGACGGCTGGATGATCGTGCTGGCCGGCGAGACGAGCCAGTGGAACCGCTCGGCGCTGGACATTCGAGCGATCGGTCCGCCACGCGCGTCGCCGGCCGCGACGCGGTCGATGGCCTCGAGGTGCCGGCGGATCGATGGCACGTCGGCGTCCGGTGCGATGGCCTTCAGCCGCGGCTCATCGAGCGACGTTCGCGCACCGACGAAATCCCGCGAGCGGCACAGCAGCACCACGCCCACATTGATCCCCTCGCCCCGCTCGACATGCGGGACGACGCGGATGATCGCGTACTGGTACGGGCTGCGCGGCTCGGCAGGGCTACGCGGCTGGTCGGGCACGGTCGGCCTCCTCCACGAACCGTTGACGCGCCGCCAGCCGGCGATCGAGGTACCGGACGTAGGCGCGACGCTGGGCGCCCGCGTCGCCGATGGTGGGGTCGTCGGGCAGCCACGGGTCGGGGATGGCGCTGACGAGCTCCTCGAAAAGCCCCATCCCGAGACGGGACGAGAGGCGCTCGTCGGCTGCGGAGACCTCCCCGGCGAACGGCAGCAGGACGTGATCGCGGATGCGCTCGAAGGCACCCTCGGCGTGGGTGTCGGGGTCGCGCCAGGCGTGATGCACATAGAGTGCTGCGCCATGGTCGATGAGCCAGGTCCGGCCATGCCAGATCAGGAGGTTCGGGTTGACCGCGGTCCGGTCCGGGTTCGTGATGAACGCGTCGAGCCAGACGACGTCCGCGGCTTCATCCGCGTCGACGTCCGGGTCGGCTCCCGGGTTGAACATCAGCGCGCCTGGCAGGAAATCGAGGCCGAGGTTGAGCCCGCCGCTGCGATGGACGAGATCCTGCAGCTCCTCGTCGGGCTCGGCATCACCCAGCCCCGGATCGATATCGATGAACACGAGCTCCGGAACGGTCAGCCCGACGGCCCGGGCGATCTCACCCGACATCCATTCGGCAACGAGGGCCCGCGGACCCTGGCCGGCGCCATGGAACTTGACGACGTAGAGGCCGTCGTCGTCCGCCTCGACCAGGCCGGGAAGGGAGCCACCCTCGCGCAGGGGCGTGACGTAGCGGGTCGCAGTGACGTGGCGGGGTTCCGGCATCGCGCCGGAGTCTACCTGCGGGTGGTGGTCAGATCCGAGTCGAACCGAGCCAGCCGAGGACGGCGCTGACAGCCGATACGACCAGCCAGATGACCCCGACGATCAGCAGCGCCAGGCCGACGAAGAGCGCCTGCTCACCGCGGGTCGACGCATCCGGGTCGAGCGCGTGCTTCCGGAAGAGCGCCAGGTTCTTGGAGTTCGAACGGAAGGCGAGATCGAAGAGATCGCCGATCAACGGGATCGCGCCGATCGCGAGATCGACGGCCAAGTTGATGATCATGCGACCGAGCACGATGCGCGGAACGCCGAATCGCGACGCCTCGAGGATCACCCAACCCCCGACGAGCGCGGCGACCGCGTCGCCGACGATCGGGATCAGCCCGATGATCGGGTCGACACCGACCTTGGTCGACGTGCCGGGGATGGTGACGAGCTCGTCGAGCACGTTCGTGACTCGACCGATGCGTCGTTCTGCGGATGCGAAGCGTTCGGCGCGGGAGCGGCCGACGACCTGCCCCTGGATAGCTGCCATGGCCGCCGAGTATGGACGAATGTCCATGCAGGTTCATGTCGGATGGCAGGTGGCGCCTTTCAGCGGTGCTCCTACCGTGTCCTCAGCACGAAACGGACCGCCGGACATCAAGACCATCGACCGGCGGCGCGTCGATCCTCCGGCGGGATGCCGGGCGACGACGGAGCCGGCAAAAGTTGCCGGACGGCGGTCCGCCGAACGCGACAACTGAAGAACAACTGAAGAACAACCGAATAGCGCACAACGAACGCATTGCGCACCACAACCGAATATCGAACTGTTTCGCCGCAACTGGCCGCTCGCGCGTGGGGACGTCGAGCGGCCTCGCGGTGTCTGGGCTGGCCAGGGCGCGGCGCCCCGCCCGTTCGACTCTCGCGCACCGTTGATGCATATCCGGCGCCGGGGCGCGGGCGCCGCCGCAGTGATGCAGCTCGGCTGCATATCAAGCTGTGGCGGGTCGTCGCGGACATCGATCCACCACGCTCGGACGTCGATCCTTTAGCTCGTTCCGCTCCCGTGATGCAGCCGAAGCGCATCACGGATGGAACCTCTCCGCTCCGCCGATCTGTGTGCATCACCTTTACGGGCACGCGTTCTCCTAACAAACATGACGGGTTTCGGCAGGTAAGCGCGCGACACTACCGACATGTTCAACATCGAACTGGCACGGATCATCCAAGTGGAGCGAGAACAAGAGATCCAGGCCGAGCTGCGACGCCGTCGGCTGCTGGGAGCGAATGAGGTCAAGGCTGAACGCGATGAGTGCGCGACGCCGGCGCCGCGCCTTCAGCGTCGGCCGTCGGGGATGGCCTCGCGGTAGCGATCGGCGATCCGGTTCGCCAGCATGATCACCCGGTCCCGGATCTCTGGCGGAGCGAGCACCTCGAGGTTATGCCCGCAGGCGAGGAGCGATCCCGGCACTTCGTCCGGGAAACCCAATCGAAGACGGAGCCGGATCGTGCCTGGATGATCCGGCTCCTCGATGCGTTCGCCGGCCGCGAGGGTCCCGGTGCCGAACACCTGGTTGATGCGCCACGACTGGTCTTCGCGGATCCGGACATCGACCACGGTGCTCGGCTGTTCGCGCTCATAGGCAGCAGTCGATTCGATCCAGAAGGACGCGAGGTCGAAGTCCTCGGCTCGATCGACGGTCTCGTCGAGCAGGGTGGCGCTGACGACTCGGGACGCGCGGTACGTTCGCGCCTGCCCATCCACGCTCGCGACGACATACCAGACACCACCCTTGAGCACGAGCCCGAGCGGGCCGAGCATGCGGGCCACGACCTCGTCGCCTCGGTCGTACTCCACCGCGACCATGCGACCCTCCCAGACCGCCGTCGATAGCGTGGCGAGGTGAGGCACGTCCTCGTTGGCCTTGAACCACCCGGCGGCATCGAGATGGAAGCGCTGGACGAGCCTCGATGCACGTGAACGGAGCTCCGGGGGGAGAGCGGCCATGACCTTGAGCTGTGCCGCGGCGACGACCGTGCCGAGCCCGAGTTGCGCGGCTGGCCCAGGCAACCCCGAGAGGAACAGCGCCTCGGCCTCGTCGGCGGTCATACCGGTGAGCCGCGTCCGGTAGCCGTCGACCAGACGGATACCACCGAGCGGTCCGCGCTCCGCGAAGATCGGAACGCCCGCCGCACTCAGCTCCTCGACGTCCCGGTGGATCGTCCGGACCGAGACCTCGAGCTCCTCGGCGAGCTGCGCGGCCGTCATCCCGCCTCGGCTCTGAAGCAGCAACAGCAGATTGACGAGGCGGCTCGCTCGCATCCGGGCAGGATACGCCGAGATGTCGACAACTTCTGGCAGGTTCCTCGCGTCGCTTGCGCCCGCCGGTCTCTGCCAGATATCCGCCACGCGAATACGCGACTCGTTCCAGGCCTGATCTGTGTCGCACTGGTCTGGATCCGCGCCCGGAGAGTGCTTTTCGCGGCTGGGCCGGCCGAATCCGATGCCTACCATTCGCCCGGGGGATATCCGGCAGATTCCAGCGCCGCGCGCCGCGCGCCGCGCACCGGGCGCCGCCAACGCCTCTACGGCTGCGGCCGGCCCTCCGTGCCGCCCTCGCGCAGGAAGCGCTCGATCTCGCCGATCAGGTCGTCGCCCGATGGCAACCGCTGCTCATCGACCATCGCCTCCAGGCGCTCGACGTAGGTCCGCGTCGTCTCCTCGAGCGCGGTCGCAGTGTCGAGCCGTGTCCGGAGCTGGCGAGCTTCCTCCGCAAGGTCCCCGGTCGGCAACGTGATCCCGAGATGCCGCCCAAGCGCCTCGACCAGCGCGAGTGACGCCGCCGGATACGGCCCAGAGACATAGTGCGGGACCTGCGCGAAGTAGCCCACCGCCGGGATGCCGCCCTCGGCCATCGCCATCTCGAGCACGCTGATCGCCGCCGCCGGCACACGCAGCAGCCCCGCTGGGCCCGGCTGGATGTCGCCGCGCAGCCGCCCCTCCTCTGACGTCGTCCCGAGGATCGGCACGTCCCGGGTATGTGGCACGGCCGCCGGGATCGCTCCAAGGCTGACCCACTCCAGCACGCCGAGACGTCGCGCGATATCGAGCATGTCGTCGGCGAACGCATGCCATCGGTCGTCGGGCTCGGGGCCCGCGAGCACCAGGAGGTCGCGCTCGCCGAATCGCACGCGACGGACGACGAGCTCCGGCCAGGTCAGCTCGGCGAGGCGCCCATCGACGATCTGCAGCGTGGGCCGGCGTGCGCGGTAGTCGAACAGCGCATCGGGGTCGAACGTCGCGACATCGACCGCCTCATCGAGCAGCTGTTCGAGCGCCGTCGTCGCTGCGCTACCGGCATCGACCCAGCCATCGAACGCGGCGATCAGGACCGGCGCGATCAGGTCGCCCGGATCGCCTGGACTGCCCGGTCCGGCCAATGAATAGAGGCTCACGAGGGCAGTCTACGCGGCCGATGGCGAGTTCCCTCGTGCACGAGACGCCAACGGTTTAGGTTTCCGAACGAAGCCTGAATCTGTTGGTGGTTGTATCGTCTCGCCCGACTTTGGCAGATTCGTCGGCGCTGTCAGCCGACCATGTCTCGACATTTCCTAGGAGGGACACCTTGCAGAGCAGGGTCGCGCGGCGCGTCCCAGTAACCGCCGCGCTCGTCATCTCGGCACTCGTTCTGCCGATCTTCGCGCCGACCGTCGGCGCCGCGAATGGACTCGAAGTCACGACACCCTACCCGGCCGTCGCCGTCGCACCCGGCAACAAGGTCAGCTTCGACCTGACGGTCACGTCGACACGCGCCGCGGATATCGCGCTGTCCCTCGCTGGGACACCGAGCGGTTGGACTGCGAGCCTGATCGGTGGCGGGAACGTCGTCGATGCCGTCGCCGCAGCGCCGGGCAAGCCCGGCACCGTGCGACTCGACGTCACCGTCCCGGCCACCGCCACGGACAGTTCCTCGACGATCCGCGTCACCGCGCGCGGCGGGGGAGCCGAGGACGTGCTGCCGATCTCGATCCGGGTGAACGCCTCGGCCGCCGGCAGCATCACGCTGACGACCAACACGCCCGAACTGACCGGCGCGTCGGACAAGGAATTCAAGTTCGACCTGACCCTCAAGAACGACACGGCCCAGGACGTGACGGTCTCGGCGACCGCGACCGGTCCGACCGACTGGGACATCACGACGACGCTCACCGGTGCGACCGATGCGGCGTCGACGATCGTCAAGGCCGGCTCGACGCAGAGCATCAGCGTCTCCGCGAAGCCCGCCGAGAACGCGCCCGCCCAGCAGTACCCGATCAAGGTCACGGCGACCGCGGGCGACCGGACGATCGACGCCGATCTGTCGATCGCTATCACGGGCTCGTACGGCATGAAGCTCTCGACGCCGGGTGACGTCCTCTCGACGCGCGGCTCGGCCGGATCGCCGACGACCCAGACCTTCCAGATCACCAACAACGGGACCGCGCCGATCACGGCGGTCAAGCTTGTCGGCACACCGCCGAGCGGCTGGACCGTCACGATCGATCCCAAGGACGGTCTCCAGTCGATCGCCCCAGGCGACGTCGGCAGCATCAACGCGGTGATCACCCCGTCGGGTGACGCGGTCGCGGGCGACTACGTCATCACGTTCAAGGCCGACGCGGCCGAGAACGCGACCGGCTCGAGCGCCGACATCCGGTTCACCGTCGAGACCTCGCCGATCTGGGCGTTCGTCGGTGTCGCGCTGATCGCGCTGATCCTCGGCGGCCTGTTCTACGTCTTCCGGACCTACGGTCGGCGATGAGCGCGAGTCCGGGAAGGATCGCGTCGAAGAAGCGACCCGGGCGCCGGGCGGACAACGCTGAGCGGACCGCTTCGGCGGGAACCCGCGCGGCAGCGAGTGGCGCCCCGGTCCTCATCAAGACGCGAGGCCTGACGAAGGAATACGAGGACCTCGTCGCCGTCGATCATCTCGACCTCGACGTGCGAGCCGGCGAGATCTTCGGCCTGCTGGGCCAGAACGGCGCGGGCAAGACGACCACGATCCTCATGCTGCTCGGCCTGACGGAGCCGACCGAGGGCGCGGCACGCGTCGTCGGACTCGATCCGTCGCGCGGACCCCTCGAAGTCAAGCGACGGGTCGGCTACCTGCCCGACGCCGTGGGGTTCTATGGCGAGATGAGTGGCCGGGAGAACCTGCGGTACACGGCGCGCCTCAACCGGCTCGACAAGTCCGAGATGGACGAGACGATCGATTCGGTGCTCGAGCAGGTCGGCCTGACCGACCGCGCCGACGACCGGGTCGAGACCTACTCCCGCGGCATGATCCAGCGCCTTGGCATCGCGGATGCGCTGGTCAAGGACCCGGATGTGCTCATCCTCGATGAGCCGACGACGGCGATCGACCCCCTCGGCGTCACGGAGATCCTCGAGCTGCTCCGCACCCTCGTCGAGGAGCGCGGGATGGCGATCCTGCTCTCGAGCCACCTGCTCAACCAGGTCCAGTCCGTGTGCGACCGCATCGGCATCTTCTCCGCCGGTCGGCTGATCGGGCAGGGGACGATGGCCCAGCTCGCCGAACGGTTCGGCGAGACAACGCAGGTGCTGGAGGTCGGTCTCGACCTCCACGGCGATGCCGAGAAGACGCGAGCTCGGTCGGTCCTTGGCGCGGTCACCGGTGTGACCTCGATCTCCGACGGCGCCCGCCCCGGCGATCCGTGGCATCTTGAGATCGACCACGGCGCGGATCCGGCTGCCGTCCGGTCCGCGGTGCTGGCCGCTGTCGCGACGGAGCATCTGCCGCTGACGTCGATCCGGGCGGTCGTGCCGTCGCTCGAAGACATCTATCGCCGCGCCGTGGCTCGACCCGGTGGATCCCGCGTGGAGCGGGGTCGCGCGACGGCTGGGGAGGTGCCCGCATGACATCGACGACCTCTGCGGTCGAACCGACGGTCGGCAAGCCCGTCGAGGACGCCACGACGCCGTCGCGGGCGCGCTCGATCCCACGGGCCGGCTGGCTGGTCATCGCTTCCAAGGAGTTCGGCGACCACATCCTGTCGTCGCGGTTCCTGGTCCTCGCGATCATCATGACCGTCGCCGCGGCCGTGCCGCTGTACTTCATCAGTGGCCAGATCCGTGACGCGCCGTCGGGCGCGACCGGGTTCCCGGCACTGTTCATCGCGCTGTTCTGGCTGACCCCGTCGGTCAACGATCAGATCCAGCTGCCGTCGGTCGTCGGGTTCCTGGCGCTCGTCGGGCCGCTGCTGGGGCTCGCGTTCTCATTCGATGCGATCAACGGCGAGCGGGCGAACGGCACCCTGCCGCGGCTGCTGTCGCAGCCGATCCACCGCGACGACGTCATCAACGGCAAGTTCGCGGCGGGTCTTGGAGTGATCGCCCTGGTCGTCGTCGTGATGATCCTCGGCGTGACGTCGTTCGCGTTGATCCGGTTGGGCGTCGTCCCCGAGGCGGTCGAGCTGCTACGGATCATCCTGTGGATCCTCGTGACGTTGACGTACATCGCGCTGTGGCTGGCATTCGGGTTGCTGCTTTCGGTCGGCATCCGTCGGGCCGCGACGTCGGCACTGGTCGGGTTCGGGACGTGGTTGCTGCTGTCGTTCTTCGGCGGACTGATCGTTTCGCTGATCAACGGCGTCGTCGCGCCACTCACAGCGACGTCTGGTGAAGACATCCTCAAGAACGTCGGCCTGCGGGAGATGCTTCAGCGGCTCCTGCCGGACACGCTGTATCGAGAGGCGTCGCTCACGCTGCTGAACCCGCAGGTGACGTCTGTGTCGACGCCGGCGACGCTCGGGCAGTACGCCCAGGCGCAGCAGCGGATCCCGTCGCTGTTCTCGCTGGACCAGAGCTTCATCCTGATCTGGCCGCAGGTGGTCGGGCTCGTCGCGCTGACCGTGGCGTGCTTCGCGCTCGCCTATGTGCTGTTCATGCGCCAGGAGGTGCGGGCCTAGGGTCATCGGCTCGTGTGGCCGTCCCGGCGAGCCGATGACGAGGCATCGCGCCGCGCCGCCCTTACCGCAGCACTCCCTCGCCCAACCCAAGCTCTCGTTCCGCGGCGGCCGTCGACCATGCCACCACATCGGCGCGCGTCACCGTCGTCCCGTGGGCGACGACCTGGAGCGCCAACCCGTCCAGCAGCGACAGGATCCGCCACGCGGCGCCGGCTGGATCGGGACAACGAAACGACCCGTCGGCGACACCCGAGCGGATCGTCCGCTCGAGCAGACCCTGCCACTCGAGATTGAGTCGCCGGGACGTCGTCTGGACGGCGGGACGGCGAGCTGCCTCGGCCCACGCATCGAGCCAGAGCTGGAACGCCCAGTCCTTGTCGGCCGGGGTGTACGTCCGGAAGAAGGTCCGTAGCGCCTCGACCGCCGACGACGCCTCACCCATCAACGCCGCCGAGACCGCCAGGTCCTGCCGGGCGACCATCTCGAATGCGGAGGCAAGCACATCGTCCATCGACTCGAAGTAGTGATGGATCAGGCCCGACGAGGTGCCCATCTCCGCGGCCACGTCCCGGACGGTCGTGGACGCCAATCCCTTGCGCCGCGCGACCTCGATCGTCGCCGCGACGATCGCCTCTCGCCGATCGGCGGGGGACATCCGCTTGGGAGGAGCAAGGGGAGCGGTCACGCCCGCAGCGTAGGACGATATTGCGCAAACGTCCAATAACGGGTACCGTCGCATCGCCGAGAGGGACCAAATAGAGGGACAGACCTTTGATCCGGACGACCCCGTTCCACGAGCGGACGAGCGCCCTCAATGAGACGCAACTCTGGAGCCATTGGAGCGGCCATCTCGCCGCCGACCGCTACCAGATGTCCGATAAGTTCGAGTACTTCGCGGTCCGCAATGCGGCCGGCATCTTCGATACCAGCCCGCTCTTCAAGTACCGCATCACCGGCAAGGACGTCGAGGCCTTCCTCGGCGGTGTCCTCGCTCGTGACATCCGTGCCTGCCAGCCCGGCAACGCCCAGTACACCTGCTGGCTCGACGATCGGGGCTTCGTGATCGAGGACGGCGTCATCCTGCGTCCGGGCAAGAACGAGTTCCTGCTCACCTCCGCCGAGCCCAACTACGCCTATTTCGCTGATCGCATCGGCCGGTTCGACGTCCAGATCGAGGACGTCAGCCGCGAGATCGGGACGTTGGCCTTCCAGGGTCCGCGCAGCCGGAACCTCCTCAAGCAGCTCGTGCCGCAGATGGAGCACATCCCGTACTTCGGGGTCGCGAAGGGCGAGATCGGCGGCGCCGGCGTGACGGTCAGCCGGACCGGTTACAGCGGCGACCTCGGCTACGAGATCTGGATCGATACCCCCGACGCCCTGCACGTCTGGGACACGCTCTGGGATTCGATCGAGGGACAGGGCGTCCTCCCGTTCGGGCTCGCGGCGCTGTATATGCTCCGCATCGAGGCCGGCCTGCTGCTGCTCGAAGCCGACTTCGACTCGAGCCGGTATGCCTGGAACGACGCGCATCGATCGACGCCGATCGAGCTCGGCTGGGCCTGGATGTTCCGGGACCTCAAGAACGACGATCGAGCGTTCATCGGTCGCAAGGCCCTCGAGAAGGAGATCGCCGACAAGACGTCCCGCTGGGCGATGCGCGGACTTGTTGTCGACTGGCGGGACTACGATCGGGTCTACAACGAAGCGGGCCTGATCCCGCCCAAGGACCACGCGCCGGTCGTCGAGGATTGGATGCTCTACGACGACGATTACGAACGGGTCGGCTACGCGACGAGCTTCATGTACTCGCCGATGCTCCAGCGCCATATCGCGATCGCCCGCGTCCGCCCCGACTTCGCGGCCTTCGGCACGAAGGTCAACCTGGAGTTCACCGTCGACCACCATTACGAGCAGGTCGCCGCGCACGTCGCGCGGTTGCCGCTCTATAACCCGGAGCGAAAGACGGCCTGACATGACGATGACCGCCCCCAAGCCGACCAAGTCCAGCAAGTCCGGGAAGAACGGGAACGGCAGCAAGTCGACCAAGGCGACGAGCCGTGCCGACCGCACCTACGACGCGATCATCGTCGGTGGTGGCCACAACGGCCTCGTCAACGGGGCCTATCTCGCCAAGTCGGGGCTCAAGGTCCTCGTCCTGGAGCGTCGCCATCTCGTCGGCGGCGCCGCCATCACCGAGGAGCTCCGGCCCGGTTTCTGGTTCACGACGTTCTCGTACGCGTTGAGCCTGCTCCGACCCGAGATCATCCACGACCTCGAGCTCGTGAAGCACGGCTTCATGCCGCTCCTCATGTCGAACACGTTCGCCCCGGGCCTCGACGGCGAGTACCTGATGTTCACCCAGGACCACGGGCAGAACCAGCAGGAGATCGCGCGGCACTCGAAGCACGACGCCGACGCCTACGACCAGTACAGCCACGACATGGAGATGGTCTGCCAGGCCATCAAGCCCCTGCTCGACATGGTCCCGCCCGACATCTTCAGCGACGACCCCGAGGAGATGATCGCTCTCGCGAACGTCGGGTCGCGGTTCAAGAAGATGGACAAGCGGGTCTTGCACAACGCCGTCCGGTTGCTGACGGGCAGTGCGGCCGACTTCCTCGACGACTACTTCGAGTCGGACCTGCTCAAGGGCTACCTGTCGTCATCGAGCATCATCGGGACGAAGGTCGGCCCTCGCTCCCAGGGGTCGGGGCTGGTGCTGTTGTACCACTCGATCGGCGAGCACGATGGCGAGTTCGGTGCGTGGGCCTTCCACAAGAAGGGCAACGGCGGGTTCACCCAGGTGCTGGCACGGGCCGCCGAATCGTTCGGGGCGGAGATCCGCCTCGAGTCGCCCGTCGACTCGGTCATCACCAAGGACGGCCGCGCGACCGGTGTCGCGCTCCAGGACGGCACCGAGTTCTACGCCGACACCGTCGTGAGTGCGCTCGATCCGCGCCGGACCTTCCTGGAGCTCGTCAACCCGCGCGAGCTACCCGACGACCTCGTCGAGAACATCGAGCGGTTCCGGTTCCAGGGCACGAGCTCGAAGGTCAACTTCGCGCTCGACGGGCTGCCGACGTTCGGCGACCTCGACGGCAGCCAGTTCCGTGGCTTCACCAACATCGGCCCGTCGATGGATTACCTGGAGCGGGCCTTCGACGACGCCAAGTACGGCTGGTATTCGCAGAACCCATATATCGACTGCGCGATCCAGTCGACGATCGACGCCGACATGGCGCCTCCCGGCAAACACGTCCTGTCGTGCTTCATCCAGTACACCCCGTACAAGCTTCGCGAGAGCGACTGGGACTCCGAGAAGGAGAACCTGGGCGACACCGTGCAGCGGACGCTCGAGCGCTTCTTCCCGGGCTTCGGTGATCTCGTGCTCCAGCGCGAGGTCCGGACGCCGCTCGACATCGAGCGGACCGTCGGCCTCTCCGAGGGGAATATCTTCGCCGGCGAGTTCTTCGCTCCGCAGATGTTCTTCTTCCGGCCTGCGCCCGGCTGGTCGCAATACCGGACGCCGATCGACGGCTACTACCAGTGTGGCTCCGGCACGCACCCGGGTGGCTGCGTGATGGGCGCACCGGGCAAGCTCGCGGCGGGCCAGATCCTCAAGGATCGCGCCAAGGTCGGCGCTGCGTCGGGCAAGACGAGGGTCGCCACGCGAGCGTAGCGAGGGCGCCTGCGCCCCCGGACATACAAGGAAGCGACGGCTCGCGCCGCCGCTTCCGTCCCCCCGAACCCCGGAGGCCTTATCCCTTGATGGGCTCGCCGTCGTTTCCGACCACGTACCACTTCGACCCCACGCCCTGGCCGTTGGTCTGACCAGCGGCCGAGTCCTTGGCGAAGTAGTACAGCGGGTAGTCGCCGTAGACGACCTGCTGGGTGCCGTCCGCGCGCGCCTCGAGCTTGATCTTCGACTGGTCGAGGCCGTCGCCGACCGTCACGTCCGACGCAGAGCTGGCGGTCAACGCCGGCCAGCTGGCGGCACACTGGTCGTTGCATGTCGGAGCTGCCTGGCCGTCGTCCGGCGTGAACATGTACAGGGTCTTGCCGGTGCCGTCGGTGATGAACTTGCCGAGCGCGCCAGTGGTGAGCTTGAGCTCGATCGCGCCGCCTGCGGCGGCGGAGGCCGAGGCTGGCGCCGACTCGGACGCCGATGCCGACGGGGCGGCCTCGGACGCTGAAGCGGATGGCGCGGCCGCCGATGGCGCCGTGGTGGCGGCTCCACCGCCGCTGCTCGAACACGCGGCGACGATCGCCGTGACGGCGAATGCCGCAAGCAGCAGCTTCGATGGTCGGGTGTCAGATGTCATCGCATCGTCTCCGTAGCTGAGCCGGGGTCCAGCGACCGATACGTCAGGTACGACCGGGTCGGTTTCGCACGACGCCGAGAGCGCTACCCTCGCTCCATGGTTTCGACCGGCGCGACGCGCCCTCGGATCGCTCCACCGCCGCCGCCACCGAGCGGGATCCTGTTCTTCGTCCACGGCGCGAACGAGACGTCCGAGGGTCTGGCACGGAACGTCGCCCGGATCGAGGACCAGGTCCGGCGCAGAGGCTGGGATGTCCGCGTGGTCGCGCCCGAGTGGCGACGACGATCGGGTCTGCGCGTGGGCAACTGGCGCAAGGCGCTGTATCGCGGGGCGCGACCGGCGGCGATCTCCCTCTCGAACGTCCCACGTGGCGTGGGCCGGGCGGCCGTCCTGAAGCTCGTGACGAACTACTTCGAGGGCCGGCGCGAGATGCTCCTCGACACGGTCGGCGCCCAGATGTTGGCCGATGTGATCGGCTACCACGAGCATCGCGATT
>Ga0111538_10001896_pt1 | contig 29273 bp, 19 predicted proteins | sample SoiMethybrSBSTD1_FD_79669 | JGI IMG/M metagenome (GOLD analysis project Ga0111538, IMG submission 79669) | Bulk soil microbial communities from a Populus tree surrounding site in Tennessee, USA - Soil MetaG P. TD hybrid SBSTD1 (version 2)... | ecosystem: Environmental > Terrestrial > Soil >... | reverse complement strand
GCCGGCCGTCGCGGACGACGCCGTGATCGATCCCGTGGGTTTACCGCTGCGACGGCCCAACGGAGACAAGCTCAGGGTGACGGAGCATTTTTACTTGGATGTGAGCGCCTACGATGGGGTCACGTTCTGGGCGCGCCGCGGACCCGACGGCCAGCCGGGCATGCTGCTCGCGCTCCAGGACAAGCACACGAGCGACGCGCTGAACCGTGAGCGCAACACCTTCTGCCGGCGCATCAAGCAATGCCGTCCCACTTGCCAGAACAACGGTCCTTGTACGCTCGATCCGATCGAAGGCGTGCATCGTTGCTTCGATCCCGCGGTCGGGCTGCCGCCGATCGTCGAGCCGGCGCTCCGGGAAGAGGTGTATCCGCGCTGCGGACCGAGCGCCTGCCAAGAGCTCAGTTACTATCCCGACGCCGATCTCGAGGGCACGGAGTGCAAGTTCTTCGAGTTCTCGGGTTCCCAGGCGAATTACTACTGCTTCAAAGACGTGGCGCCGCCGCCCGACGACGAACGCTGCGGTGACGCCTGGGTCGCGCCGGTGCGCCTCAGCACCGACTGGCAGATCTACGTCATCCCGTTCGACGAATTTCGCCAGGTGGGGTTCGCCAAGCGCGCCCCGTTGCTCGATCTGCATTCGATCTACAGCATCGCACTTCAGTTCCCCGTCGGCTTCGCCGACGTGTACGTCGACAACGTCAGTTTCTATCGCCGCCGGCGCTGAGCCGGGGCCGTCATGACGAGAGCCCTATTGCGAATCGCGCTGGTCGGAGCGCTGCCCGCGGTCCTCGCGCCGGGCGCGGCATTCGCCGAGGATGCGCCGCCGAAATACGTGACGGCGCCGCCGCCGAAGGGTTACCTCCCCGGTTCGCGGCGCTCGATCGGGCTCGGCCTCTCGCCTTTTGCGCCGAGCGGACCAACGTTGCCCGGCGGCGCGACGGTGCCGCCCGGCGCGCCCGAAGCGCAGACCGGCGATTATCAGTTCAAGTTCAGCGGCTACATGAGCGCGGCGCTCCGGCTGTCGATGGGCGGGCGCGAACGCGCGACGCCGGAGCAGTTCGAGCCCACCTTCCACGCACCGCCGCAGACGCCCGACCTGTACGGCGCGCTGCAGGGGACGAACGCGCCTCAGGGCAGCTGGGTCGAGCTCCGCTTCGACTACGGCAATGACAAGGTCAAGTCCGTCGTCAAGCTCAGCACCTGGAAGCCGTCGGGAGCACAGACCTGGCAAGAGACGAGCAGTCAGAACTTCGTCAACGAAGCGTTCCTCGTCTTCACGCTGCCGAACAGCGACGTGAATCTGAACTGGACGGTCGGCGCGTTCAGAAATAGCTACGGTTCGCTGGGCCAGTACGGCGCCGGCCAGTACAACGCGGCGATCGTAGGCTCGCCGTTCGGCGTGGGCGAGACCTTGAGCCTCAAGGTCATGCTCGGCGATTCTTTCTCGCTGATCGGCGAGCACGGCTTCATGGGGCGCCTCGGCAAGGTGCCGATCGGCGCGGGCCCGAACGTTTCCGATCACGGTCCGAGCCCGTCGCGGCCGTCGAGCTGGGTGCACCACGCGCACGCCGGCTTCGGCTTCGAGGGCGAGGTGCCGTTCGTGTTCGGCCTTCACTACCTCTCGAACTTCGCGCAGGACGAGCGCGACCAGGTCGACGATCCGAAGACGCCGCTTTTCGACGAGGGCAACCGGCCCGATCCGATCATGAACGTGTACGGCGCCGACTTCCGGATGATCGACAACTACCTCGGCAATTTCGCGATCGCGGCTTCGTACGCCGACGCGAAGTACGCCGACCTCTTGACGGGCCTCAACTACTACGGCGCCGACACGGCGAGCTCCTGACCAAGCGCCTGCTCGGGCCGGCCGGCGGCGGCACCGGCAAGCTCTTGATCACCGGTTTCGAGTACAACTTCAGCTGGTCGAAGTTTCTGTACCACCCGCAGGCGTTCTGGGGTGAAGGGCCGGATCTGATCACGAGCGTGTTCGCGAATGCGGGTGCGGTTCTCGAAAGCCGCGATCCGGTCGCGGACGGCCGCAGGTTCTACAAGCTCGGCAGCGAGGTCACCTACCGCTGCCTGTCCTGGTTCGCGCTGTCGGGCCGCTACGACTTCGTCGCGCCGAACTCCAAGGACTCGAAGGAGAGCTTCCACGTGATCGGTCCCAAGCTGATCTTTCGCAGCAACTGGAACAGCCACGAGCAGGTGACGCTCAGCTACACGCGCTGGTTCTACGGCGCGCATACCAAGGGTGAAGCTCCCAACGACTACACCCACGAGGAGCTCGACGATCAGATGTTCGCCCTCAGCTTCGGGATGTGGTGGTGACCATGGTAAAGCCGATCCAAGGCCCGGTTCTCGCGGGGCTCGCGCTGCTTTTGGTTTCCGGCGCTGCGCTGGGCCAGAACAAACCGGCCCCGAACAGCGCGGCAGCCGACGCGGAAGCCGGATCTTCGCTCGAAGGCGATACCGCTCCGGGCGACGTCGGGCTCGGTCTGACGCCGGGTACGCCGCAAGTCGGCACGCTGCCGGGCGGTACCGTTCCTGCGTACGGACAGAAGGCCAAAGACGAGCAGGACTACCGCTTCGACTTTCACGGCTTTCTGACGATGCCGCTCAGAATCGGTTTGAACAACCGCGCCGGCACCGTGACCACCGAACAGAAGGAGCTCGTGCTCCACGCGCCGCCGGTGGTGCCCGACTACCGCGACTCCTTCGTGTACACGGGGATCGTTCCCGAGCCGTACGCCCAGCTCGCGTTTTCGTATGGCAACTCCGTGGTCACGGGCACGGCGATCATCAAGGCCCGCACCGCGAGCACCGCGGCAAGCTTCTTCGATCCGCCGCTGCAATCGGGCATCACCGATGCGTTCGTCACCTTCAATTTACCGAATCTCGGCAAGGGCATGAACCTCGGCATCAACGTCGGCGCCTTCTCCAATCGCTACGGCACGATGGGCGAATACGACGAGGGTCACTACGGCACGCCGATCCTCGGCCGTACCAACGGCGTGGGTGAAAATGTCGTGGCGCGCATGGCGCTCGGCGACCTGGTGATCGCGGCGGAACAGGGCTTCCAGGGGCAGCTCGACAAACCGCCGGTCGGCCTGGTCGCCGACGGCTGGAACGACTTCGCCGATCCGAACACCGGTACGGGTCTGGTCCACCACGAGCACCTGGGTATCGGCTACCGGCGCCAGCTCACGTTCGGGCTGCACTACCTCCAAGCCTGGAGCCAGGACGACCGCGCGGCGCAGGCGCTGCAGCCGGACGGAACGATCACCGTGGTCGGTGCCGACTTGCGCTTCTCGGCGAGCCACCTCGGGCACTTTTACGTGGGCGGCGCGTACACGGACGCCGAAAATTCGCGCTCGGTGGGTCGGATCCTCGAAGTGTTGAACACGCAGGGCGGCCCGGGCCTGATGCGCAACTACTTCGGAGCGGAGAGCGGGGGCACGGGGCGGCTCCTCACCGTGGCCTCGGAGTACAACCTGAGTCTCGCGCGGCTGCTACTGTATCCGCGCCATTTCGACGGCAACGCGCGCGATATCGTGCTCTCGGCGTTCGGCATGTACACGTTCGTGCGCAGCGACGATCCGGCCTTCGACTACGTGCACAAGCTGAAATTCGGAGGCGAAGGCACGTACGCGCTGGCCCCGTGGTTCGCCGCTTCGCTGCGGCTCGACCAGGTGCGCCCGGACACCGCGAAGCACGAGCAAACGTTTTCGGTGATCTCGCCGCGCGTGATCTTCCGGACCGACTGGCAATCGCGCGACCAGGTCGTGCTCCAGTACTCGCGCTTCATCTATGGGGACGACGTGGTCGTGCGCAGCGGTTATCCGGCGCGGGAAGACCCGACGATCGCGCCCGACGAGCACGTGGTGTCACTCTCGGCCAGTATGTGGTGGTGACTCGGTAAACGTCGTCGCTTGACTGACGAAACGGCTAGATTTGGTATTTTCCCGGACGCCGATGAAAGCGCTTCGCTGCTGCGCCGTGATTGCCGTGCTTTCCGCCGCGTGCGAAAACGGCGAGAACGTGCCGCCCACGGACTCGCCGAGCGGCGGCACCTCGAACGCGGGGGGGAGCGCGGGGACCGGCTCGCCGAGCGGGGGCGCGGCGGGAGCGAGCGCAACCGGCGGCGCTTCCGGCGCGTCGGGCAGCGCCGGGACGAGCGGCGGCGGAATGACCGGTGGCGCGGGAGGCGAGGGCGGGAGCGGCGGTGCAGCGGGCAGCGCGGGGACAGGGGGCACGACGCCGACGTTGCCTTCCGGCCGCGGCGCCAGCGTCCCTTTCCTAGAATACGAAGCCGAAGCGATGGAGACCAACGGGCAGGTGCTCGCGGCGAGCCGGAGCTTCACCCAGGTCGCCGCCGAGGCGTCGGGAAGGCAAGCGGTGCGGCTCAGCCGTGCCGGCGACTACGTGCGCTTCACCAACAAGAGCGCGGCGAGCTCGATCGTCGTGCGCTATTCGATTCCCGACGGCGGTAGCGATTACTGGTCGACTCTCGGCGTGTACGTCAACGACGAGCCGCGCAAGCGCCTGGCCGTGACGTCGCGCTATTCGTGGACCTACGGCGGCGGTGACAACGACTTCAATCACCCCGACCAGAACAACCCGAGCCGGGGCGCGCCGCACCATTACTTCGACGAGAGCCGGGCGCTGATCGGTGAAGTGCGGGCCGGCGCGAGCGTGATGCTGCGCAAGGACGCGGCGGACAGCGCGGCCGAATACGTGATCGATCTGGTCGACATGGAACCCGTGCCCGCGCCGCTGCCGAAGCCGCAGGGCTTCCTGTCGGTGACGGAAGACTGTGGGGCCACCGCCGACGACACCACGGACGACAGCGCGGCGCTGCAACGCTGTATCGATCGCGTGCAAGGCGAAAAGCGCGCGGGCCTGTATTTCCCGCCCGGCGAGTTCCGCAGCCTGAGCCGCACGCTCAGCGTCGCGAACATCACGATCCAGGGCGCAGGCATGTGGCACTCGACCATTTCCGGCTTCTTCGCGCGCTTCGACTGCTGGGGAAATGGCTGCAAATTCCACGACTTTGCCGTGTCCGGCGACACGATCCTCCGCGACGACGACTCGCCCGAGACCGCGTTCGGCGGCAACGGTAGCTCGGACTCGACGCTCGAGAACATCTGGGTCGAGCACACCAAGACCGGCTACTGGACGGGCCCGGACACCAATCGCCTGGTCATCAAGAACTCGCGCTTCCGCAACCTGTTCGCCGACGCGGTGAACTTCTTCGGCGGCACCAGCAACTCCATCGTCGAAAATTGCCATGCCCGCAACACGGGCGACGACGCGTTCGCTTCGTGGTCACCGGCCGATCGCGCGGTCAACCGCAACAACGTTTTCCGGCACAACTACGTGCAGGTGCCGTGGAAGGCCAACTGCTTCGCGCTCTATGGCGGCAGCGACAACGTGATCGAGGACAACGTGTGCGCCGACGTGGTGCAGTATCCCGGCATCCTGCTGGCGCGCCAGTTCGGTGCGCACCCGTTCGGCGGCACGACGCACATCGATCGCAACTCGCTGATCCGTGCCGGCGGCAACGCGTACAACCAGGGGCACGGCGCCTTCAAGCTGCACGCGGCCGAGGGGACGCTCCAGAACGTTCGCATCACGGAGCTCGACATCGTCGACCCGACGTACTCGGGCATTCACGTCCAGGGCCAGCAGGTGATCGACAGCATCTGGTTCGAGAAGGTGACCATCACTCGCCCCGGGACGGCGGGGTTTCATCTCGCCCGCAATGCGCAAGGCGCGATGGACGCCGCGTACGTGGTCGTGAGCGGAGCGCCCGCTGGCGTCGTCGATGACTCGGCCGGCCGCTTCAAGATCCTGGCGGGAGCCGGCAACGCCGGTTGGTAGCGGATCACTGAATCAGGATCTTCCGACAGGCGTTGTTGCACTCGTCGTCGTTCACGCGGTTGCCGTCGTCGCAATGCTCCGGCGGCTGCACGATGCCGTCGCCGCAGTACTCGGTGAGCACGCAACCGGGCGCGCATTTGCCGTAGCCGCCGGTGTTTTTGCCATCGTCGCACTGCTCGCCGAGACTCAGGATGCCGTCCCCGCAGACCGGCGTGCACACGCTCGGCGCCGGATTGAAGCCGCTGAGCTCGAGCTTGTAGTTCGAGCCGCCCGGGTTGCGTTCGGCCTGAAACACCGCGATTTCGTAGACCGCACCCGGCGTCAGGCCGAGCGGCGTGCCGTGCGTGTCGGCCGTCTGCGCGTTGAGCGTGAAGCCACCGGTCACCGCGTCGTGGATGCCGCCGAGGTCGGTCACGAGCGAGCCCGCGACGAACACCCACACATCGTCGTCACCGCGGAACGACAGCGTGGCGTTCGCCGCCGGATCGTATTTGACCCAGTAGCGCACCTCGCTCGTGAAAAAGAAATTGTGATTGCCGCCCTCACCCGCGAACAGGGACTCCGGATTCGCGGCATCAGCGACCCAGCCACGGCCGTCGAGCGGGAAGAACGTCGTGTCCTCGAAGCTGTATTTGCCGCCGGTGTTGGTCAGCGTGAGCGACTCGGCGAACGCCAGGCTGAAGTCGCTCTGCCGGTACCAGGACGCGAAATTCGTCTGACTACCGACCTGCCAATCTCCGACCCCCGCGTATTCGGGCTTGCCCTCGGCATCGACTTTGCGCTTCACGATGCCCGTCGTCGCCGTGGGAAGGCCGGGATAATGGAAATTCGGGTGGCCGTGAAACGGATCGTCGTGGGTGCGGAAGTCTCTGTACACGATGGGAACGACGAGCGCGTCCGTCAGCGGCCCCCCCGAAGCGCAGTTGAAACCGGGCTCGATCGTGCAAGTGGACGAGCAGCCGTCGCCGTCGCGCTCGTTGCCATCGTCGCAGTCCTCGCCGATCACCAGGAAATCGCCGCACTCCGAGCGGCAGGCGCCCGCCGTACAGTCGGGCTCGCGCTGGCAGGTCGCGGAGCAACCGTCGTAAGGGAACGCGTCGCCCACGTCGCAGCTTTCGGTGCCTTCGACGACGCCGTCCCCGCACGTCACGCGCATGCACACGCTGGGTGAGCCGGTGCACTGGTAGCCGAGCTCCACGCTGCAGCGCGGCGAGCAGCCGTCGTTCGCGACGACGCCGCCGTCGTCGCAGAGCTCGGCGGGAGAGACGACGCCGTCGCCGCATCTGGCCACCGGCTGGCAGCGCTCGCCCGCGACGGGGCACGAGAAGCCGGGCTCGACGACCAGACACGAGCGCGAACAGCCGTCGCCGTCGGCCTGGTTGTGATCGTCACAAGCTTCGTCCGCCGTGAGAATCCCGTCGCCACAGCCGGGGTGGCTGCCCGCGTCGCAGGTGCCGGTGGCGACGCAAGGATCAATGCCGCCGTCACCGGTCCCGAATCCAGCGCTGCCTCCCGCGTCCGCACCCGCGCCAGCCGCGCCGCCGCCGATCGGTGGTGGAAGCGATCCGGTCGGCGAGCACGCCGCGATCACAGCTCCCAGAATCACGGCGCTGCTGGCGATCGCGAACGACGGCTGGATCTTCATCGGCGACCTCAGAGGGAGAGCGTGAGCCCGAAGCTCTCTCCTCTATTTTCGACTTCGACCGCGCCCCCCGTCACGGCGAGCCGGCGACCGTTGAACAGGAGCTCCGAGCCCTGGAAGCCGTGGAACACGAGGCGCAGCGCCTTGCGCCGGAACTCGGGGAAGCCTTTGCCGCTGACGGTGGCCGCGAGCGACAGCGTGGCTCCGCGCCGCGTCAGGGAGAACGTGGTCCGGCGGTAGGCGCCATCCCGGAATGCGAGGGTCACTCCATCGTCCTCGTGGAGCTGCGACTGGTGAACGCCGTCTTGCTCGGGGACGAACACGTGCAGCACGAGCCGCTCCGGATAGTGACCCATCGTCGACTTTTGACCGGATTCGTCGGTGGTGACCACGTACCCCCCGCGGGCAAACAACGGAATCCTTTCGGGCGGAGCATCGGCGACGATCAACGCGCCTCCTCGATGGCGTTCGCCGGTGTGGAAATCGAACCAGGTGCCCTCGGGAAGGTACACCGCTCGCGCAGTGCAGCCCGGCTCGCACACCGGCGCCACCAGGAGCGCGTCGCCGAACAAATAGGCGTCGTCGATCGCGCGCGCCCGCGCATCGAGCGGGAAGTCGTAGCCGAGCGGGCGCTGGATCGGATCGCCGCTCTCGCTCGCATGCAAGAACGCACTGTAGATGTACGGCAGCAGCCGATACCGGAGATCGAGCGCGTCGCGGCACAGGCGCTCGATCTCGGGACCAAAGGACCACGGATACTGGTCGGGCTCGCCGCTGTGATTGTGATAGCGGCAAAACGGCGTGAGCGCGCCGCACTGGATCCAGCGCGCGGCGAGCTCGGGCGTGGGCGTCGAGCAGAAACCGGGGATGTCGGCGCCGATGAAGGGCTGCCCCGAAAGGCCCATCCCGAGCGCCATCGGGATGCTCATCGCGAGGTGATCCCAGTCCGAGTAGTTGTCTCCGAGCCATTGCGCCGCGTAGCGCTGGATGCCAGCGAAGCCGGCGCGGCTCAGGATGAAGGTGCGGAGATTCGGCCGCGCCGCGAGCAGCCCCTCGCGCGTGCTCATGGCCATCAGCAGCGCGAATTGATTGTGATAGCGCTCGTGGCTGTGATTCGCGCCATCGCGATCGAAGCGCATCGCGAACGGCTCGACGTCGCCCGTAGCGGGCTCGTTCATGTCGTTCCAGATCCCGGCGATGCCCGTAGCAACATGCTGGGCGTTGAGCGCGGCCCACCAGGCCCGCGCCTCGGGCTTGACGAAGTCAGGAAACGCCGTGCGCCCCGGCCAGACTTGCCCGACATACAGCTTGCCGGAGTCGGTCTTGCAGAACAGATTCCGTGCGCGGCCTTCTTCGAAGACGGCGTAGCTCGGGTCGACCTTGACGCCGGGATCGACGATCGTGACCAGGCGCAGCTTTGCCCGTTTCAGCTCCTCGACCATGCCGGCCGCGTCGGGAAACTTCTCGGTGTCCCAGGTGAACACGCGGTAGCCGTCCATGTGGCCGATGTCGAGCCACAGCACGTCACATGGTATCTCGCGCTCGCGGTACTGCCGGCCGATCTCGAGCAGGTGCTTTGCGTGGTAGTCGTGAAAGCGACACTGGTGGTGGCCGAGCGCCCAGAGCGGCGGCGCTGGCATGCGCCCGGTGACCAGCGTGTAGGCCCGGACCACGTCGCGGAGGGTCGGACCCGCGAACACGTATTCCGTGTATTGCCCGCCGCTGAACGAATACCGGTAGCAGTCCGGTCCCGCGAACTCGAAGTTCGCCTTGTAACCGTTGTCCACGAAAAATCCGGCCACGTCGCCGGCGCCGCTCGCGCCGCGGCAGTGCTGGAAAAATGGAATCGACGTGTAGTACGGGTCGAAACGCGTCGAGCGTCCCGGGAGCTTCAGATCGGTTTCGAGCAAGCGATTCCTGAGCAGGACGTCCGGATGCAGGATGTCCGTGTTCCAGAGCACGAAGTTGCGGCCGCGGCGATCGAGCGCGCCCGTCTTCTCTCCGAGCCCGTAGATCGAGTCGTGCTCGCCGGTGCATCGCGTGACGACGAACGAGTCGTTGAGCTGCAGATAGCCGAGCGGCTCCCCCGAGGCGTCCCGGTAATCCTCGAGCACCACCGAGCCGTCGGCCCGGTACACGTCGACTGCGAACGGCCGTTTGGAGATCACGAGCCGCAGCTCTACCGTCTCGAGCACGATCGCATTCGCGCTGTCGCTGAGCTGAAACTCCGGAGCTTCGGGTAGCTCGAAACTGGCGGCAAACGTCGGGTTTTCGTCGAACGCGCCGGCTTGCGACAGCTTGAGCCGCAGCAGATCCGGCAAGATCACGTCGGCGCGAAACTTCTCTTCTCCGACGTTGAGCAAGACGCCGCGCTCCGTGCGTTTGACGGAGCCGACGTTGCCGACCGGAGCGTGATATCTGCAATCGATCACTGCCTGCGTCATTGATTCCTTCGACTGCGAACGAGGCGCGTACCTCGCGAATCGCGACACTTCATCTCTAGGCTCCGGTTCGATTCGAGTCAAAAGAACTCCTGGTCAAATGCCGAAGTTTACCGAGCTCGTTCCAGAGCAAAGCTCGGCAGTAAAGCTCGTGTGTTGACTTTGTTTTTCGTTGAACGATGAGCGTTGGCTGGTAGCGTTGATCTCGCGATGCGACCGATGGTGTTGGCGCTTTCGATCTTCGCGATCGGCTTCGGGTGTGATCGCGAGGAGCACTACGCTGTGCCCGTCCTGGGCGGGCGTTCTGACAGCGGCGGCGTCGCCGGGCAAGGCGGCTCGGGTGGCACGGCCAGCATCGGTATCGATGGTGGCGTCATCGTCTCCGATGGTGGTACGACGCGCGCCTCCGTGGTTTGCGATGCGACGAGCCCGATTCCGCTCGCGGGCCGACCGCTCACGGTAGAGTGCCACGTCGACCTCGAGAACGGCATGCGCGTGTCCGCCAACTCGTGGTCGGTCGATGACACGCGCATCGGCTCGATTGGTGCCGATGGCGTGCTCCACGTGAGCGGCTACGTGGGCGGCCTGGTCACGGTCAGCGCTACCGTCGCTTCCACGGTACTCTCCGCGGCGCTCACGTTCGACGTCACCATCGACGAGCCGGGCGGCGTAGCTCCGGCCGACCAGACGGCGCTCCGAGCCGGTGGCACGGGCGATCCCGGCTTTCGCTGGCTTTACCCCTACGAAGGCACGGTGTTTCCACGCGGGCTCATGGCGCCCGAGCTCCAATTCGCCGGCACCGCCGCCGATGCTACGTACCTCGAGATCAGCGCGCCGCACTTCACCTATCGTCAGTTTGCGGGTGCTGCCTCGCCGCTTCGGATCGCGATTCCGGCGTCGATCTGGCGCGGGCTCACGCTCACGGTGGCCGGCGCCGATCTGGTGAAGGTGAGCGCGACCAAACGCTCGGGCGGGCAGGTTTCGAAGGCGATCGCGAGCTCGTGGCGCATCGCGCCGGCCAGCCTCAAAGGCATCATCTACTACAGCACCTACAAGACCAAGCTGGCCCAGGGCAACGGCGCGATCATGCGCGTGCGCCCGGGCGGCAACGCCGAGGTCGTACAGAGCGGGTGCACGGTGTGCCACAGCGTGAGCGCCAATGGCAACGTGCTCGCGACCGGCATCGACTACTTCGCAGTGCCGGGCGCGCCCGCCGCGGATCCGGACGACAATCCCGTGGACAGCGCGGCCTTCGACCTGAGCCCGGACGGTACGGTGGTAAGCCGCACGCGTTCGACGGAAGGGCGCTTGCTCGCCTTCGCCGCGCTCACGCCGGACGGCAGCAAGGCGCTCACCAACGGCATTCCGGCCAGCCGCTGGCCTCCGTTCATCATGCGCGGCGTCTATTCGATCGGCGGCTTTGCGTCGCGCCTGGTTGACACCCGATCGGGCCAGGTTATCGCCGCACCAACGCTGTCGCAGTACGTAACGTACGCTCAGACACCGGCGTTCGCGCCGGACGGCAGCCGGCTGGCGTTCGTCAACGGGGACCGGCTCGAGCAGCGCGTACTCACCGTGCTCGACGTCGACCTCGCGGCGAACCCGCCGCTTTTCAGCAATCCTCGCGATCTGGTCACGCAAAACGGCAGCGCGCTCGCCTGGCCGACGATGCTTCCGGACGCGAGCGCGGTCGTCTACCACGAGGGCGATTCGTTCGACTCGAACCTGTTCGTGGCCAATAACGCCCCTTCACCACCCCAGCACGCCGAGGTGCGGCTGGTGGACGTGGAGACCAAGGCCCTCAAGCCGCTGAACGCGCTCAACGGTAAATCGCCGACGGGTGAGGTCTATCTACCGTACGGGGCGGGTGTGGAAGGCCGCATGAACTACGAACCGAGCGTGCTGCCGGTCGCGGTCGGGGGTTACTACTGGATCCTTTTCACGTCGCGCCGGGCCTACGGCAACACCGTCGCGCCCGGAGGCAGCGTCCCCCGCGGCGACGACGCCTGGGGCAACGAGAGCGATCCGAGCCCGAGGAAGAAGATCTGGATCGCCGCGCTCGACATCGATCACCGGAGCGCCGCGGACCCGAGCCACCCCGCGTTCTACGTGCCAGGGCAAGAGCTCGAGGCCGGCAACATGCGCGCCTACGCCGCGCTCGCACCCTGCAAGGCCAACGGTGCCGCGTGCGAATCGGGCGCGGACTGCTGCGAGGGCTTCTGCCGCGAGACCGGCCGCACGCCGGAAGGTCAGCCCATGCTGGCGTGCGTGCCGCCGCCGCCCAACACCTGCTCGCACACCGACGAGCGCTGTCTCACGAAAGCCGACTGTTGCGATCCCACGGAAAGCTGCATCAACAACCGCTGCAGCACGCCCTCCATCATTTACTAGGATCGCGACGCGTAGCGATGCGCTCACCGCGCTCGTCGCTGCGGAAAAAATGCACGCGGCGCAGGTCGACGTAGATGGGCACGACGTCGCCGACGCGGAGCTCGGCGTGGGCATCGACGTGGGCGATCGACCGGGAATTCTGCTGTGTCGTCAGGTAAACATCCATCTTGTCGCCGAGCGGCTGAACCAGGGTGACGCGCATCGGCAGCTGATTGTCCGACGTCGTAAAACGCGCGCTCGCCCGGTCTGCCAGCGCCTCCGGTCGAACCCCCAGTACCACCTCGCCGCCCGCCAGCTCGTCCAATTCCTGACGCGCCCAGTCCGGTACGGGCAAGACGCCGCTGCCTTCGTCGAAGTACAAAGCATCGTCGCGGCGCATGAGCCGGCCGCGCCAGAAGTTCATCGGCGGGCTGCCGAGGAACCCGGCGACGAAGCGATTCGCCGGGCGATGGTAGATCTCGAGCGCGCCGCCCGCCTGCTGGATCACGCCGTCTTTCATCACCACCACGCGGTCACCGAGCGTCATCGCTTCTTCCTGGTCGTGGGTGACGTACACCGTCGTCGCGTTCAAGCTCAGGTGCAGCTGCTTGAGCTCGGCGCGCATCTCGACCCGAAGCTTCGCGTCCAGGTTGGAAAGCGGCTCGTCGAACAAGAAGCACTGCGGGTCGCGCACGATCGCGCGGCCCACCGCGACGCGCTGCCGCTGGCCGCCGGAGAGCGCCTTCGGTTTGCGCTGCAAGAGCGCCTCGATCCCGAGGATTTTCGCGGCACGCGCGACGCGCTGGTCGATCGCCGCTTTTTCCACGCCGCGCAGCTTGAGCGCGAACGCCATGTTCTCGTACACGGTCATGTGCGGGTAGAGCGCGTAGTTCTGGAACACCATCGCGATGTCGCGCTCTTTCGGCGGCACGTCGTTGACGATGCGATCGCCGATCTGGATCGTGCCGCTCGTGATCTCCTCGAGGCCCGCGATCATCCGTAGCGTGGTCGATTTGCCGCAACCGGACGGCCCGACCAGAACCACGAACTCGTGATCGGCAATCTCGAGGCTCACGCGATCGACGACCCGAACGCCGCCCTCGTAAACCTTGACGACGTCTTTCAGGATCACGCCGGCCATGCGGTAGCGCACAGCACAACATCGAGCATCGCGCGGCGTCGAGCGTTTTCGCGCGCTCCCGGCGACGGTAAATCACTACATTTGACCGCGAATCGCGTTGACCGCTTCGTCCAAGAGTGGTCTCGTGAGCTCGGCGATGAAGCGCGCGGGAACGACGCGCGTGGGCGACGATTCACCGCCACGCTGCGCGTCGATGCAGTCCTTGCCGGCGCACAATAGCTCCCGGACATCGAAGCCAAGATGCTCGACGCCTTCCTCGATCCCCAGCGGGCTCGGCCAGTTGCAGTGGGCGAGCACGTAGACGTCCTTGCCGGGCTCGATGCCCGCGCGGCGCAGCCCTTGCAGCAGCGGCTCGACCAGATTGTCGTCGGTGACGAAGACCGCGTCCGGCCGATGCTTGCGATCGAACAAGAGCTCGGTCACGCCCTCGCAGCCGATCGGCGCAACCTGGAGCGCCCACAGCCGCTCCGGCGGACCGACGCTGTTCAGCCGCTGTTCGGCCGCCACGAGCTTCGGCGAGTGCGGCGAGAGCACCGCGATGCGCCGGCCCTTTTCCAGCAAGCGCTTGGTGGCGCGCTCGATCAACCCGGCGAAATCGAGCCTGACCAGGCCGGCATGCGGCAGCGGCGCCTCGATCGCGGCGCGCGGCAGCCCCGGCTTCTGCAGCACGGGAAGCAGGTAGATCATCGCGGAGTTGACCAGCAAAAGCCCCGCTGCGGATCCGCGTTCGACGACGTCGCAGAGCTCCTGGTACTGGGGATTATTGGTGCGCCCGTCGACGCCGACCAGCGCGCTGACATCGCCCGGAATGCCGCTCTCACCGCGCTCTATCACATCGAGCGTGGTCGCGAGAAACAACGTCCATTCGATCGAGCCAGGCTGCTCGCTGGTCACCCACAAGTAGCGATTGTGATGCGGAAACTGCTGCGTCACGAACACGCCGCGCTGGCCCTTGACCGTGACCAGCCCTTCTTCGCGCAGCGTATCGAGCACGCGCGCGATCGTCGGGCGCGTGACCTGAAACTGCTCCATCAACGCGTCGTACGTCGGAACGCGCGCGCCAGGCGCCCATTCGCCGGACAGGATGCGCTCCCGCAGCGCGCGAGCGATGGCATCGGCTTTTCGCGGCGACATGGCCGTGTCCTACGCTGCCGAACCTATCACGGCCGGGGCTAGCATGGAGCGGCGTGCCCGATTCGAGCTCGTGCCCGAGTGGCGCGGTCCCGGCGAGAAGAGCGCGGTCATCGACGTCAACCTGGGGCATTCGCCGGAAGCGTTCGTCGCCGCGGCGCACTACCAGATCAGCGGTGAGCCCGCGCCGGCGGAGCTCGTCACGCGCTGGTCGGAGAGGCTCCGCGCCGATCCCCGCGTTCGGCGCGTCGACGTCGTGCGGGCGCTGTGCCGGGAGCGGGGCCGCGAGTGCGCGCTGTCCTACTCGGATCCCTGGGTCGCGCAGCCCGAGCTCCTGGGTACTCCACCGCGCGCCGTGAAGCGCGACGTCGGTGCGGTGTTCATGTTCTTTTTTGGCTGCCCCGGCGGCGTCAACTGCGGGATGGACTGGGCGAACACCCACGCGCTAGGCATGGAGCAGAAGCACGGGCTGTTCGGCTTCGAGCCGCACTCGACCGGCTTCTACTCGGCCGCCGAAGCTGGTTTCTGGCGGCGCGAGCTGCTCGAGGCCGAGTACGCCGGACTCCAGTTCCTGCTGCTCAACGTGTACGGACCGGACCTCGAGCACGGCAAGCTCGCACCCCTGACGCAGGCGTTGAACAGCCTTCGCGACCCTCCGAAGCTCGCGCTGTTCGACGACACGTGGGCCTGGGACAAGCCATGGTTCGGCGAATTCTGGAAGCAAAACCCGGATTTTCGCGACATCGAGCGCACCGCACGCACGCTGTTCGACGTCAAATGGCAGCCGTTTTACACGGCGATCGATCGCCGCCACTGGTACCGCTTCAAGGGGCGGCCGTTCCTCTACTTCTACAACGCGGGCACGCTCGGGCCGCGTGATCGCTCGGCCGCGGTGCTCGCCCGAATGAAGGCGCTATTTCGCGCCGAGTTCGCCGAAGACCCGTTCGTGGTCGTGGACAATGCCTTCTTCGACGATCCCGACATGCCTCACGTCGCCGACGCGGAGTTCGAGTGGTTCACCTTTCTACGCCCACAGCAGCGCAGCCGTTCGACCTGGAACGGCCATGTCATCGATCACGCCATGGTCAAGTGGGACTCGCTGGGTCGCGATCGCCCCAGCGCGATCGCCGCTACCACCGATCTGCTGATCAAGGGCCCCGAGCTTCTGGAACGCGTGCTCCGGGAGTCGCTCGATGCGGAGGTGCTCGTGCTCGCCACCTGGAACGACATCGGCGAGGGCACCGGTATCCACCGCAACTACGACTACTACGTCGGCGGGCGCTGGCTCGAGCCCGACCACTTCATGCGGCTGATCCGGGCGTCGCAATCCGGCGCGTCGCGCTAACCCTCGACGTTCTGCAGCGAGCTCACGCCCTGGAAGAACGCGCGCTGCACCAGAAAGAAAACGACCACGATCGGCAGCGTCGTCATCACGGACGCCGCCATCAAATAGTGCCACTCGGTGCCGCCCTGCTGGCTCCGGTACGCCTGGAGCCCGAGCGTGAGCGTGTATGTGCTCTGATCCGTCAAATAAAGAATCGGACCGAGCAGATCGTTCCACGAGTACATCAGCTGAAAGAACGCCACGACCGCGAGCGGCGCCTTGGACAGCGGCAGGTAGAGTTGCCGGAAAATCCGCAGCTCGGAAGCGCCGTCCAGGCTCATCGCTTCCGGCAGGCTCTTCGGGATCCTGAGGAAGAACTGCCGTAAGAGGAAGATGCTGAAGGCACTGCCGAAAAACGTGGGTACCCACAGCGGCTTCAAGCTCCCGACCCAGCCGAGCTCCCGGTACACGCCGTAGAGCGGCACCATCACCACCGGGAACGGCACCATCATCGTCGCCAATGTCAGCCCGAAAAGCAGATTTCTGCCCGGCCATTCCAGGCGCGTGAAACTGAACGCGACGAGCGCGCTCGACAGCGTGGTGCCGAGCGTGGCCAGCGTGCACACGACCACGGTGTTGATCGTGTAACGCAAGAACGGGATGTACTCGATGGTCGCCACGTAGTTTTGCCACTGGATCGTGCTCGGAATCCAGACCGGCGGTGAAGTCAGCGCCTCGCGCAGCGGCTTGAGCGAAGTCGAGATCATCCACAACACGGGAAATGCGAACATCAGCGAGCCCGCGATCAACAGCAGATGGACGATGCCCCTGGTCCAGGGCCGGCGCCGGAACGTGCTGCTGAACGGCGAGTCCGCGGCTGCCATTCATACCCCCGTGTAGTGGACCCGCGACTGGCCGATGCGATGGGCGAGCAGCGTGAGCCCGAGCACGACCAGAAACAGGATCCAGGCCATCGCGCACGCATAGCCCATGCGCAAGAAGTAGAACGCGTTCTCGTACAGGCGCTGCGTGTAAAACAGCGTGGCGCGGGCCGGGCCGCCTGCCGTCATGATGTAGGGCGTGGCAAAAACCTGGAGCGCGCCGATGATGCCGATGACCGCATTGAAGTAGACGACCGGTGAGATCATCGGCAAGGTCACGTGGCGGATCTTCTGCCAGAAGCTCGCGCCGTCGATGTCGGCAGCCTCGTAGATCGAGCTCGGCACGTCCTGCATTGCCGCGAGCAGCGTCACCACCGTCTGCCCGACGCCCCAGGTGCTCACGACCACCAGCGCCGGCAGCGCGTAGCTTCGCTCGGCGAGCCAGGAAATCTTCGGAAAGGCGCCGAAGCTCAGCTCGCTCAGAAAGTGATTGACGACGCCGAACTCGCCGTTGAGCATCCATAGCCAGATGATTGCGCCCGCGACGATGGGCATCAGCGCGGGCAAAAACAGCAGCGTGCGATAAAGGCTCGATCCGCGGAGTTTGGCGTCGAGCAAGATCGCGAACCACAGCGCCACCAGGAGCCCGAACGGCAGCGCGAGCGCCGCGTAAATCAGCGTATTTTTCAACGCGATCCAGAACACCTCATCGTCCAAGAGGTCGGCGTAGTTCTGCAGGCCCACCCAGCGCGGCGGCGACAGCACTGAATAGTCACAGAAGCTGTAAACCACCGAGGACATCACTGGATAAGCCAAAAACAGCCCGAGCCCGACGCCCCACGGCGAAAAGAAACCGAGCCCCTTCCACAGCGACGCATTCGAGCGCACCGGCTGCGCGACACCGGTGACGCGCGCCTGCACCCGGCGCTCGCGCACTACGGCGAACGCGATTGCCCCCGCCGCGAGCGCGATCAAGAAGAATGGCAGCCGTGAGAGCCACGGAGAAGCCGGCGCACTCTGTCGCCGCTGCTCGCGGTCCCACGACTTCTGGATCACTGCCTCGACGTCGGCGAGCGCCTGCTCGGGCGTCGCTTCCCCGAGCCAGAGCCGCTGCGAGGCGTTGCGGATCTCCAGGGTGTATTCGTTCCAGACGCTGATCCGCGGCTGAGCCATGGCACCGGGACTCGAGGCCAGGTCCTGGAACATGCGGATGTAGGGGTTCTTGTGCTCGCGGAAGAACGCCGCGCTCACCTCGCGCAGCGGAGAGGTCTTTTTCTGTCCCAGGCAAGCCTTTTCCATCGGTCCCTGCCGGCTCAAGTACTCGATGAACTCGAAGGCCTCGCGCGGGTGGCGCGCGCCGTTCGGGATTACGAGCATGTCCGCGTCAGCGATCGTCACCGGCGCAGCGCCGGCCTTCTCGGATGGAAAAGGCGCTGCTCCCCAGCGCATGTCGGGCCGATACTTCTGGATGAAGTTCCCCATCCAGACGCCTTGCAGCACCATCGCCAAGCGCCCGCTCAAAAACGAGTTTTGAGCCGAATCGAAGTTGGCCTCGTTGGAGAAGTTCTGGAGCTCTGCGACCTCGTAGCGCCGCGCGTAACTCTGAAACCAGGAGAACGCCCGCACGTTTTCCGGCGCATCGATGGTGATGTTCGCGCCGCCGTCCCAGAGCCGCCCCCCGAACCAGAAGCTCCAGCCGTACGGCCACCAGTTGGTGTCCGCCGGGTAAAACCCGAGCGCTACCAGCTTTCCGTCCTGGAAGCGGTCGAGCTTCTGTCCGAACGCGTCGAGCTCGGCGATCGTGCGCGGCGGCCGCTCCGGATCGAGCCCGGCCTTTTCGAACAGGTCCTTGTTCCAATGCAAGGCAACCACGATCGGGACCGAAACCACGGCCCACGTGTGTCCGCGGTGCACGCCCATGTCCCAGAACGTCGGCAGATAGCGCTCGCGCCGGAGCTCGGTCCCGCGCATGAAGTCGTCGAGCGGGATCAGCGCGTTCTTGTCGGCAAAGTCGGCGATGTCCGCCGCGAGCAACCCAGCAACGTCCGGCGGATCCCCGCCTGCTGTCGCGATCAACGTCTTTTGCTGATAAACGGAGACCGCCTGGTACTCGACCCAGATCCGTGACTGCGAACGGTTGAAGTCCTGGACGACGGCTTCCATCGCCGCCTTCTCCATGCCCGTCCACTTCTCCCAGTAGGTCACACGCACCCGCCCCGCCGCCGCTTCGTCGCCTCGAGCCGAACGCCCGATCGCGAAGGAAAGCGCGAGCGCGATCAGCGCCAGCCACGAACGCACGATTTTTTCATACCGCCCGCCAAGCGCTGGAACAACCGGGAAAGTCGGTCAAATCCGAGTCTTTACCGACGCGCGCCGTACTCGCTTCGTGATTCCTTATGCTGTCGCGCACCTGGTGACCGCAACCGACTGGGCGGTCGTGCTCTCGCTAACGTTGCCGAAACGCCGCACGGTGCTCGCTGCCACACTGGCCGGCGCGTGAATCGGCGCGAATGTTTCCCCCGGCTCTTGAAGCATGCCCCAGAGCCACCAGCTTCTCTCGAATGAAGGTCGAAACGCGCTGGGTGTTCGCTGTTTTTTTCGCGATCGCGGGTTGCGCGGCCGGTACCCCGGAGCCGCGCCAGTCGCTCAATTCGCCCGGAGGGCTACTCTTCAACGGGTATGCCAAGCCGGACGTGAATTGCTTCGAGTGTCACAACGGTGATGCCACGGGTACGGGCCGCGGGCCGAACCTCACGGAGAAAGTTCCGAAGCTTAGCGACGACGCGATCTTGCATGCCATCGACGAGGGACCGGGCTTGATGCCGTCGTTCAAGGACAAGCTGACCGCGGCCGAAAAGCGCGACCTTGTCGCATGGTTGCGCTCGCGCGCCGGACAAAAATGAGCGAGCGATCGTGAGGGCTGAACCGACATCCCACGGGTTCGGGATGATGAACGGCTGCCCCGTCTCCGGATCGATTCAACGCTTGGGTGCGTGCCCGGGGAGCGGGCGTGGCGGTCCACTGCGGTCCATCGCCGGCGTGTCCCAAGCCGGCTCGATCAGCTCGGTCACGATGCGGGCGATACGAGATAGCTGCGTGCAGTGAGCCTTCACGTCGTTGCCCCGGTAGCCCCAGACGTGCAGCCCTTTCACGTCGACCGCCGAAGTCTGCCCGTAGGGATCCGATCCGGGGTCGACAGGGACGGGTTTCAAGCCGAGCTCGTCGAGAATCGACCCTGCCGTCGCGTAAGTGGACGGATAGAGCCCCGGGTTGATGTGGCTGTGGGTCAGTACGAACAACGTGTCGCCGCGCAGCGCGCGCTGCGCGAGCGCGATTTCCGGTGCCACGAAGCGCGTGTCGAGTGACGAGCTCTTCTGCTCGCGCGGTGCGTGCAGGCGCCAGGCACCGTGGAGCCCGTCCATGATCACGAAGGCGTCGACGCCCTCCGGATTGCGCGACAAGATCTTGTCGACTGCGATCGTCCCCGCGCTCCAGGCTGAAATGGCGAAATGGCGGATGTGAGCGCGGTCGTCCTTCGAGTGCTTGCGCAGCGCGCGTTCGATGCTCTTTTTCAGCACCGGCACGATGTCCTTCGACGCCACCGCGCGCGCATAGGCGCCGCCGTTTGCTTTGTCGACGAGCACGAGCACGAGCCCCCTCGAGACCTGTACGAGCAGCCGCCGCACCGACTCGGCACCATTGAAATGGAGCAGCACGTCATAACCCATGTCCGGCGTGTGGCCCCCTTTGTCCGGGATCAACATCTTGCCGAGCGGCAGCTGCACCCAGCCCGAATAGGGTCCGAACCCGAGCGGATCGTAGACGTTGCACTCGTCGAAGCCGTTTCGGCGCTGTTCCTCGGTCAGGGGTGGGAAAAGCTCCTCCGACGCGGCTGCGGACGCGGACGCAGCCGGTGAAATCGCCTTGGTCGCGGAGGCGGACGGCACGGCTGCTGCGGGCGGTTCGAGCGTCGCAGAAGCGTCCGGCTCGGGGCGTTCACACGCCGTGAGCAAGAAGAGCAGAGTGAGCGAGCGGCGGATCAATCGAGCAAAGAGGCTACTTCGACGCCGGGCTGGGTGCAGTAGATCGCGTCAGTACTCGGCGCTTCCGCTGCGCGGTGCGCGACCGGTCCAGCGGCGGAATGCGCGGTGGAACGCGCTACCCTCCGAGTAGCCGAGGAGATAGGCGACCTCTTCGACGCTGAGACCCGGCTGGCGCAAGTAGCGTTCGGCGAGCTGCAGCCGGACCTGGTCGAGCAGGCGGCGGAAGGTCGTTCCTTCCGTTCTCAAGCGGCGCGTCAGCGTCTTCGGGTGCATCGAGAGCGCGGCCGCCACACGCTCCGCACTGGGTTCCCCGCCGCGCAGCTCGAGTGCGAGCGCGGCGCGCACGTCGGCTTTGAAACCTCGGGCCGTCTTGCCGTTCATCAGCGCCTCGGCCTGGGCTTGTAGCGCTGCCGACCGGGTGAGATCGCGGCTCTGAACCGGCAGGTCGAGCAGCGCCCCGTCGAACACGATCCCGTTGGACGAGGACTCGAAGTGGATCCGGTCGCCGAACAGCCGCAAGTGGTGTGTCAGATCCGGCGGCGCGGGATGCGTGAAGTGGACCTCGATGGGCGAAAGCGCCCGGCCGGTGATGCGCTGTGAAATGACGCCCATCGCGGCCACCATGAATTCGATGCCCTCGCGATGCATGAGCTCGTGAACCGACTCGAACATGAGGCTCGCTCGGTCGCCGTCGTGCTGAAAGGACAGCCGAACCGTGCTGGTCGCCAGCCTGATCAGCCGCGTCGCGCGCAGCGCTGCCTCGCCGAGCGTCGCGCTGGCAGCGATCAGGTTGCCGAAAACTGCGTAGTTCTCGGGGCGCACGTGTTCGGCGAGCCGCAGCCCCAGGCCCGATTGCCCCGTCGTTTTCACCACGGCGTCCCAGAACGCGCGGAGGTGCACGCGCGGGACGTGATCGTCGAGCGCATCGAGCTGTTCCGGAGTGAGCCCGATCTGGTCGAGCGCCGGCGTCACGTCGATTTCGATCTGGCGCAGACCGGCGACGATACCTTTGAACACGTGCGCTGGTACCACCGCGCTCGTGTGCGGAAGGCGGCGAGTCACGGCCGAATTTTAGACGCCGTTAACGTGCGGAGCCAGACGTGGAAGTTCGGCCCGCGGGCCCGGGATGTCCTCGATTGTCACCTCGAGGGTGCCCAGGGTCATGGGCCTTCCCACGTGTCCGCAGGTGTCAGCCATGACACCGCTCGAGTCATTCTGCAGGGAGACGGGCTCGCGGTACCAGAAGGCTGGAAAGAGATCCAACCAGTTCCCCCAACGCCCGACCGCGAGTGAACCATGCACCCCGCTATGACCAGCGCAGCAATTGCGGACACGGACCCGCTGCCGGAAATGCGCTCGGAGGAGCCGCCGCCAAAGAGCCATCCGCGCGTCCGGCTCGAGATCGACGCGCGGCGGGCTCAGCTTCTCGAGCTCGGGCGAGAGCTATTTACGACTCATCGCTTCGATGAGCTCAGCATCGGAGACATCGCGCAGGCGGCTGGAATCTCGAAGGGCCTTCTCTATCACTACTTCCCGAGCAAGCGCGCTTTCTACTCCGAGAGCCTGCGCGCGCTGGCGGGCGACCTGCTGCGCGACACCATGCCGCCGCCGGACCTTCCGCCGATCGAACGCGTGCGTGCGGGCGTCGACGCCTACTTCGCGTTCGTCGATCGAAACCGGACCGTGTTCTCCCAGCTGATCCAGCGTGGAATCCTGAGCGACCCCGAAGTGATCGGCATCATCGAAGATACCAAGCTACGGTTTCTCGATCGCCTGATCACGGAATTTGCGGAGACTCCGATCGCTCGCAATGCGCTCAGCGGCTGGATCGGCTTCGTCGCAGCGAGCGTGCTCGACTGGTTCGAACGCCCCGACGTTGCGCAGCGCGACCTGACTGATCTGTTGGTCGCGCTTTTCAAGGAGATGGCCGCGCGGTCGACCCACCCGGCGTAGCGTGATTCGAGAGTTTTTCAGCGGCGTTGAAGTGACGCGCTCGCCGAAGATCGAGTGCCTCAGGCGATGAACGCCGCCTTGCGCACGTGTTCGGGCAGTCGTCGTTCGGTGTTCAGCAGCGCGAGCTCGTCGCTCACTCCGGCCGCCAGCGCGCCGAGCATCCCGAGCTCCGGAACGGCACTCGAGAGGCCCATCACCACCGCAGGCAGAAGCAGGCGAGTCTCCGCGAGCCCCGCCGCGCCGAGGCACATGCGATTGAAGCTGACGTGGCCGATCTCGTCGACCAGGATCTCGCTCACGCGCTCCTCCACCGCGTCGCAGAGCTCGGAATCGTGGCCCAGGATCTCTCGAGCCTTGTGGAGCAGGTGGATGAAGGACAAGGTTCCGAGGATTTCACCTGCGAGGACCAGCGGGCGCGAAATGAAGTCCGGAGCGTGGTTGATGCCGCCGATCAACGCACGCAGCCCCGCGTGCGGCCGATACGGAGACGCCACGTCGATGCCGTAGAGGATCGCCGAGCTGAGGAGGATGCGCGTGTGATACGTCTCCTCGATCAAGAGCACGAGCTCGAGGTCGTCTTCGCTCTCGATCGCGCGCCGGTAGACTTTGTCGAAGCTCTGGCTGACACCGTAGGTCTCCGCGGCGTTGACCTTGACGAGGCCGATCAAGAGCAGCATCTCGGGCGGCGTCTTCTTCTTGCGATCGAAGTTTTCGTACTGCGCTCGGAAGAGCTCCCGGTCCATTTCTCGTACCCGGGGCAGCGGGCGCATGAAGCGCTGCATCCCCTGCTCCCGGCGAGCCAAGGTGCGGCTCTCCACGTCCACCTCGCCGTCTCTCTGGGCGAGGAATTGACGGTATGCCACGAGGCCGTCGCGGCGCACGCCGGGTTCGAGAGGCGAAAAAAGGTCGAGCATCGATCGTCTCCTTCGCGTTCGGTGCTCGGTGATAGCCGCGGGCCGCAGTGTTCGAACCGGCCAAACCATGGCCGTTTCGGCCGCCGTTCGTCAGCGGTTCTCAATCGGACCTACGACGAATTCTCTTCCGCCGCCTGCTGCGCGCCGGCTCGACCGCGGGCGGTGTCGAACCTCGACGAAACTCCGCGGGTGTCACTCCCGTCCAGCGCTTGAAGGCGCGATGAAAGGCGCCCGGTTCGGAGAACCCTGCGGCGTGCGCCGCTTCCTGCACCGATCGTTCCGGATTCTTCAATACGTGAATCGCGGCCGACTCGAGGATCTCCTGGACCAGGTCGCGATAAGAAACCCCCTCGTCCGTCAGGTGACGCCGCAACGAGCGCACGCTCATGCCGAGGTCGCTGGCGGCGGTTTCCATGCTCGGCATCCGAGCCGCCGGACGTAGACTCAAATATTGTCTGAGGCGGTCGGCGGTCTTGAGGTCGTTCGCGATCCGGTCGAGCGAACGCTGCGCTTCGGCGCGCAGCAAGGAGTAGAGCGCGGCGTGCTGATGCAGTTGTTTTCGGTCGAGCCACTCTCGGTCGAATGCAATGCCGGTGAACGGTTGACGGAAGCGCTCGCGGCCGGCAAAAATGCGCTGGTACTCGCGGCGATACGCCGGAGCCTCGTGCTCGAAGTAGACGGCTCTGGCGGTGGCCCGGGAACCGGCGAAGACGCGGACCAGGCGGAAAAATCCTGCGATTCCGAATTCGGCGCGCATGCGATCGAAACGCGGCGAGGTCCGTTTGAAGTCGAAACGCAGCGTCGCCACGTCGACCTTCTCCTTCAAGCTCAAGCGAAAATCAGCGACCAGGATCGGACCGAACCGAGCGCTGAGCGCAAGCGCTTCACGCAGCGTCGGCGCGTGGGAGATCAAGTGTCCGACGAGGTCGAACGAGGCCTCGCTCGCCTGCTCCGCGACGTGTAGCGCGAGCGCCTCGTTTTTCGTCAAGTCGACGGCGACCGCTTCGAGCCGCTCGAACTCTTCCAGATCGAAGCGCTCGGTGCCCTGGGCGAGCCGCTGCTCGTCGAAGCCAGCGTGCCGGAAGAACTCCTCGCGCGCGACGCCGGAGCGCTCTACGACCTCGACGAGCACGCGCAGGAGTGGGGCGGAAACCGTCATGCAGTCAGCGCCGTTCGACCGGTCGTCGCTAAGACGGTTCGATTTTACCAGGTTCGGCGGGGCGGTCATCGGCGCGGCCCGCGCGTCAAACCGACGCAGGTGGACTTTGGCGCACGGGTCGAGGACAAAAAAGTACCCAGCGTGCGACCGACGATATGCGTGGGTCGTGGGCCGGATCAGTTGGGCGGAAGGATCGTGCTGCTGCACGTGAACAGCACGTCGACACTGCCCTGGGGATCCTTGGAGATGGTCTGGCAGACCTCTGGGCACAGAAAAACGCGATTGTTCTCGATGTAGAACGCGTTGGGCCGGCACTCCGAGGGGCTTTTGACTTGTCCGAAGTCGCCGACGCGCATTCCGCCGCTCGAGTAGGAAACGGCGATCTTGTCGAGCTCGAGCTCCCGGCCGGGTGGCGGCGCGGGAATCGCGAAATCGCAATCGAGCTTGCTCGAAACGATGACGTCTTTCGCGATGCGGTTGAAGACGACGTCGTACGCGGCAAACTGGCAGATCGGGAAGCGGAGTCCGCCGCTGAGAATGCTGAGCTGTTGATACGTCTCGCCGGCGGTGGACACGTTCTCGCAGCGCATGGTCTGGATGGGTTCGTTCGGCGGGTAGGCCTCGGTGGCGGGCATCTTGCCGACCACACCGACGATGCTGTGAAAGATGAACTTCGGCGCCTCGACCGTGCCGAAGTCGGGGCTCAACGCGGTCAGCTCGCGCACGAAGGTGGCGGCGGGCATGTCGTCGTTGTCGTCCGTGATCTCGAGGAAAACCTTCTTGGCACCCGGGCGCAGCCACTCGCTCCACCCCAGCTTGGTGCTGCCCGAGTTGTCGTCGCCGTCGTCTTCGCTGGTTTCCCCGTTGTCGCACAGGCTCAGGCACGCCCCGCCGAACGGCTGAATGTAGGTGTCCAGAATCCGGTCGAGCGAATCGTCGCTCTCGATCTTGGTGTTGAACTGGAAGAAGCGGTCCGAAATCCCGGGCGCCGGCGCGGGGCAGCTCGCGAGCATGCTCAGCGGTGCACGCACGCACAGAGACGTATTGGTGTCGTCGCGGTGGCGCGAGATCGCGATCAGGCGGTAGTCGACGCCGCTATTTTTGAGGATCGTCGCGAAGTTGTCGTTGATGTTGTTTTCGACGGACGTGAGCTCCTCTTTCATGCTGCCGGAATTGTCCACGATCATGATGATGTCGACGGGCTCGGTTTCGAGCGTCGCGTGGGCGCTCGCGGTCCCGCAGCCTGCTTCCGGGCCGGCGTCGTCGCTTCCGCCGTCGATACCGATCGCACCATTCCCCCCCGCGCCGAAGATTCCTGCGCCACCGACGCCGCCCCAGGCCCCCGTGCCCCCGGAGCCTCCCTGGCCCGCGCCGCCAGTGACTCTCGCGTCACGAGATCCGCTGGCGGAGCACGCGGCAGCTCCTCCCAGCAGCCCGAAACCGGCGAGTGCGGTCACGGCGCCGGCCGACCAGACGACTCTCGAGAACCGACCCCCCACTTTCGCGCGGTTGTCCACGCATACTGATGCAGCAGCGCGGCGATTCGATCACGACCACACCGCCGGAAATCGCGCGCTCCGAGATGATCGGACAGCTCGCGTCACGCTTCAGTTGGCGGGAGTCGCGCCCGTAATTTGAACCTGGTAGTTGAGACCGATCGATTCGGGGCTGCTCGCCGTAGTTTCAAACGCGTCGTACTGGTAGAGCATGCTCGGCGTGTTGACGACGACCAGGCTGGCTTCTTCGCCGCTCGCCACGGTCGCCTGGCCGGAGCCATTGGGCAGATCCACGTAGCGCACGGCGCCGCTACTGGAGCGAACGGACAGGGTCGCGGTGAAATTGCTTTCCGATCGCCCGTTGCCCAGGTTCGTGACCTGCACGGACACGTTGCCCGTGCCGGTGAGTGGGATGATGTTGGCACCGCCGTATTGGGGACGGCGAGCCGACTTGACGCGGTAGGTTTGGCTGCCTGCCGAATCCAGGTTCGCGAAGTTCAGGCTTCCGCGCCGGCTGAAGAAGGCGTCCTGAGCTTTCTTGTGCCCGATATCCAGGTAAGCCATTCGTGCCCAGTAGCGCCCCAGTATCGTTTGCACCTTGACCGGCGCCGCGACTCGCTCGAGCACGTGGAGCGGTGTCTCGTTGTTGCGAGGGTGATTGCGCATCAAGTTCGGCAACGCCGTTCTGCCCAATCCCGGGAAGGTGTCCGGGTTGTTGGTCAAGTAGGTGAGAAACGGCCAGGCCTCGTAGTAGTTTTGATCACTGACGATGAGCAGATACGATTGGCCGATGACCCGATTAAGGTCGATGATGGTGGCGCCTGCTTGCACCCCGAAACGGGTCCTTGCTCCTTCGCAAAGGGGTGAAGTCAGGAAGGTGTCGGCGACCCAGTTGGCCACCGTTTCCCACCAGGCGCCCGTGCGAGTTTGATCGACCCATTCGTACTCGCTGAGGGTGAGCGCATGGCCGAATTCGTGCACCGTCACCCGCGGCACGGCGAGCTGGCTCGTGAGGACCTGGAGGTAGGGCAGGCCGGCGCGGGAGTCGTATTGCATCACGCCGGCGGCGCTGCCCAGGCTGCCGACGCCATAGATGTTCATCTTGTAGAACGGGCCCGTTTCCCCGTGGACGGACAGCCCTGGCGAGCGGAAGCACAGATCCTGCACGTAGCAGCTGTAGGTGGACTCCAGCATGTTCAGAGTGGCATCGACGGTCGTTTGGGATGCGCTCCCGTAGACGCGGAAATGCGGAGAGTCTTTGTACTGAGCTCCGCCACCGCCGACGTTCGGATTCGGCTCGAAGTCGTTCGGCGCTGACGCTGGCGTGCACGCGGCGGGGCCACCGCCCGTGCCGGTTCCGCCGGCTCCGCCGGTAGCGCCCGTGCCCGTCCCAGCGTCGCCGCCCATCGCACCCGCTCCGCCCACCGCAGCCGCGCCGCCCGTCGAAACATCACCTCCGCTCCCCGCCGCGGCACCCGACCCCGATGTCCCCGCGGTCATGCCGCCTGCCCCTTGCGTTGCGCCCGTTCCGAGCGTGCCCCCGGCGGCGCTGGTGCCCGCTGCGCCCAGCGTGCCGGCTGCGCCACCGGCACCGCCGTGCGCCCGCCTTCCGCCCGCGCCGGCGGTACCCGCGTCTTCACCGCTGCCGCAGGCGACGATACCGAAAACCAAACCAAGCCAGGCCAGAGCGTTCTTCGTCATCAGCGCACACCGCTTCCTATGCGCTAGATGTCGAACGACCCGCCCTTCGCCGCGCAAGTTATTGCAAGCGCGGGCTAGCCTCTTGGGCCAAAGGGCTAGCCGGCATTGGCGAGAAAAGCTCAGCGAGCCAAGGGTGTTGCTCGACTTCGATCATGGCTCGATACCGTTGTCCGGATGACGGCTGACGCGTTTCGGCGTAAATTGTTCGGATTCGCCCATGAGTTCTACCCGGTTGGTACGAGTCGGCGCCGGTGTCTTCGCCGTGGCTTGCCTGTTTGGCTGTTCGAGCTCCGACAACACGCGCGCCGGCGGAACGGAGAACGGCGGATCCGGCGGCAGCTCCGCTAACGGTGGCTCCTCCGGAACAGGCGGCTTCTCAGGTACCAGCGGTGCAGCCGGTACCGGTGGGGCAGCCGGCAGCGGCGCGAGCGCGGGCAGCGGCGGAGTTTCCGGCACAGGCGGCAGCTCCGGCAGCGGCGGAGTTTCCGGCACGGGCGGCAGCTCCGGCAGCGGCGGGATCTCGGGAACAGGCGGCACGGGCGGGACCGCGGGAACGGGCAGCGACGTGTCGTTCGACGGCACGCGCATCAAAGCAAGGATCACCGCTTTGCAGGTCCCGGCCGGCGGCGAGAACCACGTGTGCGTCACGCTCGAGCTTCCAAACACCGATCGCGTCTGGGCCGGTCAGATCAACGCGACGCTCACGGGTGGCAGCCATCATTTGATCGTCGACCGGAGAGCCCCGGGGACGGCCGTGCAGCCCAACCCGCAAGTGTGTGCCCCGACCATGGGTGGCCAGGACAGCCGGCTCATCATCGCGCAGCAGAAGCAGACGAGCGTGACACTTCCGCAGGGCGTCGCGTTTCCGATCGAAGGAAAGCAGGGGCTGTTTCTGCAGCTCCACTACTTCAACTCGGGGAACGCCGTTCGCGACATCACGGGTGAGGTCGAGTTCGTGCTGGCGAACACGAGCGCGGGCGCGCCGATCGAGGCCAAGTCGATTTTCACCGGCACCCTCAGCATCAACTTGCAGCCGCAGTCGCTGGGGAGCTCGGAAGGATACTTCCTCATGCGGCCGGCGACTGGTACCAGGCACGTCTTCGCGCTCACGTCGCACACCCACAAGCTCGGCGTGCGAGCCACCATCGAACGGGTGGCCAGCGCGGCGAGCCCGGCGACCACGCCGATCCACGAGTC
>Ga0111538_10001894_pt1 | contig 29298 bp, 25 predicted proteins | sample SoiMethybrSBSTD1_FD_79669 | JGI IMG/M metagenome (GOLD analysis project Ga0111538, IMG submission 79669) | Bulk soil microbial communities from a Populus tree surrounding site in Tennessee, USA - Soil MetaG P. TD hybrid SBSTD1 (version 2)... | ecosystem: Environmental > Terrestrial > Soil >... | reverse complement strand
GGACCGATCGTCGTCGTCACGACGCTCGGACTCGGCGGCAACATCCTCATGGAGGCGTGGCTGTCGTTCCTCGGCGTCGGAGCGCGCCCGCCGATCCCGTCGTGGGGGACGATGATCGCGGAGTCGCAGATCCACTTCCTCGAGCGCCCTTGGGCCGGCCTGGCGCCGGGGCTCGCCATCCTCGCGGCGGTGCTCGGCTTCAACCTGCTCGGCGACGCGCTGCGCGACCGTCTCGACCCGCGATCCGGGAGCGTCCTCGCGTGATCGCGCGGGGACGGACGCGGATCCGCGTCGCGCTGGCGCTGGCCTCCGCCGCGCTGCCGCTCCTCGTCGCGGCAGGTTGCGGCGCCCGCAAGGACAAGGACGGCGCGGACGCGCCGGCCGCCCGACAGGTCTTCCGCTTCCGGCTGCGCGAGGAGCCGCCGACCCTCGATCCGGCCCTGATGACCGACAACCTGTCGGAGTCGGTCGTCATGAACGTCCACCGCGGGCTCGTGGCGATGGACCCGGCGACACTCGCGGTCGTTCCGGCGGTCGCCTCCTCCTGGACCGTGTCGCCGGACGCGCTCACCCTGACCTTCCACCTGCGCGACGACGCGGTCTTCCACAACGGCCGGGCCATCGTGGCGGCGGATGTCCTGTGGTCGTTCGAGCGCCTGCTCCGGAAGGAGACCCACTCGCCGCGCCGCTGGCTCCTGGAGCCGATCCGCGGCGCCGCCGCTTTCGCCGACGGGAAGGCGGCGGCGATCGCCGGCCTCGCCTCCCCCGATCCGCGCACGGTCGTCGTGACGCTCGAACGCCCCTTCGCGCCGTTCCTCGGGATGCTGACGATGGCCGGGGCCTCCATCGTGCCGCGCGAGGTGTACGAGGACCCGGAGAAGAAGTACCTCCGCGCCCCGGTCGGGTGCGGCCCGTTCCGCGTCGTCCGCTACGAGCCCGCGAGTCTCATCGAGATGGCGGCGTTCGATCGCTACTACGGGGGCCGGCCCGCGCTGGACAGCGTGCAGGTGCGCATCATCGAGAACCAGGTGACGGCGCTCCAGGAGTACCGCACCGGGGGACTCGACTCGCTCGACGAGGTGCCCGGCGATCTCCCGGAAGACGTCCGTCCCGAGGTGCTGCGCTACCCGCTGCTGGGGGTCGGATACATCGGCTTCAACCTCGACCGGCCGCCGTTCAAGGGGAACGCGGCGCTGCGCCAGGCGCTCAATTACGCGGTGGACAAGGACTACCTCTGGAACACGCTCCTGCCCGGCGCCAACATCCCGGGGCGCGGCATCATCCCGCCGGGCGTCCCCGGCTACGACGCGGATCTCCCGGGCTACCCGCACGACGAGGCGAAGGCGCGCGCGCTCCTGGCGCGCGCCGGGTACCCGTCGGGGAAGGGGCTCGCGCCGATCTCCCTCTGGTTCAACACCAGCGGCGACAATCGACGCATCGCCGAGCAGGTGCAGGCCGATCTCCGGAAGATCGGCGTCCCCCTCACGCTGCGCGAGGTGGACTGGGCGGCATTCCTGAAGGCGGTGGAGGGGACGCCGCAGGCGGCCGGCGAGGCGCAGATGTTCCGCTTCGGGTGGGGTCTCGACTACCCCGATGCCGACGCCGTGCTGCGCCCGCTCCTCCACTCGAAGAACATCGGGCCGGCCGGCAACTACTTCCGCTACCGCAACCCGGCCTTCGACGACCTGGTGGACCGCGCGCTCGGTCTCCAGGACCCGGCGGAGCGGGCCGGCCTCTACCGCGAGGCGGAGCGGATGGCGGTGATGCAGGACGCGCCGTGGCTCTTCCTCAACTACTTCGGCTCCATGACCCTGTTCAAGCCCTATGTGAAGGGGGTCACGCCGACGCCGCTCGGCGAGTTCCGCATCCCCCTGGAGCGCCTGCACCTCGAGAAGCCGGCCTCCTGATCGCGGTCGGGCGCGTCCTGTGACCGGCTATCTCCTGCGGCGGCTCCTCGGTCTCGTGCCGGTGCTGCTCGCCGCGGCGACCCTCGTCTGGCTCCTGCTGTTCGCCCTGCCCGGGGACCCGGCGCGGCTCATCGCCGGGCCCCGCGCCGTCGATCCGGAGGTGGTGCGGGAGGTGCGAGCGGAATGGGGCCTCGACGATCCCGCCCCCGTGCAGTACGCCCGCTATCTCGCCCGCCTGCTGCGCGGCGACCTCGGCATCTCCTATGCCCAGACGCGGCCGGTCGGGGACATCCTCGCGGAGCACCTGACGCCGACGCTCACGCTCGCCGTCGCCGCCATGGCGCTCGCGCTCGTCGCCGGGGTCGGCCTGGGGACGCTCGCCGCCGCGCACCGCGGCCGCGGGCTCGATCACCTCGTCCTGATCCTGGCGCTCCTCGGCGCCTCGACGCCGGTCTTCTGGCTGGGACTCCTCCTCATCCTGACCTTCGCCACGTGGCTCCGCTGGCTGCCGGTCACGGGATACGGGTTCGACGGGATCGTCCTGCCGCTCGTCGGCGTGCGGCTGCCGGAGTGGCGCCACCTGGTGCTCCCGGCACTGACCCTGGCGCTCGTCCTCGCGGGGCCGCTGGCGCGCGTGACGCGCGCGTCCGTGCTCGACGTGGCCGGGACCGGCTCGCTGGTCGCGGCGCGGGCGCGCGGCGTGAGCCGCGGCGGGGTGCTGCTGCGTCACGCGCTCCGCCGGGCCCTGCCGCCGGTCGCGACCGTCCTCGGACTGCAGCTCGCCTCGCTCTTCGGCGGAGCGGTCGCGACCGAATTCGTGTTCGCCTGGCCGGGGCTCGGCAAGGCCCTGGTGCGGGCGATCGCGCTCCGGGACCTGCCGCTGGTCGAGGGCTGCGTGCTCCTCCTGACCGCGGCCTACGTCCTCGCGGCCCTCGCGGTCGATCTCCTGCTGCCGATCCTCGACCCGCGGATCGGCGACCCCGCGGCGCTACAATGACCGCTTCGGAGCATCGATCCCCATGGACACCGGCGCGCCGGCGCTCGACACGCGTCTCAACCTGTTCGGCCTCGACCACGAGGGGCTCCGGGAGGCGCTCGCCCCGCTGACCGGGCGTCGCTTCCACGCCGACCAGGTCTTTCACTGGATCTACGGCCGGCGCGAGACCGATCCGCAGCGCATGAGCGACCTGCCGGCGGCGCTGCGCGCGGCGATCGACGAGCGGTTCCGCTTCGCCTGGCCGCGCACCCGCGTCGTCGGGCGCTCCGCCGACGGCTCGCGCAAGCACCTCCTGACGCTCGAGGACGGCCTGGAGGTCGAGGCGGTGCACATGGTGCACTCCGATCGCGTCACCTTCTGCCTCTCGTCGCAGGTCGGCTGCGCTCTCGACTGCGCCTTCTGCCTCACCGGCACCATGGGGCTGCGGCGGCAGCTCGGCGCCGGCGAGATCGCCGGACAGGTCGCCGCCCTCCTGGCGGAGGAGGACGTGCCGATCGACCGCCTGCGGATCGTCTTCATGGGGATGGGGGAGCCGCTGCACAACTACGACGCGGTGCTGGCGGCGTTCCGGATCCTGACCGACGCGCAGGGGTTCGCGCTGCCGCCGCGGCGCATCACGCTGTCGACGGCCGGGCTGGTGCCGGGCATCGTGCGGCTCGGACAGGAGGAGTCGCGCCCGCGCCTGGCGGTGTCGCTCGGCGCGCCGGCCGACGCGGTGCGCACGCGGCTCATGCCGATCAACCGGAAGTGGACCCTCGCGAAGCTGCTCGAGGCGTGCCGCGCCTTTCCGCTCGGGCCGCGCGAGCGGATCACCTTCGAGTACGTCCTCATCGCGGGGGTGAACGACTCGGCCGGGGACGCGGCGGCGGTGGCGCGGATCCTCGCCGGCCTGCGCGCCAAGGTGAACGTGATCCCGTACAACGAGGCGGGGCTCCACGGCTTCGCCACGCCGGCCGCGGCGGTGGCGGCCCGGTTCCGCGATGTCCTGCTCGAGCGCGGCGTGCCGGCGTCGATCCGCTGGAGCAAGGGGCGGGACATCGGCGCCGCCTGCGGACAGCTGGTGCGCACCACAGCACCCGCGGTGCCGGCGTCCTCGAAGGCCTAGGACCCGGCCCGGTCAGGCGTCGAGCGCCGCACGCAGGTCCCGCGCCGCCTGCGCCGGGTCGGCGGCGGAGGCGAACGCGCCGATGGCGGCGATCCCGGCGATCGGCAGGCCGCGCAGGGCGACGGCGGTCTCGGAAGTGATCCCGCCGATCGCCCAGACGGGGATCCGCACCGCCTCCGCCACCTTCCGGAGCGCCTCGACCCCCTGCGGCGGCCCGAACGACGCCTTGCTCGGCGTCGCGAAGATCGGCCCGAAGAGGATCTCGCTCGCCCCCTCCTTCTCGGCGGCCTTCGCCTCGGCGAGGCTGTGCACCGAGCGACCGATCCGGAAGCGGGGCCCCGCCCTGGCGCGCGCCGGCCGGAGCGGCAGGCCGGCCGCCGGGAGGTGCACGCCGGCCGCCCCCGCGGCGAGCGCGACATCGAGCCGGTCGTTGACGACGATGCTCGCCTTCCCGCGCCCGAGCCGCGCCGCCACCGCCAGGATCTCTTCGACGAGGCGCAGGAGCGGCCCTCCTTCGAGATCCCGCTCCCGCACCTGCACCCGCGTCACCCCGCCCGCCAGGGCCGCCTCCACCAGGCCGGCGAGGGTCAAGGAGGCGACCGCGCGCCGATCGGTGACGAGCTGCAGGGCCGGGGCGCCCGCCCGCGCCGCGGTCACGCGCTCCGGAAGGCGCGGCAGAAGCGCACGAGATCGACGACGCAGACGAGGATCAGAAGACCGCCGAGGGCCGACACGAGCCCGCGCGCCACGCCGGTCGCCAGGACCGCGCGCGGGCGGGCGGGCCAGCCGGTGAGCATCGGCAACCACAGGACCGACCAGGGTACGAGCAGGAGGTAGATCCCCGCCTCGGCGCAATAGAGAAGATAGAGAAGATGGAGCCAGGGACGTCGCATCGGCACCGGCCAATGTAGCAGAGATGGCGGTGCCGTCCACCCCGACGTCGGCCGGTCGGCCGCGCCGCCGTGCCGGCGGACGACTCTGGTAGAATCGCCCGCCCTGAAACGTTCAGCGCGAGGTCTCCCGTGCAGCCCCTGCGCATCGCGACCGTTCCCTATCTGAATGCGGCCCCCCTCGTATGGGGACTCGGTGCGCGCGGCGCCGCGTCCGGGTTCCGTGTCGAGATCCTGCCGCTCCGGCCGTCCCGCATCGCGGCGCTTCTGGCGTCGGGCGGGGCCGATGTCGGGCTCGTGCCGGTCGCGGAGCTCCCGGGCCTCGGGCCGACGGAGCTCGTCGGCGGCCTCGGCATCGCGTCGCGGCGCCGCGCCCGGTCCGTCCTCCTGGTGTCGCGCCGCCCGATTGCCGCGTCGCGGCGGATCGCCCTCGACGCGAGCTCGCGCACCTCGGCGGCCCTGGTGCGCCTGCTCCTGAAGGCCCGCGGCCTCGACGGCGTGGAGTTCGTCGAGCGGGCGCCGGAGTGGCCGGCGATGCTCGACGGCGTCGATGCGGCGCTCGTCATCGGCGATCCGGCCCTCACCGCCGATCTGTCCGGCTGCGAGGTGATCGACCTCGCCACCGAGTGGCACGCCGCCACCGGTCTCCCGTTCGTCTTCGCCGTGTGGGCGGCGCGCCCCGGCTTCGTCCTTCCCGACTCCGGCCGGATGTTCCACGACGCCTACCGCGACGGCGCCGCGCGGATCGACGACCTGGCGCGCGATGCCGCCGGCACGCTCCAGAGGCCCGCCGCGGAGCTGGCCGACTATCTGCGCGAGTGCATCCACTACCGTCTGGGGCCCGACGAGGAGCGGGCCATCCCGCTCTTCCTCGCGCGGGCGCACGAGATCGGCCTCGTCCCGCGGCCCGCGGCGCTGCGCTGGCGCCGGGAGGCGCCGGCCGTGGCGGTCGCCGGGAGGACCGCGTGAGCGGCGCCGCGCCGACCCCGGTCGTCGACGTCGCGGAGCGGCGCCGGGTGCGCCGTTCGCGCCCGGAGACCGAGGCGATCCTGGAGCGGGCCATCGCCGGGCAGCGGATGACCCCGGACGAGGCGCTCCTGCTCTTCGAGGAGGGCACCCTCACCGACCTGGCGCTCGCCGCCGATGCGGTGCGCCGGCGCCTGCATCCCGATCCGATCGTCACCTACATCGTCGACCGCAACGTCAATTACACGAACATCTGCACCGCGCGCTGCTCCTTCTGCGCCTTCTACCGCGAGCCGGGGGACCCGGAGGGGTACCTGCACGACCAGGAGACCCTGTTCGCCAAGATCGAGGAGACCCTGGCGCTCGGCGGGACCGGCATCCTGATGCAGGGAGGGCACCACCCGGACCTGGCGATCGGCTGGTACGAGGACCTGCTGCGCGCCTTCGTCGCCCGCTTCCCGTCGCTGCACATCCACGCCTTCTCGCCCTCGGAGATCCAGCACATCTCCCGCGTGTCGCGGCTGTCGATCGAGCAGACGCTGCGGCGCCTGCAGGCGGCCGGGCTGCACAGCATCCCGGGCGGCGGCGGCGAGATCCTCGTGGACGAGGTGCGGCGGGCGATCTCGCCGCTCAAGACGATGTCCGACGACTGGCTCGGGGTGATGGAGACGGCGCACGCGATCGGGCTGCCGACCACTGCGACGATGATGTTCGGGCACGTCGAGTCGTACGCCGACCGGGTGACCCACTTCGAGAAGATCCGCGGGCTCCAGGACAGGAGCCGCGCGCGCGGGGCGATCGGCTTCACCGCCTTCATCTCCTGGACCTACAAGGCGGAGCACACGGCGCTCGGCGGCCGCGAGGCGACCAGCGCCGAGTACCTGCGCACCCAGGCGCTCAGCCGTCTCTACTTCGACAACATCCCGAACATCCAGTCGTCCTGGGTGACCCAGGGCAAGGAGATCGGCCAGGTGGCGCTCCGCTTCGGCGCCAACGACATGGGCAGCATCATGATCGAGGAGAACGTGGTGAAGGCGGCCGGCGCCCACGGCTGCACCACGCGCGCGGAGATGGAGCGGCTCATCCGCGAGGCCGGCTTCGCCCCGCGCCAGCGGGACACCCTCTACCGGCTCGTCGAGGAGCCCGCCCCGTCCCCCTCCCGCTGATCCCCGCCGTGAGCGGCGCGACCCTCGTCCTGGCGATGCTCCTGGCCGCCGTCGCGGTCGTCGGGGCCGCTGCCATCGGATCGATCCGCTGCGGCCTCGGACACGAGGCGATCGAGGTGCGCGTGCTCGGACGCGTGGTGCGGCGGGTGCGGCTCGCCGACATCGAGTCGGTGGACCGGCGGGGTGCGCTCGTCAACGAGAGCTGGTCCGGCCCGCGCTTCTGGAACGCGGTGACCCTGCGTCGCCGGACCGGGTGGCTGCGCAACGTCATCGTCACGCCGGACGATCCCGATCAGTTCGTGGCGGAGGTGACGGAGCGGCTCAGGGCCGGGCCGGGGCCGTCCGGCTGAGCAGCCGGGCGGGATGCCGGACGGACGCGGACCAGACGCCCGGCAGAGGCGCCCCGCAGCGCCGGCAGTCCCCCTCCGGCGACAGATCGACCCGGAGCACCCGGAAGCCCCGCCGCTCCACGACCAGAGCGCCGCACGCGGCGCAGCGCGTGTCCTCGAGGTCGCCGACGCGGCCCGGCAGGTTCCCCGCATAGACGTGGTGCAGCCCCTCCTGCCGGCCGATCGCGGCCGCGCGCAGGAGCGTCTCCGCCCCGGTGTCCTTCGGCTCCGTCATCTTGTAGTCGCGGTGGAAGGCGGTCACGTGCCACGGGATGTCCGGGGACAGATCGCGCAGGAACCCCGCGGCGGCCCGCAGCTCGGCGTCGGAGTCGTTCAGGCCGGGGACGAGGAGCGTCACGACCTCCAGCCACAGGCCGCGCCGGTGCACCGACTCGATGGTCCGCTGCACCGCCTGCAGGGTGCCGCCGAGTTTCCGGTAGGCGCGATCGTCGAACGACTTGAGATCGATTTTGTAGAGCGTCAGGTGCGGCTCGAGGGCGTCGAGGATCCGCTCGGTGCCGTTGCCGTTGCTGACGTAGCCGGTCACGATGCCGGAGCGCCGCGCTTCCCGGAACACGGCCAGCGCCCACTCGGAGGTGATGAGCGGCTCGTTGTAGGTGGAGACGATCACCGGTGTCCGGTGCCGCACCGCCAACGCGGTCAGCTCCTCCGGCGTCATAGGGCGCGCCGCCGGCTGCGCCTCCGGGTCGCGGATCGCCTGGGAGGTGATCCAGTTCTGGCAGTAGGCGCAGTGGTAGTCGCACCCGAGCATCCCGAAGGACAGGGCGTCGCTCCCGGGGAAGGCGTGGAAGAACGGCTTCTTCTCGATCGGATCGATCTGCAGCGCGCCGACGTACCCCCACGGCACCCGTAGCACGCCCCCCTCGTTGTAGCGCACCTTGCAGACCCCGGGGCGGCCCGGCGGAACGAGGCAGTTGTGCCCGCAGGCGTAGCAGCGCACCGCGCCGTCCGGCAGGGGGTCATAGAACGTCCCGGGGACGGTGAGGCGCGCGAGGGTCCCGGTCAGCGGCAGCGTCGCGTCCTTCAAGGCGCTCCGAGTATAGGTCCGGCGGCACTTTCGGGGGGATCCGGCCGCGGACCTGTGCTAGGCTTCCCCACCGCTCGCCACGGTAACCCGGGGCGATCGCCGCCAAAAAAAACTCGACGATCCTGCGCGGGCCCGGCCCGCGGACGGGGGTGTCCCGTGTTTGTGTTGGTGACGGCGGTCGTAATCTTCGGAGGCCTGGCGATCGTCGTGCTGGCGCGACTGCGCGCCTGCCGGGTGGTCGCTTCGACGCGATCGGTCCTGGTCCATGTCCCGATCGATCGCGCCTGGGAGCTGGTGCGCGATTTTCCGGCGCTCTTCGCGGCGCACGGACGGGGCCGCCCGCTCCTGCGGGTCCAGTCGAGCCGGATCGATCGCGGCGACGGCCTTTCGGCGGCGAGCCTGTGGCAGCAGCGCGGCACGTGGGCGGGCCGTCCGTACTCGGCCGACATCGAAGTCCTCGAATCGGACCCGCCGCACGCCCTGGCGGTGCGGCTGGTGCGGGACACGCTGGGCTCCGAGCGCGGCCTGCTACGCCACCGGGGGGAGCTGCGGCTGCGGGCGGAGAGCCCACGCACCACCAAGATCACCTGGCAGCTGAGCGCGCGTATCCACGGGCTGCCGATGCTCCTCGCCCGGGCCTTCGTGCCGGAGCGGGTCGACGCCCGGCTGCTCGACCTCAGCCTGCGCTCGCTGAAGGCTGCGATCGACGGGGGCACCCGCCCGGCCGGCGTGGGGAAATCCGCTCCGTTCCCGATCCCGCGCCGCGCCGCGACGTCCTCCGTGCCGCTCGGGGCCCCGGTGAGCAAGCCGGTCCAGGTGCAGCAGCAGCACTGATCGGGTGCTACGATGGCCGCGCCATGCAGCGCGCGCGGCCCCTTGTCGTCCTGCCTCTCCTCGCGGCCCTGATCGGTCCGGCCGCGGCCGACGTGCGGAGCGATCCGCGCCAGCCCCGGTGGCTCAACGGCGCCCGCCTCGAGATCCGCAATGAACGCGTCGTGACGGCCCGGGTGCTCCCCGGCTCGCCGGCGGCCTCGGCCGGCCTGCTCGAGGGGGACGTGCTGCTGGTCGTGGACGACCACATCGTCTCCGACCTCGAGCCGATGCCCGCGGCCGAGATCTTTCGGCGCCTCGACGCCTGGATCGAGCGTCGCAACACCTCGATCCGGCTGGTGGTCGGACGCGGAGGCCGCACGGTCGGCCTGATGGTGCCGACCGGCCTCCCGGATGCCACGGTGGCGCGCGGCGCGCTCGAGGCGGGCCGGCCGGCTCCCCCGTTCGCGGGGAAGGACCAGGACGGACGGGTGGTCGATTCGAAGCAGCTCGCGGGACGCGTGGTGCTCCTCGACTTCTGGGCCTCCTGGTGCCCGCCATGCCGCGACGCTGCCCTGGTCGTGCGCCGGCTCGCGGTGCAGCACGGCGACCGGCTCGCCATCGTGGGGGTGAGCGTCGACGAGGACCCGCGCGCCTACGAGGCGTTCCTCTACAACCAGCACCTCCCCGGGAGGCAGATCCACGACGGCGGTCCCCGCGGGCCGATCGCGTCGGCCTACGGCGCCGCCGCGGCCGGTCTCCCTTTCGCGGTCCTCATCGCCCCGGACGGCACCGTCGCCGCGCTCGGCCGCTCCCCCGCCGACATCGAGCCGGCGCTCGCGCGGCTGCTCGGGGCCCCTCCGGGACGCGACGGGACGGAATCGGACGCCGCGGCCCCGGGCACCGGGGCGCGCCCCGGCGCCGATCCCTCCTGACGATCCCGCGCCGCCGCGGACGGTTTCTCGCGGCGGGTCTCCTGGTCCTTGCCGCCGCGAGCGTCCCCTCGAGTGCCGTAGCGGCCGACAGGCAGGCCGATACGACGTTCGGCGATCCGCTGCCCCTGCGCGGACAGATGCCGAGCGGCTTGCCGTTCCTGGAGCTCCCCCCCGCGAGCGCCTTCCTCCTGCCGCGGGGGGAGTTCCGCTTCAGCACCTTCGCGGCGTACGCGAACACGCACGCGGTCAGCGACGATCTCCTGAGGACCTACAGTGACGGCGCGCGGCACTTCCTGACTTCCTCCGATCTGGTGTCGATCGCCGCCGGCTCGAAGGGGGGGATGGCCTATCTCGTCGATGGCGAAACGCTGCGGCTGACGCTGTGCGGCGCCGTCGGTCTCTCCGACCGTCTCGAGGCCGGCTTCGAGCTGCCGCTGCTGCTGCACGGGGGAGGGTTCCTCGACGGCACCATCGAGAGCTACCACGAGCGCTTCGGCTTCGGGGACGGCGGGCGGGCCGCGTTCGAGCAGGACCGCTTCATCGTCGCGTATGCCGACCCGGACGGATCCTTCTATTTCGAAGGGGCCCCGGACGGGATCCGCCCGGGGGACCTGGCCCTCACGCTGCGCGGCGCGCTCTTTCGAGGGCGCTCTGGTGGATCGGCGCTCTCGGGAAGCATCGGAGTCGAGATTCCGACCGGAGACGCCGATCGCCTCGACGGCAACGGCGCCTACGACTTCTCGGCGGGGATCGAGGCCTCCTGGCGCTTCCCCAGGAGCTCCGTGCACGCGGGGGGTCGTTATGCGGTTCCGGGGGGCTGGGACACCGCCCCCTGGGTCGATCTCGGGGCCCGGCCGAGCGGGTATGCGGCCTGGGAGCGCCGCATCGGCGCCGCGTGGGGGTTCCAGGCGCAGGTGGTCTTCGGGAGCGGTCCCATGCCGCATCGGGTCGAGGCCGACCTCGGCGATCACACCATCGAGATGGCGCTCGGCTTCCGCGTCCGGGCAGGTGCGACCGGGACGATCGAGATGGGCATTCTCGAGAACCTTCTCCCCTCGAAGAACGCTCCCGATTTCGGCGCCTACCTGGGATGGCGCTCCCTCCCCGCTCGCCGGGGCGTTCACCCCACCCGCTAGAGTCTCCACCCGAGGGTGGGGCCGAAACCCCCGCCCCGCGATTCCGATGGCTTATGATTTTGGTTGCTGTCTGACCCAACCCGGCGTATGATTCGCGCATTCAAAAATTCGGTTCCAATGGAGACTTAGGGCTTTAACCCTAGTCGCCCCCGGGGGTTGGAACGGAGAGTGGACAAGTGGAACAACTCGATAAGATGGCGATCGGACAGCGGATCAAGCAGTTGAGGAAGGTCAGAGGCCTGCGCCAGTGGCAGATGGCCGAGCTCCTTGGCGCCACGCAGCCTGCCGTTCACAAGTACGAGAACGGCATCCTGCCCGAGGTGAAGCGGCTCCTCGAGTTGGCGCGCATCGGCAACACCTCCATTGAATGGATCCTGACCGGGCGGCACTGGGAGAATGGGTCGCCCCAGATGGACCGGATGCAGGGAGAGATTTTCGACCTGGCGCAGCACCTCCATGCCTTCAGCCCGCAGGAGCGCCGCGCCCTCACCTCCGCGCTCGAGATCGTGCAGGCCGCCTCCCAGCACCTGCGCACCGTCACGGGCAAGGACGTGCGCGATCTCAGCGACGCCGAGATCGGCCGCCAGGCGCGCAGCTTCGAGGCCCATGTCCTCGAGCCGCTCGTCGCCGCGCTGTCGGTCTACGACGCGGTGGTGACGACCCTGGCGCAGGCGCGGGTCCGCGAGTTGCACGGGTTCTCCCAGGGGGATGCGGAGACGCGCGGACCGGCCGAGGACGTGACCATCACCGGGCCGGCACTGCAGAAAAACGCCGGCTGAACCGTTCCGGGGCCGCATGGATCTGTTCGACCGCGGCGACCCTCCCATCTCCAACCCGGCGCCGGCCGCCCGCGCCGCACGCGTTCCGCTCGCCGAGCGGATGCGCCCGCGCACGCTCGACGACCTCGTCGGCCAGGAGGCGATCCTCGGCCCCGAGGGGTCGCTCCGCCTGGCGATCGACCAGGATCGGGTCTCCTCGCTCCTCCTGTGGGGCCCTCCCGGCAGCGGCAAGACATCGCTGGCGCGGCTGATCGCCGAGCGCAGCCGCGCGCGGCTGGTCGCCTACAGCGCGGTCCTCTCCGGGATCCGCGAGATCAAAGACGTCATGAACGCCGCGGAGCGGTCCCTCCTGGCGGGGGATCGGCGCACGCTCCTGTTCGTGGACGAGATCCACCGCTTCAACCGGGCGCAGCAGGACGCCTTCCTGCCGCACGTCGAGCGCGGCGCCATCGTGCTCGTCGGCGCCACCACCGAGAACCCGTCCTTCTCGATCAATGCCGCGCTCCTGTCCCGCTGCGCCGTGCACGTCCTCGCGCCTCTGGGCGAGGCGGACCTGGCGCGCGTGCTGCGGCGGGCGCTCGACGAGGACGCCGAGCTCGCGGCCCTCCACCTCGACGTGCCGGAGACGGAGCTGGGCCTCATCGCGGCCCGCGCCGGCGGCGACGCGCGCCGCGCCCTCAACCTCCTGGAGGCGGTCGCGCTGCGCGCCGGCGAGCGCCCCGAGGGGCGGCGGCGCGTCACCCGCGCCGACATCGAGCGCGGTCTCGAGCGCGCCGCGCTCCTCTACGACCGCGCCGGGGAGGAGCATTTCAACCTCATCTCCGCCCTGCACAAGTCGCTGCGCAACAGCGACGCGGACGCGGCGATCTACTGGCTGGTGCGGATGCTCGAATCGGGCGAGGATCCGCTCTACATCGCGCGCCGGCTCATCCGCTTCGCCAGCGAGGACGTCGGCAACGCCGACCCCGCGTCGCTGCGGATGGCGCTCTCGGCACGCGAGGCGTTCGAGGCGCTCGGGATGCCGGAGGGGGCCCTGGCGCTCGTGCAGGCGGCCGCCTGGCTCGCCGCCGCGCCGAAGAGCGACGCGGTGTACCGCGCCCACCTGGCGGTGCTCGAGGACCTGCGCGCGGGGAAGACCGATCCGGTCCCGCTCGCGATCCGCAACGCGCCGACGCCGTTGATGCAGAACCTTGGGTACGGGCGCGGTTACGTCTCGGCGCACGACACCGCTGAGGGGACGGCCGATCTGGACTGCCTGCCGGAGCGCCTGCGCGGGCGCCGCTACTACGACCCGAAGCCGGCAGGGTCCGAGAAGGGGATCGCCGAGCGTCTCGAGCGACTGCGCCGGGCGCGCACCGAGCGCGGCCCCGGCCGTCCGGTCACTCCCGGGGACGATCCGGCCGGATGAGCCGCCAGGTCGCGTCGCCGCCGGGGCAGACGTCGCACATCGGGAAGATCGCGCTGGCCGCCATCGCGCGCGTCGTTTCACGCCCCTCGAGGCGGCACTGCTGGCAGCGGTACAGTCCCGGCCGCTGACACCGCTCGCCGCTCTTCCACGTCTTCGAGGAGTTCATCCTCCGCATCCTCCGGCCCCGCCGTGCGGGGCGGCGAAAAAAAATGAGGGGTGACGCACGTCACCCCTCGGGATTACCGTTCCACAGCGCGTTCAGCGTTTCGCTTTCTTCTTCCCCTTTTTCTTCGCGGCCTTCTTCTTCTTGGCGATGACACTCACCTCCTTTCCCGGATTCAGTCGGTGGCGATGGATCGGGGACGACTCCCCGCGCGGCGCGCGCGACGGATGACGTCGACGGCAGCGCGCGCATCAGGCGCGTGGGTCGTGAGAAGAATGGGGGGAACGGAATCGATCGATCGGGGGAATCTGTCACGAGCGAGAACGAACGTGTCGTTCATCAGGCGCGATTCTACGGAGACGATCCGCGAGTGTCAATACATCCACGCGTGATCGTTGCGCGCGCCGGCGCGCGTGACTCCGACTCAGGCGGCGTTCGATCGGCGGCGGTGCGGCGGCGACGGCGGCGCGCCGCCGCGCAGCGTGATGACGTCGATGCGCGGGCGGCAGAGGAAGCGCACCGGCAGCCCCGACCATCCGAGTCCGCGGCTGACGTGCAGACGCGCGCCGCCGTCGGCGTCGAACCATCCGTCCTCGAAGAGGCGCGTGCCGTCCGGCAGGAGGATCGCCCCGAGGAGCGGCAGCCGCACCTGGCCGCCGTGCGTGTGACCGGAGAGCATCAGGTCGACGTCGCGGTTGCCGAGCGCGCCGGCGATCTCGGGGCTGTGCGACAGCAGGAGGGTGAGATCGCCGCGCGCCACGCCGGCGAGGGCGCGGGCGAGGTTGTCGAGACCGATCGACGGATCGTCCACGCCGGCGACGATGACCGGGCCGGCCGCGGTCGCGATGCGGCGGTGCTCGTTGTCGAGCAGGACGACGCCGGCGCGCTGCAGCAGCGCCCGACCCGCCGGCCCGGCGAGACCGCTCGCGTGATCGTGGTTGCCCCACACCACGAAGGTCCGGCGCTCCGGCAGCGCCGCGAGGAAGGCCTCGAGGGCCTCGAGATTCGATCCGCCGCGGACCAGGTCGCCGGTGACGGCGACGAGATCGGGGCGGCAGGCGGCGATGCGCTCCAGCGCCAGGCGCTCGCGCCGGCCCATCCCTTCGACGTGCGGATCGCTGAGATGAACCACGACCAGGTCGGGAGCGGAGCGCCGCAGGGAGGGGACGTACTCCAGGTGGTGCGTCAGCTCGACCCAGTCCGGCTCGACGAGCGCCGCGTCCACGAGCAGGACCGTCCCGGAGAGGAGGCACGCTGCGGCGATCCCCCTCACGAGCCCGGTTCCGGCGGTCCGCATGGCGGGGCGCAAATATAAGGATGCGGGGCGCCGGTCGGCCAGCACGTCGGGTCCGGCCGGGCGGCCGACTTGACCCGGCAGGGCGGATCACGCTACCTTCTCTGCGCCCGCCATGTGAGGGGCCCGTTCTGGGCCCCCCTTTCGGGAACGGCCAGACACCCTTGACGGACGAAGAGCGACCCGGCCACGTCCGGCGCCCCGAAATCGGGGCAGACCGACCCGGCCCGGTCCACGGACAAGAATCGAAGGATCGCGGAGCGATCCCTGCGCCCGCCCCGGACTCCTACGGGGGGCCGGGCGGACCTGCGCCGCACGGCAACGGAGACACTCCTGCCTCCGGCTCCGATGGGGGCCCGGGTCAGGGGCGGCGCCGGCGCCGCCGCGGGCGCCGCTGGCGCCGGGGCCGCGATCGCGGCGGTGCGCCGCAGCAGACCGGAGCTCCGGGGGCCGCGCCGCAGCGGCGGCCTGACGACGCGCCGCACCGTCCGCCCCCCGCGCCGGTCGCGGCGGTGGCGCCGTTCGAGACGCACGGCGTCCTCGAGCTCCTTCCGGACGGCGGCGGATTCCTGCGCGCGCCGTCCCGCAACTACCGCCCCTCCGCCGAGGACGTCTACGTGGGACGGGACATCCTGCAGCCGTTCACGCCGGCGGTGCCGCCGACCAACGGCACCGGCATCGAGGGGATCGAGATCGACGGCCTCGCCGTGGCGACGGGACGCAGCGGCGCCGCGCAGGACGAGGGACGGCACGGCGCCCGCCACGGCCACGGCCGGCACGGGCAGGATCGCCGCGGTGGCGGGGGCGGTGGCGGCGGGCGCCAGGCGGCGGCCCGGCTGACGGAAATCCGCACCATCAACGGCCGCACTCCGGCCGAGTTCGCCGAGCGGCGCGCGTTCTCCACGCTCACGTCGATCGACCCGTTCGAGCGCATCAAGCTCGAGACCGAGCCGGGCGAGATCTCGACCCGCGTCATCGACATCCTGACGCCGATCGGCAAGGGGCAGCGGTGTCTCATCGTCGCGCCGCCGCGCGCCGGCAAGACGACCCTGCTGCAGAAGATCGCCGCGGCGATCTCGAAGAACCATCCGGAGATCGACCTCATGGTGCTGCTCGTGGACGAGCGGCCGGAGGAGGTCACCGACATGAAGCGCAACGTCCGCGGCGAGGTGATCGCCTCCTCGTCCGACGAGATGGCCCGCCAGCACGTGTCGATCGCGCGGCTCGTCCTCGAGCGGGCGCGCCGGCGGGTCGAGGTGGGCGGCGACGTGGTGATCCTGCTCGACTCGCTGACCCGGCTGGCGCGCGCCCACAACGCCGCCACGCCGGGGACCGGCCGCACCCTCTCCGGCGGGCTCGACGCGCGCACCATGGAGCAGCCGCGGCGCCTCTTCGGCGCCGCCCGCAAGGCGGAGGAGGGGGGCAGCCTGACGGTCATCGCCACCGCCCTCATCGACACCGGATCGCGGATGGACGACGTCATCTTCCAGGAGTTCAAGGGGACCGGGAACATGGAGCTGGTGCTCGACCGGGCCCTCTTCGAGCAGCGGATCTACCCGGCCGTGGACATCGGCAAGTCCGGCACCCGCAAGGAGGAGAAGCTCTTCTCCAAGGAGGACCTGCCGCGCATCCACAAGCTGCGCCGCGTGCTGTTCGAGATGAAGCCGCACGACGCGATGTCGAAGCTCATCGACAAGCTCTCCAAGTTCCCCAGCAACGCGGCGTTCCTGAAGGCCATCGAGGGCTGACCCGCGGCGGGGCGTCTTAGAGGCTGTTCAGGTATCCCTGGAGCATCCGCCGGTCGCGCGGATCGAGCCGCAGGAACTGCAGGACGACCTCGTAGGGCACGCCGTAGTGCGGCTCGGGCCGGACGTCGCAGCGGAGCACGGCAGCGGCCGCGGTGACCTGGGCCGGCTCGGCGAGATCCCCCCCGACCAGCTGCACCGAGACCTGGAGGCGGGTTCCCGCCTCGAACCGGGTCGCCGCGATGCAGCGCGCCCCGCCGACGCCGATGTCGAGGGTCGTGAGCTCCGCCCCCGGCGTGACGCGCTCCCCCGACACGACCCGCACGTCGAGGCGGGCCATGAAGCGATGGTGCAACCGCTTTTCCGCTCCCCCGGTCACGAGCGGATCCTAGGAGCCCGCCACTCAAAACGCAACGCCCCACGCCCGGAGCGGAAAGCGGACCCCGCCGGGGACGGGTCCGGGCCGCCCCGTGCATTGGAGTCACGCCATCCTGGTACCGCCCTGGAGCCGGGGCCTGTGAGACCTCCCGCCCGCTTTTTCCCGCGCGGCCAGATCAATTCAGCGCTTGAAGTGGAACGGCACCGAGGTGACGACGACGCCGGGGCGGAAGAGCAGCGCGCCCTTGATGAGGAAGGCGGACTGGTTGTGGAACAGCCCCTCCCACCAGTGGGCGGTGACGAATTCGGGGAGGACCACGGTCACCATCTCGTTGCGCCGGCGCCCCTGCATGAGGTCGTCGATGTGATCGACGAGCGGCGTGATGAGGGAGCGGTAGTTCGAATCGAGGAGGCGCAGCGGCACGCCGCCCCCCCACGTCTTCCACTGCTGCTGGATCATCTCGGCGCGCTTCGGGTCGAGCGCGACATGCACCGCCTCGACCTCGTGGGCGATCGACTTGGCGTAGCGCAGGGCGTAGACGGTGGCCCGGTTCACCGCGGAGATCGGCACGATGGCGGTGTGGCGGATCGGGCGCTCCGGCTCCATCTCGATGAGCGAGAGCTGCGTGCGCACGTAGAAGTAGTGCCGGTGGGTGCGCAGGAACGACACGACGAGGGCCGGGACCAGCACCACCACGATCCAGGCGCCGTGCGTGAACTTGGTGGCGGCGATGACCACGAGCGCGGCGCCGGTCGCCGTGGCGCCGGCGGCGCTCAGGGCCGCGTGCATCCGGTAGGCGCCGTCGCGCTCGCGCAGGTGCCGGCGCACCATGCCGGCCTGCGACAGGGTGAAGGCGAGGAAGACGCCGACCGCGTAGAGCGGGATCAGGGCGTGCGTGTCCCCCTGGAAGACGATGACCAGGAGCATCGCCGCGGCCGACAGGATCAGGATGCCATTCGAGTAGACCAGCCGGTCGCCGAGCGTGGCGAGCTGCCGGGGCAGGAAGCGGTCGTTCGCCAGGATCGAGGTGAGCCGCGGGAATCCGGCGAACGCGGTGTTCGCGGCCACCAGCAGGATCGAGGCGGTCGCGGCCTGCAGCAGGAAGTACCAGCCGCCGCTCCCGAAGACAGCGTGGCCGAGCTGCGAGATGACCGTCTGCCCTTCCCCCGGGACGATGCCGTGCACGTGCGCCAGCCAGGTGATGCTGAGGAAGAACGTCCCCAGGATGCACCCCATGATGATCTGCGTGGTCGCCGCGTTGCGCGTCTCCGGCGGCCGGAACGCCTTGACGCCGTTGCTGATCGCCTCGATGCCGGTGAGCGCGGCGCACCCGGACGAAAAGGCGCGCATCAGGAGGAACGCCGTCACCGCGTGGGTCGCGTCCCCGAGGACCCCGACCGGGGGCTCGACGGCCGGGAGCCCCTGCGAGGCGCGCCACATCCCGACCACGACCAGGAGGGCGAGCGACCCGATGAAGGTGTAGGTGGGGATCGCGAAGATCCTCCCCGACTCGCGCACGCCCCGCAGGTTCCCGACCGCGATGATCGCGACGAAGAGCACCCCCATCGCGACCTTGTGGCCGGCCAGCGCCGGGAGGGCGGAGGTCACGGCCGCGACGCCGGCCGCCGACGACACCGCCACCGTCAGGACGTAGTCGATGAGCAGCGCCGCCGCCGAGACCAGCCCCGGCATGGTGCCGAGGTTCTCCCGCGCCACGAGGTACGAGCCGCCGCCATCCGGATAGGCGAGGACGGTCTGGCGGTAGGAGGCGATGAGCAGCGCCAGGAGGCCGGTGATGATGAACGCGATCGGCAGCGAGTAGTTGAGCGCCGCGAGCCCCGCGGTGCTCAGCACCAGCAGGATTTCCTCGGTCGCGTAGGCGACTGACGAGAGCGCGTCCGAAGCGAACACCGCGAGCGCCAGCGGGACGCTGAGACGCTCCTCCGCCAGCCGGCTGGTCTCGAGCGGTGATCCCAGGAGCCAGCGCTTCCAGCTCACCTCGAGGGCCTGTCCGACAGCGCGCGCCTCATCCGCGCACCGCGAGGATCGCGGGGGCGATCGCGATCCGGTACCAGGCGAAGGGGCGCAGGGTGGTGCGGCCGAGCAGCGCGATGAAGAAGCGCACCGCGATCCACGCGGCAAGGAAGGAGACCACGAACCCGACGGCGAACGGGGCCGCGTCCGCGGCGTCGAGCGCGCCGCGGCTCTTCAGCAGGTCGTACGACACGGCCACGATCATCGTGGGCACCGCCGCAAGGAAGGAATAGTCGGCCGCCGCCCGACGCTGCAGCCCGCACAGGAGCCCGCCGACGATCGTCGCGCCCGAGCGGGACACGCCCGGCCAGAGTGCCAGGCACTGGAAGAGCCCGATGATGAACGCCTCGCGCCAGGCGATCCCGTCCACCCCCTGGATGCGCGGGACGGGCAGGAAGCGCTCCACGATCAGGATCGCCACCCCGCCGGCGAACAGGCCGATCGCCACCGGCACGGTGCCGAACAGCCGCTCCTTGATCACCGTGTGCAGCAGGAAGCCGGTGCCGAGGATCGGCAGGCTGGTCAGCGCCAGGAGCGCGATCCCGCGTGTGCCGCTGAACGGCCGGGCCGGATCGAAGCGCAGGAGCCCCGTGAAACGGCGCCATTCGATGACCACGACCGCCAGGATCGCCCCGAGCTGGATGAAGATCTCGAAGGTGGCCGCCTTCGGCCCGGTGAAGCCGAGCAGCCGGCCGGCGACGATCAGGTGTCCGGTCGAGGAAACCGGCAGGAACTCCGTCACCCCCTCGACCACCCCGAGGATCAGGGCCACGACCATCGGAATCATGGGGGCGGAGGGTATCTTCTGTGCCGCCGGAGGCGCAAGCGCGGCGCGGGACGGCCGGGCTCAGGAATCGAGGCGCGGCGGATCGTCGCCGGGGACCGGAGGCACCGGACGCTCATGCTCCGCCCCCAGCTCCTTGATGCCGGTGATCTCCACGAGCACGCCGTGCCAGGCGATCGGCGTGCCGGCCGGATCGCGCACCAGCACCGCCTCGTCCCGGAACCAGCGCGTGCTCCCCTTCTTGTCGAGCAGCCGGTACTCGGTGCGCACGAAGCCGCGCCCCGCCTTCCCCTCTTCGTTCGCGGCGATCACCCCGGGGAGATCGTCCGGATGCACCAGCTTGAAGAAGAGGTCGGGGTCCTCGAGCCACTGGCTCGCCGGCGTGCCGAGGATCGCCTCCACCTGCCGGCTGACCGAGAAGGTCCGATACGGGAAATCGACCTCGCAGGAGTAGACGACCGCCGGGATGTCCTCGAGGAGGCTGCGGAAGCGGCCGTCGGTCTCGGCCAGCCGGTCGAGCAGGCGCGTGGTCTGGAGCGCGACCGAGGCGAAGGTGGCGACGTGGCGCGCGAGCCGGATCGAGGCCTTCGACCAGACGTGCGGCCGCGGACGCGCCAGGATCAGCAGACCGAAGCTCTCCTTCCCCGCGAGGAGGGGCAGGTACGCGACGCTCCCGAGCCGGAGTCGCGCGCGCGCCTCGGCGTGCACGCGCCGGTCGCGGCGCGCGTCGCGGACGACCACCGGCCGGCGTTTGGTGAGCGCCGTGAGCGCCGCCTGGCCGGGTGAGAGCTCGAAGCGGGCCCGCGGCGCATGCGGAGGATGCGGCCCGGAGCTGACCAGGCCGTAGAGGGCCTTGCGGCTGCGATCGACGAGCGCGACGTGCGCCGCCGGCACCCCGACCACCTTCACGGCGGTCTGGACCACGTGCCGCAGCGTCGAGTGCTCCTCGCGCAGCGCCGCCACCTCGGCCGCAAGGCGGCAGAGCAACTCGAGGCGCCGGCACATCTCCACCGGCGTCAAGTCCATCTTGCGCTGGATGCGACGCTTGCTCGTCCTCGACCTGACCATGCATCCCTTCCCACCGGAAGGCGGGTGCGGGCGGCGATGCGTGACCTTCTACCGTGCCCCCGGAGGGCTGTCAACAGGAATCTCGGCCCTCTTGACGATTCCGACTTTTGACCGTACTGCGGAACAGGCGGCGCTTCCGAGCGTCCCCGCAACCCGCGGGACGGCCCCGCGATCGCCCGCGCCCCGGCCGATCTCCCTCCACCGGGGCAAGGGCCCCTTCCGACGCGCATCGGCGGCGAGTCGGAGGGGTCGTCGGGGTCGTCCCGCTTTCGAGGCGGTTGACACCACTCGAGGGTCGGTCTATACCGGCGCGCGTGCGCCGGAGCCTTCTCGTGCCGATCCTCGCCTCCTTCCTTTTGATGTCCGCTGCGGAGCCTTCCGGGCCTTCCGCCGAGGGGCCGCCGCGCGTCGGAGGCGCGGCGCTGACCCTGGCGCGGGTCGCCCGCTTCCCGCCGCCCGGTGCCCGCATCGCGACGCAGTTTCGCTTCACCCACGACGGCCGCTTTCTCTATTTCCTGTCGCTCGAAGGGCCGGGCGCGGACCGATCGCTCGTGCGCATGGACGTCGCGAGCGGCGCCCGCGAGGTGGTCGGACGCGCGGAGGCGGCCGGACCGGAGGCCGCGCTGTCGAAGGAAGAGGTCCTGCGCCGCGAGCGGCTGCGCATCCAGGATCTCGGCATCACCGAGTACACCCTGGCGGAGAAGGCCGATGTCGCGGTGTACGCGTCGGGCGGGTCGCTGTTCCTCGTTCGTCCCGGCACAGCGCCGGCGCCGCTCCCCGAGGCGGGACGCGGCGCGCTGACACCGCAGCTGTCCCCCGACGGGCGGCGCCTCGCCTTCGTGCAGAACGGCGAGCTTCAGGTTCTCGATCTCGCCGGGCGCGCGGTCGTGACGCTGACGCGCGGGGCGGGCGAGACGCTGCGGCACGCGGTCGCCGAGTACATCGCCCAGGAGGAGATGGATCGGCCGCTCGGCTTCTGGTGGTCGCCGGACGGCGGGGCGATCGCCTGGACCGAGGTGGACGAGTCACCCGTCCCCGTCTATCCCATCGTCCACCAGGGGCGCGACGCGTGGGACGTCGAGGGCCCCCGCTACCCGTTCGCCGGAGGGCCGAACGCCAAGGTGCGGCTCGGGATCGTGTCGTCGTCGGGTGGAGCGACCCGGTGGCTGACGCTGGCGCCGGACGGCGCGGACATCTACCTGGCGCGTGTGCGCTTCGCCCCGGACGGCGCGCTCGACGCGCAGGTCGAGAGCCGCGACCAGAAGAGCCTGCGCCTGATGCGGTTCCGCCCGCCGTCGTGGGAGGCGACCACGCTCCTCGAGGAGCGTTCCGACACCTGGGTGTCGCTCCACGACGATCTGCGCCCGCTCAAGGATGGCCGCTTCCTGTGGTCGAGCGAGCGATCCGGATGGAGGCACCTGGAGCTGCGCGCCAAGGACGGCAGCCCGGTGCGGGCGCTGACGTCCGGGCCGTGGTCGGTCGATGAGATCGAAGGCGTGGACGAGGACATGGGGATCGTCTTCTTCACCGCCGCCAAGGACTCCCCTCTCCACAAGCCGCTCTACCGCGTGCCCATCGAAGGCGGGTCGATCGGCCGGGTGACCCCCGAGGATGGATTCCACGCGGTCACCTTCGCGCCCGACGGTCTCCGCTTCGTCGACGTGCACGACCGCCTGTCGCAGCCGCCGAAGGCGCTGCTGCGCGAGGCCTCAGGAGCCATCACGCGGGTGATCGACGCCAACGACGACCCCGAGGTCAAAGCACTCGGGCTCGCGCCGCCCGAGCTGGTCACGCTGCCGGGTCCGGACGGCACGACGCTGCACGGCGCGATCTACCACCCGCCGGCGGGGACCGGCGGCCAGCGACACCCGGCGATCGTGCGGGTCTACGGCGGACCGACGTCGCAGACAGTGAAGGATTCCTGGGAGCTGACGCAGGATCTGCGGGCGCAGTTCCTGGCGCGGCGCGGTTACGTCGTCTTCCGGCTCGACAACCGCGGCACGCCGCGGCGCGGCGGCGCGTTCGAGCGCGGCATCGCGCGCCGGCTCGGCGCGCTCGAGGTGGAGGACCAGGTGGCCGGGGCGCGCTTCCTGGCGGCGCGCCCCGACGTGGACGGCGCGCGCATCGGCATCTACGGTTGGTCGTACGGCGGGTACATGGCGCTGCTGTGCCTGCTGCGCGCCCCGGATCTCTTCCGCGCGGCGGTCGCCGGCGCGCCGGTCACCGACTGGAGCGGCTACGACACCCACTACACCGAGCGGTACATGGGGACGCCGCAGAACAACCCGGACGGCTACCGTGCCTCGTCGGTCCTCACCGATGCCGCGCGGCTGAGCCGGCCGCTCCTGATCATCCACGGGATGTCGGACGAGAACGTGCACTTCCGCCACACGGCCCGCCTGCTCAACGTCCTCAACCCGGCGCACCGCCCGTACGATCTGCTGCTTTTCCCCGACGAGCGTCACCTGCCGCGCGGCCGGGCCGACCGCGAGGAGCTCGAGGCGCGCGTCGTGGCGCATTTCGATCGCGCGCTGATGCTCCCGCCGGCGAGCCGCCAGCAGCCCTGACGCGGCCGCAAAAGCAGAAGGGCCGCTCCCCTTACGGGAAGCGGCCCCTGTATGGCCAAGAACCGTGCGGTGGGTCGCTAGACCTTGCGGACGTTCGCGGCCGCGGGGCCCTTCTGGCCCTGCGTGATCTCGAACTCCACCGTCTCGCCTTCCTGGAGGGTGCGGAATCCCTGGGACTGGATTGCCGTGTGATGCACGAAGACGTCCTTGCTACCGTCCTCGGGCGTGATGAAACCGTACCCCTTCGCGTCGTTGAACCACTTCACCTTCCCCCTGGGCATAGCCACTCCACCTCCGGAAAGCACGGGACCTCCTGACGGCGCAACGCCACCGCTGGCGCCGCATACCTTTTATCCTGTCAGGGGGTGTCCCATGAAACTGCGTCATTCTCCACGATATATCGCTGCGGTGTCCAGACCCCCCAAAAAAATTCATGCGGGCCGAGGTTGCCCCTCCGCCCCCCCCTTTTTGGCACGCCATCCGAAGAGGGCGTAGGTCAGGGGGCCCGAGGCGAAGACGAGCACATCGGTGGCGATCGCCTTCAGGTCGGGCCCTCCCTCGGGCCAGAGCTGGCGCACCACGACGTAGGCGGTCAGGGCGAAGACCGGCACCATGAGGGCGAGCAGCCCTCCCGCCCCGAGCGGCACGCGGAAGAGGCGCGTCGGCCCCGGCGCGCCGGCGGCGAAGCCGGGCGGTGCCTCTCCGCGCGCGGCCAGACGCCGCAGCCGGAGCAGCGCGGCGCAGATGAGGACGTACGCCATCACCTGCACGAGGGAGAAGAGCCCGGCGAGCGCCGCGAACGGCAGGACGGCGAGCAGGCTCAGCGCCAAAGCACCGGCCACGAGCGACGGCGTCGGCGTGCCGTACCGCCGATTCACACGCCCGAAGAGCGGCGGAAACAGCCGGTCCTGCGACATGACCATCGGCAGCCGCGACTGTCCGAGGATCGTCACCATCAGGATGCAGGTGTTGCTGAGGAGCCCCCCGATTGACATCGCGGCGGCGAGCGGCGCCCCGCCGACCTGCCCCGCCAGCACGGTGAAATGTGCCTCCCCCCAGTCCCGCCACCCGTCGCAGGCGACCAGCCCCGCGAAGGTCGGCAGAACGTAGCTGCCGACGACCATCGGCATCGCGATCGCCAGCGCGATCGGGAAGGCGCGCGCGGGGTTCTCCACCTCCTCGGCGTTGGGGGTCAGCTTCTCGTAGCCACCGTAGAGCCACAGGGCGATCAGGAGGCCGTCGGTGAACGCCGTCCCGAAGCTCTTGTCGGGATGGACGAACGGCATGAAGGGGGCGTGCGTCCAGTGCAGGAATCCGCCGACGGTGAGTCCTAGAAACGGCAGGAAGATGAGGCAGGTCAGAATGACGGCCGTCGTCCCGACCAGCCGGATCCCGAAGCAGTTCAGAAGCGTCGTGCCCCAGATGAGCAGCAGCGCGACGACGTAGTGCCCGGTCGTCCCGAGGTCCGGGACGAAATAGCGCAGGTAGCTCGCGAACAGCACCGCGAACGCGGCGTTCGTCATGAGGTTCGCGAGCCACACCAGCCACCCGGCCTGGTAGCCGACGAAGTCCCCGAAGGCGGCCCGTACCCAGCGGTAGTACCCCCCTTCAACCGGGTAGTGCGCCGACAGCTCGGCGCAGGCGAGCGAGATCGGGATCCCCCAGAGGAACGGCAAGAGAAGCAGCAGCGTCAGGGCCAGGCCGGGCCCGGCGGCCGAGACCATCTGCTCGAGGCCGTAGGCGCCGCTGCAGACGACGGAGTAGGTCAGGAAGACGAGCTGGAAGGTGGTGGCGCGCTTGATCGGGCGCCCCCCGAACGATTCCTGCATCGCCGCGGACTCTAGGCGCTGGCGTCCGGATCCGTCAAGGAGCGGGGAGGAGGATCCTCCGCTCCTCTTCCCCCGGGTTCACCGGCTGCGGCTCGGTCGCGGTGTCGTGGCGGACCAGGACGATGCTGCAATGTTCGGCTCCGGCTCCCTGGCCTCGGATGCACACCCGCGCCAGCTTGCCGTCGGGTACGCCGGCCAGATGCTGCATGAGCCCGGGCCGTCCTCCGTCGCTCGTGCCGCAGACGCCGTCGCCGTCCTCGTCGAAGACGAACGTCACCGCCGCGTCACCCGTCATCCGCTTCGCCGGATCCTCGACGATGGCGCTGTCGCAGTGCGCGAGCGGGTTCGGCAGCGGCGCGTTGTCCCCGGTGTCCAGCAGGAGGTCGGCCGCCGACAGCCAGACCTCACGGATCTCGTCGCGCGGAGCCGGAACCGGAGCGCCGGGACACGCCGGCTTCCAGCGGCAGGTCACGGTGAAGGTCTTCAACGTCCCACTGTCCCGCATGATGAGCGGCCGCACCGCGCACATGGGATACAGCTCCCGCTCGTCCACCTGACCGTCGCAGTCGTCGTCGAGGCCGTTGCAGGTCTCGGGGGGCGGGTTCAGCGTCCCCGTGCCCCCGTGCGTGCAGCCGATCCCGGGTTCGCAGCGATCGGCGGTGCAGGGGTTGCCGTCGTCGCAGGAGATCGGCGCCCCTGCGGAGCAGCAGGCGTTCTCGACCGGCAGGTGATCGCAGACGCAGAGGTTCCCCTCCGCGACGCCGACGTCGGTCGTGCAGGGATTGCCGTCGTCGCAGCTCGGGCCGTCCCCGGCGCAGACCATGCCGACACCCGGGCTCACGAGGCAGGTATCGTTCCGTGTGCAGCCGTTGCCGTCGTCGCACGGGACCCCGGCCGCCTGCGGCACGTACTGACAGCCGCCGGTCGAAGTGCAGGAATCGGTCGTGCACGAATTCCCGTCGTTGCAGCCACCCGCGTGGTGGACGCACCCGCCGAGTCCGGAATCGCACTCGTCCCACGTGCAGGGGTTGCCGTCTTCGCAGGACACGGGCTCGGAGACGCAGGTCCCGGTCGCGGGCGAGCACGAATCGCGCGTGCAGGGGTTGCCGTCATCGCAGGCGCCCGACACGTGTTTGCAGCCGCTCGCCGGATCGCAGGAGTCGAGGGTGCAGGCGTTCCCGTCGTCGCAGCTTACCGGCGTCGCGCCGGTGCAGACTCCGCTCTGACAGGCCCCGGTGGAGCACAGATTGGCGGCGCACAGCGCCCCGTCCGCCTTGGGGACGGGTGCGCACGCCCTGCCGGAGCAGACGTCTTCGGTGCATGGATTGCCGTCGTCGCAGGGAACCTGGCCATTGAGCCTGCACAAGCCGGCCACGCAGTGGTAGATGCCGCAACTGTCGCTCGGTGGCCCGGTGCAAGGGTAGGTCGGTCCCGAGAGGTTCTCGTACCGGCAGACGCCGTTCTCGCAGCGCGAAAAGTAGCACTCGCCGGACGGGCAGGGGCCGGTGTCGCGACGCATGCAGGCGTCGTAGTCTTCATCGCAAAATCCGACCGCGCACCCCGAATCCGGGCAGACGCGGCCGCCCTGGGCGACACAGTTCCCGCCGGAGCAGGTGTCTCCGACCGAGCAGTATTGGCCGTCCTCGCAGGGTCCCTCCAGGTGGTCGCGCCGGCAGCCGATCGCGGGATCACAGGCGTCGCTGGTGCACGGATTCCCGTCGACACAGGACACCGGCGGATGGAGACACTGCCCGGTGGCGGGATCGCACCGGTCCTCGGTGCAGTAGTCGCCGTCGGAGCACTCCGGCCCGGTCCCCCGGCACACGGTGCCGGCGTCCTCGCCGGCGACGCACTGGTCATCGCGCGTGCAGGCGTTGCCGTCGTCACAGTCCGTTCCGATGCCGAGCCATGTCCCGGCACAGCGATGACTGGAATCGCACATGTCGGAGACGGTGCAGGAGTTCCCATCGTCACAGGGCGTGTTCGCGTCGACGAGCTCATGCGGCACGCACACCCCGGCGGAGCAGGAGTCTCCGAGCGTACAGGTCTTTCCGTCATCGCAGGGGGTGGCATCGGGAAGCGGGATGTGCCAGCACCCCGCCATCTCACTGCACTGGTCCTGGGTACAGGGGTTCCCGTCGTCGCACGAGCGTGGATCGTGGCGGCAGGTGCCGGTGGTCGAGTCGCACGAGTCGATCACGCAGCGGTTCGCTGAGAAGCACGAAGGGCAGGTCAGCGCGACGCCGACCGTGGCAGGGTCCGGCGCGACGGTGACCGCAGGCCGATTCGAGACGGCCGCTTCATCGTCGACTCTGGCGAGTGCGGGAGCAATGAACAACAGCGCAAGGAACAGTCCGAGCCCAAACGGCAGGAGACTTCTGGACCTGGGCCATTTGGAAGACACGGTCCCCCTCGAGAGCGTCTGTTTGCCGGAATATACCGCGAACCGGCCGACTGTGTTCAGAAAGGAAGTTCGGCGGCTCCGGTTCGGTGGATGCGGAGGGAACGGAGGGCGTCCCGGGTCATCAGCACCCGTCAAGGAGCGGGGAGGAGGATCTTCCGCTCGTCTCCCCCGGGACCGAACCCAGGCCGCCCGTTTCGCAAACGCCGTCTCCGTTCAAGGAGCGGGAGCGGTGACCGGATGCGGCTCCGTCGCGGCATCGTGCCGGACGACCACGATGCCGCAGCGCTCCACGTCGACGCCGTCGGCGCGGCGCCATTTCACGCACACGCGCGCCAGCGTCCCATCCGAGATCGGCTCGAGCAGCCGCACCAGGCCGGGTCGGCCCCCTCCCGTCGTGCCGCAGATGCCGTTCCCGGAGGGATCGAAGAGGAAGGTCACCGCGCCGTCGGTCTCCATCCGTTTCGACGCGTTCTCCACGATCGCCGACTCGCAGGAGGCGTACGGATCCGGCAGCGCAACATTGTCGACGGGACTGAAGAGCAGATCGGCCGCCGACAGCCAGACGGTGCGGATCGCCTCGACCGGCGCGCCCTCGCACGCCGGCGTCCGCCGGCACATCACGCTGAACGCCTGGAGCGTCCCCGCGTCGCGCATGACGACCGGCCGCACGGCGCACAGCGGCATCGTATCCCGCTCATCGACGACGCCGTCGCAGTCGTCGTCCATACCGTTGCAGGTCTCCTGCGCGGGCGCGCCGGGGACGCATTTCCCGCCCGCCTGCGGCGCGCAGATGTCGACCATCCGCTGGCAGGCGCCGAGGCCGCAGGTCACCGGATTCGACTCCTGATCGTGCATGCAGCCGGCGGCCAGGTCGCACCGATCGGCGGTGCAGGGGTTCCCGTCGTTGCACGTGCGGGCAGTGCCAAAGCTGCAGCAGACGTCGTCGATCGGCAGGTGGCCGCACACGCAGTCACCCGGGACATCGACCGTGCACGGGTTTCCGTCGTCGCAGTCAAATCCGATCCCGACGCATTTCACGCCCAGAACCGGGTCAGCGATGCAGGCATCCTCACGCGTGCAGGGAAGACCGTCATAGCACGGCGTTCCCACCGCCACCGGCACGTGAGAGCACGATGTCCCAAGGCACGTGTCGATCGTGCATTGGTTGAAATCCTCGCAGCGGTACGGATCGGTGACGCAGGTCCCACCGATGCACTGCTCGCGCGTGCAGTCGTTGCCGTCGTCGCAGTTGATGGGGGCGTGGACGCAGGCGCCCGTCGTCGCGACGCAGAGATCGGTCGTGCACGGGTCGGAATCGCCGCACGCTTTGGGCGGATGGACGCAGCCGGCCTGGGGATCGCAGGCGTCCTCCGTGCAGGGGTCGCCGTCGTCGCAGGCCTCCGCGGAGAGCGGGGCGTTGCGACAGGAGTTGGCCGTGTCATCGCAGGAATCGGTCGTGCAGGCGTTGTGATCGTCGCAGGCGGCGACCGGGGTG